>PVBE012891601.1_pt1 | contig 22608 bp, 20 predicted proteins | sample 1631181 | NCBI WGS metagenome assembly PVBE01 (sample SAMN08397723, study PRJNA350692) | Marine metagenome, whole genome shotgun sequencing project. | isolation source: water | place: Pacific Ocean | collected 2012-04 | reverse complement strand
GATCGATACCGAAGATACGCCCCCATCGGTGGCTGATACGCTGAGAGTCAAACCGGTTCCTGCTCCGCCAGTCGTGCATGTCACAGGGCCATCGGCATATCCGGTTCCTGCAGTGGTCCCTAGGCTGACTGTTAGAACTGGACCCGATGATTCGACCTTGTCTGTTACGCTCACGAAGTTCACCTCTGGGTCGGGCAGATCGTAATCGGAGTTCTTGGCGGATTCGTTGACGCTTTCGACCAGCGATACCGTGGCCATTCCGAATATCATGATGAATACGGTGCCGACGACCATCGCCGCTACGCTAGAACCAGCCAATCCCCATTACCCCCTAGGGAGTCCCCTGGGCCCTCCAAGCCTCTATGAGGGCAGCGAAGGTGAGTAGCGTCCTGTTGTCGACTGATGGCGCTCCTTCGGATGCCTCTCCGGGTTCTGCTAGGGAAACGATGGCGCTGAGCGCCTTGCCCTCAGTTGGCGTGATGACTCCCGACTTTGAGGCTGCGCCCAGGAAGATGAGGGCGTCCGTCCCGCTCAAGCGGTCAAGCAGGAGGGCGGTTATCTTCGTCGGATCGACGCTGGGGCCATGCATCAGGGCATCTGCCTCGCCGCTCTTGAGGAAGGGGTTTACCGCGAGTGTCTGTGCCTCGTATAGGTCCAGCAGACCCGGTCCGCCGGCCATGCCGCCCTGTGACGCCACTGGTCCGCCTTCCGAAGGGTCGACTGGCCTGCTTGTCACCTCACCGTCATCCGAGACGGTGTGGATGACGTCCTGCGCGGCTCCGCCGCCAGAGCTGGCTGTGGTGGCGGATATGGTCTCCGCGGCCAGCTTGGCGGTCTGCTGGGCGGTCATCTTGATGTTGGACTCCATGAGGTCCATGGCAGTCTCCAGCCTCTCGAACCGATCCTTCACCATGTCGACGAGTTCGGGTATCTTGTCCTGTCCCTGACTGGCCTGAGGGTCACCCAGAACGCCCACCCTTGTCCCGGATGGTGCGAAAAGCCACGCCTCTAGATCGGTCGGCCTGAACTCTGTTGGAATATCTACGTGCTCGACGGATAGCTTTGCTACCTTGTCAAGCCTAGAAGACATCCCAGGGTCGGCATTGGAGGAGTCAGAAGAGTTCTTGAACCTGTCCAGAACACCCATTCCAACACCTCATACTCCCACCTCGTAAGGCACCTCGGGTCCTGTGATCACATCATCGATGTGCCAAGGGTGACTGAGTCCACCTTGAGCTCGGTGAGGGTCTCCCCACCGCCATCGACTACTATTCTCATGTTTAGGTCGTTCCCGGTCGTTGCCATAGCTGCGCAACCCGGGTCAGTATCGGCAGTGGTGAGTGCGTCGTCACCGCTGGTGTCAGTTGATGCTAGGGTGACTGTTCCGAAGTAAGTGGACCCGGCTGTGAGTTCGACCGTGTCTGCGATATCGACCTTGGTGTTGAGGTCCTTTGCATCGAGGGAGGCTGAGTCGACTGCCAAACCGACAGATGCGCTTATCTCGCAGGTCACGTAGTAACTGAGGTCGGGCGGGTAAATCCCAGTCGAACCGGACGATATCCTGAAGATGACGTCCATTGTTGCGATGTTTGTGGTGCCTGTGATATCCGCGCCAGTTGTGGCCGCGATTACGTCCACTATGGCTACCTTACCAGATATCTGCTGCCTGGTGTCGCTGCTGGTCTGCTCTGCGTTCTGCTGCAGCTCCTCAGCGGTCTTGATGATGATCGTCGAGGCCACTGCGGCGACTAGGATCAGGGCGATGAAAACGATCATCGCACCGATACCGATGGAGCCTTCCTCCCTGCTCCTGTAGGATTCCATTCCTTCTCCATCCATTCAAATCACCGTGCTCCCTGCTGTGAGTGAGTCTATTGAGAGCTCGGTCACCGTGGTGCCGCCGTCGTCGACTACTATCTTGAGTAGAAGGGTCTGGCCGACCCCTGAGAGGTCCTCGCATGCCCCTCCACCTGCAACAGTGTCTGTGTCATAGTCGACGTTGATGTCGAACTTGAACACCGTGCCCGCTCCGAGTTCGGTGCTAGCATCGTGATGAGCGCCGGCTAGCGTCTCTGCATTGACGTCTTCCCAGGTTCCTGCTGCTGCATCTCCGGAACCTGTAACCGTGTCCGCGATTTCGTCTCCCCATGGAGAGTCGTCGCCTAGGTTCGCTGCGACCATACCGTAAGTGGTTGCGTCACCGCAGGTCAGGACCCAGTTGATGTTGTTCACAAGCAGGTTCGTTGACCCGGATGCGACCTTGGCCGTGAAGACCATGCTGTCCACGTCATCGCCATCGGAGGTGTTCACCAATGCCTGGATGATGTTTATCTTTCCGGAAATCTCCTTTCTCGTGTCGCTGCTGGTCTGCTCTGCGTTCTGCTGTAGCTCTTCGGCGGTCTTGATGATGATCGTCGAGGCCACTGCTGCGACAAGTATCAGGGCGATGAAAACGATCATCGCACCGATACCGATGGAGCCTTCCTCTCGGTTTCTTTCTACTGTCTGGTATTCTTCGCTCATTGCGTGTTCACCCGTGCCCCCCTGTGAATGCTAATCATTTATGATATTACTGGAAAATGAGGGTGATTTTCCAGTTTGGGGTACGGAACTAGCTCCCTATTCCAACGGCTTCCCTTAGGTTCAGTACCTCGATGGGGACCTGGACCACGTCCCCTGGGCCTAGGTTCTCTATCAGGGGGAGCCTGAGGGTCTCGAAGCCTTCAGGCATCCACGGATCGAGCAGTAACCCGTCCATGGTATTCGGAGTTCTGTTTTCGACTCTTGTCTGAACCTTCAAAGAGCCGTAGTCTGCATGATAACCTGTGGCGATGTTCAGGCTGCTGCCGAGAAGCGCAGTCTGGGGGTAGGATCCCGATGGCCTGATCTCAATCCCGATTTCTATGAATCCCTCCGGCGGGATCTCGGGAATCTCGCACATTTTCGGTGTCGCTGTCCACCCGTATGGTATTGGGGGCGCCAGCCTCATCGTGGAGATGTTGTTCTCGCCTGTGTTCTCCATGGTTATCACCATCAGGGCGTGGTCCTTGCCCTCTGGCCATGTCGTTCCTATGGACAGGAAGAAGCTGTTCACGAGGAAGGGGCTGGTCGCCTCGTTGACTGCGACGGGTCCGAGTGCGCTAATCGCATCCTCGAAGGCCTTTGCAGCCGATAGCATGTCTGAATCTATAGCCTTCTTCCCCTGGTTGACCAGGGTGAGTGCGATTTCCTCAATGTCGCTTAGCTCCCCCATCTCGTTGAGATGCCTGCCCAGTGTGTTTAGGGAGCGCTCCAAGCCGTCCCTTCCCATGGAGGCGACGGCCCCCTCCACGCAATCGGCAGCTGCACCCCAGTTGCCCTCCCTAAGGTGCTGTAGCCCCAGTATCGTGAGGTCCCAGGCGTTGCGGTCCCCCTCTGACATCTGCTCTAGTTCCTCTAGGGATCTCTCCAACGAGGAGAGTGCCCTGTAGAGATCCATGATCTGGCCCTCTGCATCATCCACTTCCTTGGAAAGGGACTTGAGCATCTTCTTGGCGCTGATCGGCCTGTTGGCCCAAATTGCGAACTGGACGTTCTCCGCCTCTTCCTCGATGTAGTCTATCCTCTTCAGAGTGGCCTCTGCGCCCCCTGTTGCTGGTGCTTGCTCTCTGGCCAATCACTCACCTCCTGGCTTGTTTCCAGCCCTTCCGAGGATCTTCTTGATTCGTATTGCTCTCAATTCTATGTCCGCTAGCTCGCTGTACAACGTGTCGTATGACCTGTCTAGGAATCGCAGAATCCCGTGGACCAGAACGGGGGCTATTGCCATGAAGGAGATTATCGTGACTAATGAGGAAGAGCCCGTGTCAATTGCCAGAGATGGGGTGATTAGTACGAATGGCAGGAAGGCGTATGGGGCACAGGAGATTATTGCCCTTAGCTCCTTCCTGGTGTTTTTCTGTTCCTTGTCGTGGTCCTCCAAGAGTGACATCGTCCCAATCCGGGACTTCTTCCTGTCGTCATGAATGGCCTGAAGCTCGCTTGAGGAAAGCCATGCTACAAGGGCAGCGTATGCTACTGATGCGATTGCGCAAATAATGGTCAGCCATGTCGAGAGCCCCGTTAGGGAGAGGGCGCCGAATCCCATAGCGGCCACATATGCGGATGCATGGAGGCGTCCCTCGGCCTCGTCGATCCCCTGCCTCAGCAGCGATAGCGCCAGGAAAAGGATGGCTAGTGCGGCTAGGGCCGCAGAGGGGAGGCCGATTCCAGATAGAGTGACGCTCGGAGCGGTCCAAGATTTGATCGGGAGGCCGGCGTCGAAGTTGTCGTTCTCCAATACATTCCCGAAAACACCACCCTGTTGTATTATGTCGGAGGGGAAAACCAGGTATGCAGTGCAATCAAGGGTCTCTGATGATGAGAACCAAGGGATGGGATTCAACTGGACGGCCCACGAAGCGTTTGCTTCTTCACCTGGTCCTAGGGAAGGCAGCGTCACAGTAGAATATGGGTTGGTTATGGTCGCGAATGGGGTTCCGGCGCAGTCTATCCTGACATCGACTTCGGATGGCATCACTGCGTTGCCTGCATTGATCACCCTGACATCGATCCAAGTCAGGTCTCCCTCTTCGCCGTCGCTACGGAATGAAACGCTGTCAATGAGTGGGTCTGTGGATTCAGACATCCTGAGTTTTACCACCATGTCCGTGGAAAATTGGGAGGTCGTGGTGCTCTCCTCAGGGTTCCTCAACTGGAGGTAGATGTCCCATCCGTCTCCGGGAGCGAGGTTTTTCTTGTCGGGGATGATAACCTGGATGATGATCGTCCCTCCATGGCCCTCGCGTGACCCTCCGTCATACGGAGTCGTCGATTCCAGATCCCATGCCGAATTGCAGGTAGATACGGTTGCCGATGTAGCGGCTATTCCCGTGCCTTGGTCGGCTAGTAGGCACATCCCCTGTCCGGTGGAGGTGTCGTGGTCTATGCTCATCCCCCAGTGCACCGAGGAGAATACGCTGGACGGTACCAGCCTTTCAGGGAGGTCGGCACCCGAGTCGTATGGGTCCCTCTTGCCATTCATGGCCAGGGTGAAGGTTCTCTCCGCGTCTGATGGGTTGCCACTTGAGGGGATGTTTGTCCATGGGATCTCTATCTGACGGCAATTAGGGTCGTCGTTGCCCACGCATCCTAGGTCGCCAGCGGAGTCGGAGCTTAGCTGGTAGTCATCATCGGTCTGAGCCCTGACCACGATGATGGGCGTTGAGTCTCGCTGGGGGTCGACATCGATCCCAACGGGTGTCCGAACAAGAGTGAACGAACCAGTCTCGCCTTGCCAGTGGTCTGATTGCAATGTGTTGAACGTGAACATGAATGAGCTGGTCTGACCGACGCCCAGGGTTAGGCTGGTTGAGCCGATGTTGTTAGCTACGCTGAACCTATCCATGGTTAGGTCCAGATCTTCGGTCTCCCACTGTACGGTCAATTGCATCTGGGCGTTGCCCATGTTCTCCATCACGAAGTGGACCTCCCGATCTACGCCGGGGACGATGGCTATCCTCTCCGGGGACTCCACCAACTGTACGTCGAAAACCGGGAGGACCTCGACACGAATGGTCTTCGATCCTGCTGGGACGCCTCCTCCCATGGCTACCCTGTCTTGTAGGGGGACGCTCTGAACGGTTCCGTTCACTGTAATCGTAGATGGCCATGTTGGGAATGGATCCGTTATGTTAACTGCCCTGAGTGTGATGTTGTGAATTACGTATGCCTCTAGGATCTCTCCCTCGTTGTACAGGTCTGGAAGCTGGATTGTCAGCATGACCTTGTGACTTGTTTCCGGCTCAATGGTGAATGCGGATTCGTTCACAGTGTAGGCCCAGTTCTTAGAATCGCCGAAGTCTGCCGTCAGATTGAGAGTCTCCATCAGGTTACCCCTATTGATCATGGTCACCTCGATATCCACCGAATTACCTGGGGCGACCTCGAATTCGGAACTTCCGATGAAGTCGATACGATGGTCGGGTGCGACTTGTACGTTCCATTCGCTTGTGGAAAGAAGCGTGCCGTTGTAGTGCGCTGTTAGATTGAAGCTCTGTGACACATCGGCTCTGGCCAATAGGCTAGCCTTTGCATAGACTCTCACAATCCCCTGTGAGCCTGGGGGGACTAACTGGGTGGTGCTCATCTCACAAACCCCTGCCTCGTTGAAGCAGACGTCGAGTTTGTCCGGATACGGATTCTCCAGTGTTAGGTCGTATGTGATGTTGGTATTGCCCGTGTTGTTTAGGACCGTGATTATCGTCTTCTGACCGACCCTGTTGGTCTCCGAGAGGTCGGGGGTATCAGTTGATGCGATCACGGCTGTAGATTTTGTAGGGTAGAACTCGGCTGACACGACCTCGGTCAGTCGGATGAGAGCAGGTGCGTATGCCAATAGTTCTCCGGTTTCAGAAGAATTAGCATATACCCAAATTTCGTGAACCTCATCTGCGCTGGCCGAGGAAGGGGGGATTGCTGTGACTGCGATCTCGAACTGGTCCTGGTTGGATTCTCCACCGCTTTCATATACGTGGAAAAGGTTGGTTTTGGACTGTAGCATGTTGGCTGCTGATGAGGCTAGGGAAATCGTCCAGTCCGTCTTTGATACGTAACCCAATGTGAAGTTTGCAACATCGTTGCCAGTGTTCTTCAGAGTTAGGTTGGCGACAATGGATTCTCCTGGGTCGCCGACGGCCACGCCGGAAGAAATCATCTCCGCTGACCATATTTCCTCGATGTTCACTGAGACAGTAGCGGTCGCATTGCGAGAGAGGGTGCCGGGGAACGTCCCCCAATCGGATGTGGCTTTGAATGAGAATGTGAGAGTGCCTGCTGAGGGATACGGGAAATCGACTGGGTTAGGATTGAACGCAAGTGCAACCATCCCGTAACCTATCTCCCCTGGCTCCAACTCCATTGTGGAGGGGGCTGCAGTCGCCGTCCACCTCGCTAGCTCAGAGGCGCTGGAACCACTCAGTGGAGTGTCCTGTAAGAATGTCATGCCATCCCCTACGGATGGAGCAAGGGTGACTTGGGCCAGGGTGTCGTTGGACCCGAGGTTGTGCACTATGGTAACCTCAAAGTCAACCCAGCGATTGAAGTTCCCTGCTATGATGTCCTCGACGGTGATGTCATTTGCGCCACCTGTTACGGTGATATCCAGCTCGACAATGCTGTCAATCATCAATGTGGTCTGGTTCGTCGCTGGCACCCCTCCCTCCATAGGCATAGCCTGAACGATTAGGTCGACCTGTTCTATCGATGAAACCTTCCAAGACGGGTTCAGCGGCATCTCTAGATGCGGGGTAGAAATCGTGACAGGGATTGCCCGAGTCTCGTTTGGTAGTAAGACATCGGTAATGGTCACCGGGGAGTGAATGTTCCAGAATGGGACAGCTTCAGTCGCTCCGACGTTGATCTGGTATTGGGCAGGAGCTGTTCCAGTATTCTTCAGCGTGTACTCCAGGGTCCTGTCGGTGCCTGGAGTGATGTTCGCGAAATTCTCGCCCAGCGCGTGGCTGTGGTTCTGGAAAATCTCTGAAGAGTAGGTCCCTCCGGCCATCACCATAGTAGTGGCTTCCAAGACGTAACCCGCGGATTGGCTTTGGATCGTGACTGTGACCATCACCGAGTCACCGTTGGAGGCATCAGAAGGGACGTCTACGTTAATCTGGATGGCCTCAGTATCGCCCGCTGCTACGGTTAGTGGCGAAGATGCGGGGTAAATCGTACCGGAGGCGTTGACCCAGTAATCTGTCGGAGCCGAGTTGTTTGACTGAAGGACCTCGAAGCTATCGCTGACGGTACCCGAGTTCTGCAGGATAAAGTTCAGCACCGTCTGAGAGCCCGGGTCAATGTTCCTATTGTTGGCTGGAAGAAGGGAAGCCCTGAGAGCAACGAAGTTAACTATCCTGGATTCGATGGTTATCGTCTGCTGTGATACCCCTGCGATCAGTAGGCTCCCTCCCAGCGAGTAGTCGCCCTCCAGATTAGAGCCATCGAATGATATGGTGATATTCTGCGGGGTGGGAGGGCTTGCTAGGCTTCCGGGCAAAAGTTGCTCGGTGGAAGATGTGAGGGTAACGCTGGGGCCGCCTAGGGAGGGAGTCAGCGTTAGTTGCGCCGTGACGTCGACTGGCTGGTTCCCGGTGTTGACGGCTGTAATGGCACCCTCCCACATCGCTCGAGCAAGGGATGTGCCATCTGCTGGCAATGAGTCTGCGATATCCGAGGCGTCCTCCACGGAAACTACGTTGACATTGCTAAGGGACATCTCGTCATTGCTAGAGTTTGAGTCCGAAGAGGTGGAGGAAGCCTCCCAAGAGGCGGTGATTTGCAGACCGGAGGCAATCACTGAAGTAGCGTCCCAATAGAGAAGGTGGTTCGCACCTGCTCCTGGGTTTAGGGTCACAGTTCTATTGTCAACCAGAGTCCCATCGACCTTCAGAGTGACGTTGCCCTCGGCTGACGAGCCGCCTATGTTCAGGATTCCTACTCTGATTATGTGGTTCAGGGGAGCTAGTGTAGGGACTCCAGATACGAGAACCGAGGGAGTGGTCACGTGGAGGTCGGTTACAGCGACATCCGGATCGACCGAGCGGACCGAGGTCATCATCGGGACATCTTCGTCTGGTGTGGCAGGAATCCCTGCCATCAAGGGAGAAAGGAAAAGCAAGGCCACCAGAATCGTGGCCTTGCTAGCCCCATCCGTGGCTTTTTGGGAGTATGTTGCTAGGTTTGAGATGCCTTGTGTTCCCATCGCTTCCGCTCCCCTCCTCGTAGAGGAGACTAACCATCATTATGAAACAACCGGAGGAAAATTGTAGTATGCTTGGTTGACAAAGGTTTAGGACCGATGTTATGAAAAGTCACTGCTCGCGTTCGGTAACGTGGCGGACGCTGTATCCATCATTATCATCGTGCTTATTCTGCTAGCCACATTCAACGGCTTGTTCAGAATATTGCGTTCTCAATCGAGAAGGACAATCCTCCCATCGACAAGGAGGAACGTTCCGGACGAGGTACTAGCAGGTGCGGTTTCGAGAAGAAGGAGGGGAAGGGGCAGGGATAGATCTGGCAGTCCTACCGTTGCAGGTTCACTGGGAGATGGTTCGGAGGCTATTGGTGCTGGGGTCCAGGAGGCGGAAATCTCAACGAAAGGCGCTTCTACTCTGGAGAAGAGGCTGCAAAGAGAGGGAGCGAAGAGAGGTTCTGTCCAAATCAGTTTAATGTGGGACAACTGGAACGATCTAGATCTCCATGTAATCACTCCCTCCGGAGAACACGTCTACCATGACAACCGAGCCTCGTCCTGTGGTGGCGAGTTGGATGTTGACATGAACTTCAAACCAACATCAAAGTCTCCTGTTGAGAATATCGTATGGACAAGGACGCCGCCGCCGGGCGTATACAGAGTTGGAGTAAGGCACTACAAAATTCACACAAGAGGGTTCTTCTCGTGGGTTCCTTTCCTATCTAGGATTCATAGGAAGAATTCTACAGACTTCACGGTCAGCGTGACCATTGGAGAGACCAAGCGTTTCTATGAAGGATCGTTGGTGAAGAGCAATGACTTACAGTTCGTAGCGAAGTTCGCAATTGCGGGCCCAGATGGAGAGGTCCCGGAAGCTCCGGCCGCACAGGAACAGGAGGTCGAGGAGGCCCGAGAGGATTTCACTGAAGCTAGGGATGTTGATACGCTCCGAAGACGGGTGGGTACGGTTCAAGATGGGGTTTCGGTCAACCTCAGTTGGGAGGGATCTGGAGACCTGGGGTTGTCCGTGGTTGATTCGAGTGGCGAACAATTGTCATTCTTCAGCCCCGAAGGAATGGGGGGTTCCTTCGACATTTCAGATTTCGACCCGAATTCTGGAAGCAGGTCGATTACTTGGGAAACTGCACCTCCGACTGGTTCCTATTCCATCGTTGTAAGACACTTCGAAACTGAGGGCGATACTGGAGAAATAGACTTCAAGGTGGCAGTGAACAACCGAGGCGAAACTGAAGAGTTCTCGGGTGTGGTTCAGCCTGACGGGTCCAGTGTGGAAGCCGGCAATTTCGAAATCTAGACTTCCCACATCCCCTGGATTCTTAGAATTCGCTTCATCCACTGGAGTTTCTCCATCTTGACCCCCGCTTGGGTGTTTCCTGACCAACGCCCGACTACGTCTGACCTCGTCCCAAGCATCTTGATTCGCGTGTTTCTAACACCAAGAGCCGTTAGGATGCAAGCGGCGCGATCACCGTCTGTGAACCCTCCCGGGTTGTGCATCCCTTGGATGGTGTATTGGGTCTGATGGGTGAGTATCAAATCCGAAGGATTTGCTTGTTCCTCGGCGAATTCCAGAAGTGAGTTCCAGTCTCTCCGATTGTCTCCGTGAGCATGGAGAAAAAATGGTACTGATCGCCTAGCAGCCTCTATTGTTCCCTCTCCCCCATCGGCATCGCTAACGACGAAGGCAACTCTGGACCAAGCCTTTTCTGAAAGAGAATCGGGGATCTCGGAAATCACCCCCGCTGCACCGTCGGCAACGACTATCAGAGTTGGTTCTGACAATATGCTAGCCAACTCTTCGGGCTCAATAGCTGCACCGAGGATTGCCACGTCGGCCTCTCTTATCACGAGTCTCCTGAATAGTCTTGATAGTGAAACTGCCCTATTGTGCCTAGCCCACTTCTCTACAGTAGAGTTCTCGACCCTGCGAATCATCGCTTGTGCGCTCTCTAAGTCATCTGACTCATCCCAGCCAAAGTAATCCCTCACATCTGCTTGCATTTCGAGCAATGAGGGCAAAGAGGGTGTCAAGTCAGTGGGGCTTTGCGAGTACGTCATGCTTCCAGTGGAAGGGCTCGGTAAGTATTGAAGAACCCTCGCGGAACTCTGATAGGCGTGCCGATGCCAATCAACGCCCCGGAAATCGATGACGAGGGGCTTCTAGCACGCTATCCGTTCCTACCACAGGGGAGTGCTTACATCAGGTCGGTACTGAATGAAAACGGAGTCTCTGTTGAAGATCTGATAGATGCTCCTTGGCTGGAGGACGTCAGAGTCAGAGGCATGCTGAGGCTGGTTGATTCAGTCCTTCAACAGGAAGACGACGGGGCATCCTCCAGTGTTGATATCTCTACAGAAGTCGGGAGAATGACAGAGTCTCTGTCCTTCCTATATGCGATGCTGATAGTATGCGCTTCTTTCGATGAGCGCCTCCTTTCTAGGTGGATCGAAGGGGAGTCCAGCAGGGCCGACAGGCTCTTGGGCATGGACTCTGAAAACTTCCAACTTATTTCTTCCTCGTTCCTCTCTGGGATTGTTACCAGGGCAGATTCAAAGGGTTCGGAAGATTTCTGGATTCCAATGGTGGATTTCATCGAGCTTAGTCCCAAGATATCTGGGAAATACTGGAGATTGGTCAACAGACCGGTGAAGGACGGTTGGGTGTGCCTGGACGCTGGAGCAGGAGAATCAGGCAGAGGGAGAGCATCGAGATTGATCAAAGAGCGGATTAGGGAGAGCCTGGGGGAAAGTTGCGAAGAGCGAATGGCAAGGATGGATGACGAGTTCGCTGCGAAGTTCGCCGATCCGGTGGATAGGATTGTTGGTCTGCTTTCCGAGAGGGTCAAGGAGGAGATGCCCATGACTGCGGCTATTAGGGACGATTGGCCCCCTTGCTTCGAGTCTGCGGTTTCGGAATTGAACCAGGGAGTGAATGTTAACCACGTCGGTCGTGTCTTCCTTGCGGCCTTCTCTCGTTCCGTTGGGCTGCAACAGGAACAGACTTGCAACTTCTTCGCCAACGCCCCGGACTACAGCGCTGATACGACTGCTTACCAAGTGAATCAGATTTACGAAAGGGAGTATACCCCCCATGGTTGCTCTGCTCTGAAGACCAATGCTAGGTGCCCGGTTCAGACTGGAGAGGATCGGTTGTGTGACCAGGAATGGTTGACCCATCCACTGAAGTATATCAGGGCCAAGCAGAGGAGGCGATTCAATTCCGACAGAGTCGAGACTAGTGGCAGCGATAGCGAAGAAATCAGCAGTTCGGCCAATTCCTCATAAGTGGGTGCTCTCCAACCGCCTCCACGGGGGTCGGTAAGATAGTCAGAACACTTGTACTCACAATCGACAGAGATAACGACCTAGGCGTCAAATCTGGCATTAGAGGCCCCGTTGTGGGTAGGAAATCATGCCTCACGGCTGCTCTAAGACTGGGGATTGCCGATCCGGAAGAATCCGATACAAACGCGATTCTAGGAGCTTTGCATCATCACGATAGGTTAGCAGAGGGGGCCAGTGCAAGCGATGAGGTCCAGATAGCCATCCTCACAGGCGACGTCCGTGTTGGACCTAGGAGCGATAGGGCAATTGCTAGCCAATTGGACGAAGTGATCCAGGACTTCCAGCCGGATACAGCTGTGCTAGTAACCGATGGGGCTGATGACGAAGCCTCTCTCCCGATAGTGACTTCCAGAGTGAGGGTAGACACCGTGGAGAAGGTGATAGTCAGGCAATCGAAGGGGATTGAGGGTACGTACTATTACATTGTGAAAGCAATCGAGGACCCGCGGTTCCGATCTAGGTTGCTAGTCCCTCTTGCGGTTTTCCTGATCATAATCGGCCTGGGCCTTATCCTACCGAATGGCATAGTCCTGATTGGTTCACTACCCCTGCTGATAGGGCTGTGGGTATTGGGCAAGGGACTAGGCCTGGAGGCTCAAATGGAGCGAGTTGCGATGGAGATGAGGGACAGCGCAACTGGTGGCCTTTTCTCGTCAATTCTTTGGGGGATGTCCATAGTCAGTCTGTTTCTGGCCGCTGCGACAATATGGGCTGGTTGGGATGAGCCGGTGCCCCAGGGTTCTTCTACATTCGAGCAACTGTTGGGATTATTCGACGAAGTCCTGCAGTGGATAGTTGGCGGGGCGCTATCTTTCTTGCTGGCACTCGGCGTACTTCGGTGGAAAGAGGGTTCCTTCACGGGAAGAAGCGTTCTGCTAATCGGTCTTGCTGTGGTGATTTACACTTTCCTAGCAGCAACTATTGACGTGGTTCTGACAATTTCGTCCGGAGTAACGTATAGCCCGACCTTCGATCAATTAGGGGACGATTGGGGCGTTCCCATATTTTCGATGGCGATGTACTATCTCCTCAGAACTATCGTGCAGTCTTTCTCCGAGGACGACGAGTTGGCTCAAGGAAACCGGTTCTGGGGAGTCTGATGGGAGAGGTCAAGGCATCCATTACCTGGAAGGGTGAGTTGGGGAGGGGCAAGGCTCTGCTAGCTGCGATATCCCCAGACGATCCGGAGGATTTCAGCGTCGAACTGAGTAACGAGGGGGATCTATCTGAGTTGAGGATAGTGATTTCCTCTGATGGCCTGGGCCAGTCTAGGACGTCTGTGGATGACATTCTGGCTTGCTTGGCAGCCGCTGAGTCCGGGTTGGACTCTCTGGAGTAATGTCGTATCGGAACCTAGGACCATTCAAGGAGGATGTTCCATTCGAACGCACGTGGGTAACCTGCCGCACGATAGGTCTCAACTGCTTTTTCATCATGGGGAGTCCGGTGGTCCCACCGAGCTTTTCCGTGACTCGATTACTAGGTGGTTGAAGGCCCATTTGTCTGACGATTTGGCTTCCGACGAGGGGTCTGGAGAGGTTGTGGATTCGTTCGTATTCTCCAAGGGTGAGGGGGTTGTTTGCGGGATGGTCCCGGTTGACATATTGATTGGCGACTTCTTCCCCAGTTGCAGTATAAATTGGTTTGTCGGGGAAGGGGACCGTGTCTCTTCTGGTGATAGGGTTCTATGCCTGAAGGGGCCCTCTGAAAGCGTCCTTAGTTGCGAGAGGGTGCTGCTGAACGTCCTAGGCAGGATGTCGGGCATTGCGACCCTGACTTCCGAATGGGTCAGGGAGGCTGGCGGGATAGGTATTGCTTGCACGAGGAAGACATCTTGGGGCCTGATGGACAAATGGGCTGTTCACGTTGGCGGCGGACTCACGCATAGGCTTGGCAGAGGCGATGCGCTGATGATAAAGGAAAACGACTTATCCGCAAGAGCGCCTAATAGCGAGCCGAGGGATTCCATACCTTCTGCAATTTTCTCCATTGATTTGGACGTCAATTCAAAATTCACCGTGATTGAGGTCCAAGACTCAGTACAAGCAATTCTTGCCGTGGAGGCATGGTCAGAAAGTCAGAAAAAAAGGGATGGGTCAGAGCCGATTGTGATACTTCTAGACAACATGGGGCCATCCGCTTGCGGACTGGCCGATGAGGAGTTGAAGACTCTCGGTTTGAGAGAGTGGTGCATCCTTGAGGGATCCGGGGGAGTGAAGAGGGAGGATCTGGCTACTTGGGCAAGCATTTCGGGAGTTGACGTGATTTCCTCGAGCGAAGTGAATATGAATTCCGGCACACTTGATTTTTCTATGCTGATCGGAGGGGTTTGATGGTGAAGATTCCAGACAGCCATCCGAGGAAAAAATCACTGGAGTCTCGACAGAAGATTGTGGAAGGGAGCGACAGGGGCCTTCTAGCAGACTCGGCGATGATTGCCCATGGGAGGGGGGAAGCGTTTGACTACCTGTTAGGGGAGAGGACCACTGAATCGGCAGGAGCGGCAACAAGGGAGTCGGCGGCTCGTCTAAGGGCTGCCAATAATCCAGTCATTTCTGTAAACGGGAATACGGTTCTGCTATCAGGGAAGAGAGCTGTGAGGTTGGCTGCCGCACTAGGGTGCCCAATCGAAGTCAATCTATACTACAGAACCCCCAAGCGGATGTCTGGACTGCTTTCCCTTTTGGATGAGCAGCGGGTCTCGGTATTGGGGGAGCCCGAGCCACCTGGATTCGAAGGAAACTGGGTGGAATCAGTTAGAGATGTGCCCCTCCTTGGAAGCTCACCTGACTTTAGGATAGATGGTCTGGAGGGGCCACGATCACTCTGCACAGAAGAGGGGATAGGTAGATCTGATACGATACTGGTGCCCCTCGAGGACGGCGATAGGTGTGAGGCCCTGGTTAATCTGGGCAAGGAAGTGATAGTGGTTGACCTGAACCCACTGTCCAGGAGCGCGAAGATGGCGACCGTCACAATCGTGGATGAGGTTTCGAGGGCTTTCGAAGGGATTCTTGCAGAGCTTCTTGCCAATCCGGACCGTGTCGCGACTGAGTGGGACAATGCTTCCTCGCTGAGGGATTCTCTAGCGGAAATATCCGAGTTTCTCAGAGAGCCCTGATCGACTATCCGGACATCTCTTGGAGGATTTCTGCGCATCTTGATGAGATGGCCTTGCCCACTTCCGTCGTAGAGGCCTTGCCACCCAAGTCATAAGTTACCGGGCCGCCCTCTGACATATGCTCAGAGATTGCACGTTCTAGAACATCCGCGCACAACGTAGCTTTCTCGTCGTTATTTCTCAATCCCAGTGAATCGAACATCAACTGAACGGACGAGATTGACGCAATTGGGTTCACTTTGTTCTGACCGGCATATTTCGGGCTGGAGCCGTGGACGGGCTCGAACAGCATGTGGTTATCCCCTATGTTGGCACTGGCTGCCATCCCCATCCCGCCTTGGAGAACCGAGGCTAGATCTGTGGCTATGTCGCCGAACATATTTGGCAGAACCACCACATCGAGATCCTCTGGGCTTCTGACAAGCCACATTGTGAACGCGTCGATGAAGGCCTCGTTTGTCTCCACGCCTTCGTACTCGGAGGAAACCTCTCGGAAGACCTCTCGGAAGAGCCTGCACCCTCTTGTCACGTTGCTCTTGTCTACGCAGGTTACCTTTTGAGTGGCGTTTAGTCTTGATTGGCGCCTCTTCGCAAGTTCGAATGAGTAACGGATGACCCGCTCGCTCCCCTTGCGGGAAATCGGCCTCACGTCCCAGCCGACCTCTCCCTCCAATCCGGGGAATCCGTCGATGACCAACGGCTCGTCTCTTTCTCCCCCTCTCGCCGCCATCCCGGATCTTCTGAGAAGCGCGTGGTAGAGTCCCTCTGTGTTTTCCCTGACCATTACGATATCGACCAGTTCGTGATTCCAGACATCAGAGAAATTACCGTGAACCTTGTGCTTTACTCCTTTGTATAGCTTGACTGGCCTCACGTTTGCATAGAGGTCCAATGCTGATCTGAGCCCCAATAGTGCTTGTCCACCAGCAATATCCCCATTTGGCAGAGTTGCTCCGGGCCAACCAACAGCACCAACCACAATTGCATCCGACTCATCACGACAGAATTCGAAAGACCCCGATGGCCACTCCTCGCCAGTATCGAGATAATGCTGGCCTCCGCAGGGAATCTCTGAGATATCGAGTGAAATTGCGCCAGATTCATGGAAGACAGAGAGGACTCTCTTGACTTCGTCCATTACCTCACGGCCGGTCCCATCGCCTGGAAGTAGGGTCAGTCGATATGGCGCCATGGCTTCGGCAAAACCTTTTCATTCATCAATCCAACCCCCAGTAGAACTGTACTTTCCAAGGAGATAATTGATAGACGGTCAAGTGAACACCACATGTATGGACACCAACTCCGAAGAAGGCCAAGGCGGACCGAAGATAGACATCAGAACCCTGCCCGAGTCGGTTTCACTGCTATGGGAGTCCATGCTGAGGAAGAATCCCAACTGGGACCTGGGCAAGTGGCTGGATGATAGGGCCAATGAAGAGCTCGAATTACTGGAGGCTCATCTGGGAAGGGAGAGGCTGAGGTACGAACAACGACTGCACCGGATTGAGAATCTATCCAAGCAGATGAGGCGCAGGCGCGAGAGCATTAGCGGGTCACCGGTCGCCGATCCCAATCAACGGAATCTTTTCGATGTCTACGAGCCCACAAGCGAGAAAGAACGAATCGGCCATTCCGATTCAGAGGCTGGGCCGTTGGTAGATCTGGGGAACCTGAGTACCGATGACGATCTACTGCTAGCATACATCAGCCAAAAGATACTGATTGCAATTGAAGACTCGAATGCGAGGGGCGAGGGTTTGCACTTTGACGAAATAATCAAACTTCTCGAGTCCCCGGGAATCAACTCTGAAGATATTGACGAGGCGATATCTTGGCTACTTCAGAATAAAGAGATTATTGAGATAGAGAGGGACGTTTTTGTCGTCGACGGATGAGAAGACAGGACGTGTGTAATACAACCATTGAAAGAAGAAGAGCGAGTCGGGCAGCATACCCATGACAAGCGAGACTTCAGGGTGGTACGCTAGGCTCGACCATGAGTGCCCCGAAAGGACTGAACAGATTGAGATATGGCTGGATTCTTGGTTGGACGCTACCAAAAAGAGCCAGCCAATTGCTGCGGCCCTTCCACACAATTGGCCGACCCTTCCAGCTGGCCTCCTAAGTAACCCGGGTAGCGTCCTTGACCACTTGCTGGCTAGATTCGACGCCCAGAGGGACGGTCGCTCCCCCAGGGGCGTTTACGCGCCTACAGCAAGATTCGTCGATGCAGTTCTCCATGATGAGTTGCATCATGGAAACAGCATGAAGAAGGAGCCTCCGGCTACCCTTTCCCTGGCCGCATTGCCACCAAGCTTCCGAGGGTTTGCTAAGCAGTTCAACGAGGACATCAAGGATGATGGGTCGATGGATGGAAGCGACGAGGAGTCGGAGAACCGGACAGAGTCGGGGATCCCGATTCCATTCGCAGATCCTTGCATAGGTGCTGGCCTCTTTGCGGAGAGGATGCTTCGCATACACGCGGAAAGACTTGCGAGTCATTCGCCTACTGAAAGGAGGGAGGACACTCTGCGACTTTTGGAAGGGTTGCAATTGGTTGACACCTCCGAGGTGGCTGTGAACAGTGCCAGAAAGAGGATCTTGATCGTATTGGCAAGGCTTGGCCTCGTGGACCTAGAGGGCGATGGCGACGAAGGAATGATTGGTCTCGGAGAGGCTGAAATGATCGTCGAGAGCAATGTCAGATGCATAGACCCCCTAATGGGGGAATGGCCTTGGAATGAGAGGCCAATGCTGCTAATTTCTCGTCCACCTTGGCTCAGGATAAAGGACAGATTCAGAGGCCATCCAGATGGTAGCACCCTGAGGAAAGAGCTTTCCAGCAGACTGAGGGAATTCAAAGGAGCGGATGGGAAGGCCAGGTTCTCTGCCATAAAGGGGAATGTGAACCTATACAGGCTATACATAGAGAGGTCCTTGCAAATCTCCCAGAATGGGGGAAGGGTGAGGCTCGTTGTCCCGAGTTCGGTCCTCAGGGAAAAAAGCAGCCTACCCCTCAGGAAGCTACTGGTAGAATCCAATTGCTGGGATTCAGTTTGGTCGTTCCCCGAAGACTCGAGGCTTCTCTTCGGGGGTTCGCAGGGAGTGTCGGTAATCGGAATCACCGTCGGCGAGGAGACCGATGTGCTGACTAGCTTCGGACCTCTCATGGTGGACGACATTGCACATGGGAGGGGTCTTGCCTCGGACGCCCCATTCTTCGAGCTCGAGAGGGGGCCATGGTCCTCTTGGACCGACACTTCCTGGGCTGTTCCGAAAATGCCCAGGGACGAGGCGTCCAGAAGCAGGACCATCAAGGCGATTGGGAAACTTGCCGACAAGCCCAGATTGGTCGAAGAGGGGACTGACCTGAATCCTAGCGGCAGAGCAATCAAGGTAAGGGTCGGAGAGGTAGAGCGATCCACGTGGAAGAAGGAAGTCTCCGATTGGTCTGGAAAGAATGGCGAGTTGCCATTCATCAGAGCTGCTCACATTAACTTCATTGATGGAAAAGGCGTTCTCAACCATCCAGCCTTTGAGTCGGACGCGGATGCTAGAAAATCCGCGTGGAAGGGCCCGGCGAATATGTCGGGACAGAGCCGTATCGTTTGCCAGTCCGTAGTGAATCCTCAATCGGAGAGGAGGTTGGTTTGGGCGGTGGTTCCAGAGGGATGCGTTTTGGGTAACTCGGTTAGCTTCCTGGATCTTCCTAGCGAAGTCACAGAAAGCCTGAGTGAGAAGTTCGGTTCACTGGAGAGCGGTCTGGGTTTCCTAGCCAATCGGCTGAACTCCGAAGACTTGGACCTCTGGTCAAGGGCATGGGCTGCAAACAACAACGTGAACAACTACGAGATAGAGATGCTTCCATTCGAGATCGAAGGAAGCGAGGAGTCTTTCTCGCTGCTGAGAAGCGAAGGACAACTTGATTGAGGAATGCGGATTTCGGTTTCCTAGTTCCGGAAAACCGCTCATTTCGAGAATGGATTAATATCCTTGGTTTGCGTACGCGGTACGTTCCCAACTTGGAATTGACAAAGGAGAGACGCATGGGAATAAATCCGAAGATAGGCATCACGGGCCTGCCTCGCTCTGGAAAATCTGCTGTTCTCCAGAAGGTCGTCGACATGATTTCCGATGAAGGCAGTGGTTTCAGGAGGACAAGGGGGCCATCTCCGCCCGAACACATCGTTGGGGGGATGAGAACCGAGCCGGTTATCGAGAATGGCGAGAGAGTGGGGTACGCCTGCGTAAACATGCTCACCGGAGAGAAGGGAGTGATGGCGCATCGGGAGATCGACTCAAGGAACCGCATCCTCGGTTTTGGAATCGATCCGTCTGAGATAGACAGGGTGGGCGTCCCCGCGATAATGGACAGCATAGGCAATTGTGAAATCCTTGTGATTGACGAGGTAGGTAAGTTCACAGTCGAAAGCGAGGGTTTCGTCAATGTCGTCAGACTGGCTCTCCAGCATGACATGCCTACCCTACTCACACTGCACAAGAAGAGCAGGCATCCGCTGCTTCAGGACATCCGGAGGAGGGACGATGCGAGGATACTGGAGGTGACCCCGGTCAACAGGTCTCTTCTGCCCTACAAGATTCACAAGCTTATCCAAGAGATGTGAGCAATTCTTCGGTCAAGTTGATGCGAAATGCCGGGTGCGTCGTGGCATGGATTCCCCGTCATCCAAGTTGATTAGGGTCCTCATCGGTTTCATAATCGCCCTGTTGGTGATCACTTCGATTTCCATTCTCAATGAAGGCGAGTTCTCCCTATCGGACCCGATGGTCGCAGCGCCCATGGCCATGGGAGTGATGGCCGGCGTCCTTCTTCTGGCGATGATGGCGGGCAGAAACCGGTCACATGGAGACTGGTTCACGGACTCTTGGTTCAGCAGAGAGCCGGGGGACGAAATGCGCTCGAGGCTTGAAAGGGAAAGGGATGAGGCCAGTATGCAGGACATTGGTTCCAAATGGGCTAGGATGGAAATGGAGCACCTGGAGTCCAAACACGGAGAGGAGTAGCGAGCGAAACCTTGACCCTGTCCCCCCTGCACGAATGGCTGGGTGATAGCGTGGGAGACGTTCCTAGTGATTTGAGATACACCAAAGAACACGAGTGGGTAAGAGTTGAGGGGGACGAGGTTAGTATCGGAATTACTGATTTCGCACAGAACGCCCTGACCGAAGTGGTATGGGTGGAGCTACCAGAGGTGGATTCCGTCGTAGAGGTGATGGAGTCCTTCGCTAGTGTCGAATCTGTGAAGTCTGTCAGCGAGATATACGCTCCAGTCGCAGGCACGGTTGCCGAAGTGAACGAGTCGCTCGAAGACGAGCCGGAGAAGATCAACGAGGACCCGTATGGAGAGGGTTGGATATGCAAGATCAAGACCGACGGAGGCGTTGACGTTAGCGATCTTCTCGATTCGAACGAATACTCCGCATTGATCGGAGACTGAAGATGAGTGAGAGCAAGGGCGTCCACATCTACGTAGACGGTTCTTGCAGAGAGAACCGGAATGTGACCTCGGAGACGAGGGCTGGATGGGGTCTATGCGTGATTGTCGATGACAGCGGTTCCGGCAATGGAAAGGGCCACCTTCTCACGGAGTTGAATGGCGAGGTAGTCACGAGTGCGGACCAGAGTGGTTACCTGGGGGCCGAAGTGGGATCCAACAACACTGCAGAGCTATCGGCGATAGCACATGCCCTGAGGTGGATACTGAGCGAGTCTGAGGTGGAGTCTGCCACCATCAGGGGTGATTCGAACTACGCACTGAACATCGCCTCTGGCCTTTGGAAGGCGAAGGCAAATCTGGCTCTCGCAGGGAGGGTGAGGGATTTGTGGAGCGAGGTATCGGGAATAGTAGATCTCGTGGGGGAGCACGTGCCCGCTCACAGGGGGCATCGGTGGAATGAGCGAGCGGACCACCTTGCGTTCCGTGCTATGCAGGGAGAGGCCCCTCTCCCACTTCAGTTCTGGAAACCGGGTCAGAGATAGCCTCAGTCTTCCTTCAGTGGTCCCAAAGAGAGGAAGACGTAAATCGACTGCAGTGCAAGTAGGAGGCCGACCAGGGTCAGGACCAATCCGGTTGGCTCGGGCAAGTAGGGCTGCAATGGGTTACCCGAAGCCCAAGCCAATGCCAGTGTCGCCACTGCTGCGGCGAATACCAGTCTGACTGATTTCTCGGGAGTCTCCCACAAGTCGATCCATGGAATCAGGCCCTTCCTCTTGAATGTGAATCGGTACCATGCCACATAGCCCATGGAAAGCCCGGTCATTCCGAACACGCCAGTAGAGAAAGCGGAATCGTCCCAAGGTCCGCTGGGTGCGAACCCAAGGAAAAGGGAGTCCAGTATCAACAGAGCTGAAGCTATTGCAAGGGGGAGCCACTCGGGGCCATGGGGTTCGATGGTCGACTTCTCTTCCACGCATTGACGGAGCCGTGCCGTAGTAATGATGTATTGCTCTTGTCTGCGAGAGGCGAGCAGAATGGTCAGCATCCGCTTCTCTGACGTGGTCGACGCCGCGAAGAGGCTGGACGGTGTCGTATTGAGAACCCCGGTGGTAAATTCGTCGGAAATAGACGAAATGGCCGGAAGGAGGGTTTTCATGAAGTGCGAAAACCTTCAGCACATCGGGGCATTCAAATTCAGAGGAGCGAGCAATGCGGTGAAGATGCTAGGGGAGGATGCCGAGCCCGGCTTGTGCACCCACAGCAGCGGGAACCATGGCCAAGCGGTTGCATTAGCAGCTAAGCAGAGGGGGGTCCCGGCATTCATAGTGATGCCGAAAAATGCCCCCAAGGTGAAGGTGAACGGAGTCAGGAGCCATGGGGCCGAGGTGATTCTGTGCGAGCCGAACCTCGAGGCCAGGATTTCCACGGCGAACTCCGTTCTGGAACGGACGGGTGCTACATTCATCCATCCGTTCGACAATCCGAACGTCATCGCTGGCCAGGGGACCGCGGCAAAGGAGATGATTGAGGAATGTGGCGATCTAGATGCAGTCCTATCGCCTATCGGGGGTGGTGGATTGATGTCGGGAACCTGCATATCCACTAGGTCGCTCCTACCAGACGCCCTGATCTTCGGGACCGAGCCAGAAGGGGCAGATGACGCTGCTAGGTCATTGGAATCCGGGGAATACGTGCCACAAACGGGACCTGATACTATCTGCGACGGGTTGCTAACGAGCATGGGGGAAATCACGTGGCCGATCATCAAGAGCCATGTGGCGGAGATCATCAGGGTGAGCGATGACGAGGTCCGGGATGCGATGACCCTGCTCCACGAGGCATTCGGGATGATCGTGGAACCCAGTGGAGCCATCTCCCTAGCAGCCGTG
>PVBE012655613.1_pt1 | contig 22608 bp, 20 predicted proteins | sample 1631181 | NCBI WGS metagenome assembly PVBE01 (sample SAMN08397723, study PRJNA350692) | Marine metagenome, whole genome shotgun sequencing project. | isolation source: water | place: Pacific Ocean | collected 2012-04 | reverse complement strand
GGTGTTGCTGGGCTGCGAGACAGACAACGATCTGTGGGCGCTGGACGTGGAAGCGTGGACGGTGCGGCACGTCGGAACGCTGGAGGTCTACGACGACAGCGAGGACATCGCGCTGCGCCCCGACGGCTCGTCGATGTACCTCGTGTCGCTGGCGGAGGGCGACCGGCTGAGGCAGGTCAACCCGGAGACGGCGAGCACGATTGCGTCGGTGCCGTTGGGCGGGTTCAACTACTCGGCGGTCTACAACGCGGACCACAACCGCGTGTACGTGACGCGGTTCGTGGACTCGCAGGTGCTGGCGTTCGATGGGGACACCCTGGAGCTGGTCGGCCGCAAGCGGGTCGGGTTCGGCGTGCGGGGTGCGGTCCCCGTCAACGGCGGGTTGGCGGTTGCGTCGCAGTTCGGGGGGCCGCTGCTCGTCTTGGACTGGGAGACGCTCGACGTCGTCCGATCGTTCCGCGTCGGGGGGCGCATCAAGGGCATCGCGCCGGGGCCGTTGGGGGCGGCGTTGTTCGTCAGTTCGACGTGCGGGACGCATCGGATCGTCGCGCCCTGAGGGGATGGGCCGCGGGGGTGGGGTGGGCCGAGTACGGCTGGGAAACTGGGAAACTGGGATGCAGGGCTGATCTGGCCTGCGGGGGTGAGGGATGCCGCTGGGATGCCCCCCGCGTTTCCAACACAAGACCCTGACGGCGCGGCCCCGTCCCCACGACCGACCTCACCCCCGCCCGCGCTCTCCCCGTTTCCCCGTTTCCCGGTTTCCCACCCCAAGGCGGCCCAGAACACCCCCGCCGCACCGAGACTGGGTGTTCCCCCACGAGATCTGCCACCTCCACTTCCCCAACCTCGCCGAGCGGCACGCCTGGATGGAGGAGGGGATGGCGGCCTACGACGCGGGCGTCGTCTCCTTCGACGCCTCGGCGCCGGAAGCCTGGCTGGTGGAGGCGCTGGAGCGTTCGCGCTGAAGCGCGCCCCAAAGCGCCGCCCCCCACAGCAGGAACATCAGCAGCGACATCGCGAGCCCCCCCAGGATCTTCGTGGGGCGCCACACCACCATCACCTCGCGGGAGCCGGATCCGGGCACGTCGACCGCCACGCGGCCGCTGTCGTCCCGCAGCTCACCGCCCGTCGCGACCATCTCCGCCATCCACGACTGGTTGAAGACGATGCGCACGTCGCCGTCGCTGATCACCGTGGCCGACATCCGCGTCGGCCCCATGGCGAGGTCGTGGATCAGCCCCTCGCCGCCGCTGAGCCAGGCTTCACGACCGGGGTAGCGGGGGTTGTCGATGCGCTCGCCCGTGGGGGTGACGTACTGGTACGGGATGGCCCGCTCGGGCAGCTCGACGGTGCCGTACCAGTCGATGATCCCGATGCCGCGCTTGATCGCCTCGTACTCGCGGTACCCCTCGGGGCGGGCCAGCTCCCGGATCGCCCACTCGCGGCCCCAGCGCTCGATCTCCACCGGCTCCTCGTGGACCCAATCAGGGTGGCCGACCTGCACGGACTGCCAGAACTCTTCGGCCGGCCAGGGCTCGACCGGGTGCTCGAACCGCTCCAGCAGCGCCATCCCGTTCTGCACGAACGGCCACGCCAGCAGCAGCGGCAGCGCCATCCACGCCAGCCGCTCCCGATCGCCCTGGGCGAACCGGTCCAGCGCCCCCGCCGCCAGCAGCGCCGCCACCGGCACGATGAAGAAGCCGAAGTACTTGATCGGCTGCACGATGCTCTCGAACCGGGGGAGCCCCTTCACCATCAGGAAGTGCAGGTCGGGGGGGCCGTTGGGGCCCAGGCAGATGCCCGCCACGACGACGAAGCAGCAGCCAAGCACGGCGCGCCGGCGGCCGACCCCCACGCCGATCAGGGCCAGCAGGAGGATCGGCGCGGTCAGCCCGATGTAGGTGTACTCGCCCTCGGCGACGCCGAACGGCCGCTCCAGCACCTCGCCGGCGCCGGTGGGCGGCGGGTAGGGGGAGTACTCACCCTCGGCGGGCACCCGCTGCAGCAGCCCCCGGCCGAGCTCCCCCAGCCCCATGAAGAAGTCGGGATCGCGGTACGGCGGGGCGGAGTCGGCCCCCGAGAACCGGGGGAAGCGCAGGATTCGGCCGTCGGGCTCGCCGTGGGGGAGGCGCGGGAACCACATCTCGTAGCCCCAGCTGAGCTCGTGCACGTACTCGCCGCGGTCCAGCAGGTCGTCCACCGCGACCAGTTTGCCGATGCCTAGGAGCAGGGCGATCGCCCCGAGCGCGGCCCCCCGCAGCACCCACGGCTTCATCGCCGCCGCCGCCCGCCGCATGCCCGGGATCCCGAGGATCAGGGTTGCCGCGAGGCCCCACCCGACGCCGAACGCGATCGCTCCGACCCCTCCCGGAACGCCCGCCTCCGACTCCGCCAGCAGCGCCAGCTCCGATCGGATCGCCAGCGGCGCGGTGACCCCGATCAGCGCCAGCGTCGCCGGAATCACGAGCGCGGGGTGCTCATCCGACGTCGTCTTCAGCCACGTCGCCACGCCGACGAACCACGCCACCGCGAGCGCGGCGTTGCCGGCCTGCTGCAGCAGCAGAAACAGCAGGAAGCCGGCCAGCAGGATCGACGAGCGGGGCCGCTCCTCCGACTCGATCCAGAACAGCCGCAGCAGCGCCGGGGTCAGCAGGTACAGCACCTGCGGGTAGAACCCGACGAGCCACATCGACGGGAGCCAACCGCTGTACGCGAACGCCAGCGCGGCCAACGCGGCCGCCGGGGGCCCGACCCCGAGCCACGAACGGGCCAGCCCCCACATGCCCCAGCTGCCGATCAGCAACAGCAGCGCGAGCACGACCTTCACCCCGAGCACGTCGCCCAGGAGCAGGGTCGGCAGCAGCGTCGGGGCCCAGGAGCCGTCGAAGGGGTGGCCGATGGTGGGGTAGCCGCCGCCGAGTTGGTGCGAACGGATCGGCAGCTGGTGGTGGGTCAGCAGCGCCTCGCGGGCGGCCGCGTCGAACATGCGGTCGGTGAACCAGTCGTTGTCGCGGTAGGCGTCGTCGCTGGCGATGCCCATCGGATGCACCAACGACCACGCGGCAAACGCCACGATCGCCGCCGCCAGGATCCAATGGGTCCGCGTCACGGAGGCTAGTATCCCTCGCCGTGGGCGACGGTGGCTGGAAGCGGGGACCAAAGGCGGTGGCGGCGGCCGCCACGATCACCCTCGTGGTGGTGTTTGCGGCGGCCGAGATCGGCTTGCGGTTGTCTCCTCTGGAGGCGCGGGCGTTCGCCCTGAACGAGCTCACGGTGCCGTCCCTGATCGGCGACTCGTACCCCAACCAATCCGGCACGGTGGAGATCGGCGGGGACGACGGGGAGCCCCCGCACTACTACGACTTCACCACCAACGCGCAGGGCTTCCGGGGCCCCGTGGTGGACTGGGACAAGCCGGACGGAACGTTCCGCATCCTCGCGATCGGCGACTCCTACACCTGGGGCGACGGCGTGGAGGACGACGACGTCTGGCTGCGCGCCCTCGAGGCGGATCTGTCCCCGTGCGGGCCGGTCGAGGTCATCAACGTGGGGATCGTCGGGCGCAACACCGTGGGCGAAGCGGACTACCTGCGCGACAAGGGCGTGCGGCTGAAGCCGGATCTGATCCTCGTCGGGGCCGAGCCGGGCGACGCGATGGACATCCTCAAGCTGGATCGCGACTGGGACAACCGGGCCGCCGTGCAGGCCGGGAGCAAGCCGACGTGGCTGCTGCGGATGACGGCGTGGTCGCGGGTTGGGCGGCTCTACTTCGGTTCGAAGATCGCCCGCCTCAGCCGCGCCATCGACCGGCCGACCGACGCCGACGGCGCCTGGGCTCGCGTGCGCGAGTCGCTGGTGCGGATGAAGACGCTGGCGGGCGATGCGGACGCCGAGCTCGTCGTCTTCGGCATCGCTCCGACGCCCGACGACGCGTGGACGATGCAGCGCCTCTCCGAAGAGGTGCAGGCCGCCGGGGTCGGTGAAGCCTGGTTCGAAGCGGGGCCCCGGGTGGACGAGCGGGGAAGCCACCCCGGCTGGTGGCAGATCCCCGGCGACGGCCACTACACCGCCGAAGGCAACGCCGTGCTCGCCGACGTCGTGCGCGAGCAGCTCCGGGGCGGGCTGCCAGCCCCCTTCAACGGACCCTGCTCCGCCGACTAGCGGTGCGTTACTGGCACTCGATGTAGCCCAGCGACGAGATCTCGGGATGCCTGGCGCACAGCTCCTGGTCGTCGACGCATTCGAGCTTCGCCTCACCCCACAACAGGCCCGACTCGACCGCGTTCAGCTCGTCCGGCTTGATCGCCACCGCCGGCTGCAGCCCGACCCCCGCGCGGGGGTCCCAGCGGAAGAGCGTGGGCACGTCCTTGGGCCCCTCGACGCGAACCACGTGGGTGCCGTCGTCCCGCACCACCACCCCGTACCGGCCGGTCGCCCGCTCGTACACATCACAGCCCGCCGAGACCGCCGGCCGCAGGTCGCTCCCGGTGCGCAGGTCGCCGCCCGGGGTCATGACCCCGACGATCTCCGAAAGCGTCGAGTGCAGGTCCAGCACCGACGTCGGGCTGTGGATCTTCGCCGGCTCCACGCCCGGTCCCTGCAGCGCCAGGGGGACGTGGATCTCCATCGGGGAGTCGCTGAGTCCGTGCCCGTGCTCGGCCTGCTTCGGGAGCACGTAGCTGCCGTGCTGCGCGAAGAGCTCGCCGTGGTCGGCCGTGAGCACGGTGAGCCCGCCCTCGTTGGCGCCGAGGACGCGGGTCAGGAGCTCGTCCGTCGCCTTGCAGTCCTGAACGTAGGCGTCCCACGCTTCGGCTCGTTCGGCCTCGCCGGAGGCCCAGCCTTCCTCGATGTAGTCCTTCTTGGCGATGCGGTAGTCGTGGCAGGCGATCATCTGCAGCCAGCCGAACCGGGGCTGCGGCAGCTCGGTCCACGCCGCCTCGAACGCGTCCACGAGCCCGGCGTCGGGGAAGTCGGGGCGGATGTCCTGGAGGCGGACGTGGGTGCGCTCGAAGCCGCGCTTGTAGAAGGGGTGGTCCAGCACCGGGTTCGCCGACCCGATGAAGCCGTGGTACCCGCGCTGCGTCAGCCGCTCCGGCAGCGTCGTCGTGCCCTCGTCCCAGAGCCGCGCGTTGCTCATCGGCACCCCCGTGAACACGGCCGCGACCGCTTCCATGGTCGAGTTGCTCGGCGAGATCGCGTGGGTGTAGCTGCGGCCGGCGTCGATGAACGCCTGCGCATTGGGCATGTGCTCGGAGATGACCTTGGGGCCCGTGGTGTCGAGCACGACGACGAGCACATCGGGCAACGTCGCGGGATCGGGACCGCCCCCGGAGGGCTCGCGGGACTCCGCCGGAGGGGTCTCCGGAGCCGCCGGGGTCGGCTCGGGAGCCTCGTCCCCGGAGCACGCCATCGCCGTCATCCACGCACCGATCACCACCGCCAGATCGACCCTTGCCATCTCGGCATCCTATCCTTCAGACGGTGAACCGGCTCCTCCCCCTCCTCGCCGCGCTCGTCGCCTGCTCGGGCCCGCCCCCCGTCGAGCCGACGCCCGCGCCTCCGACGCCGCCCGTGGTGGACGCCTCGAACTTGCAGAGAGGCCCCGCGGAGCTGCCCGCGGGACCGCCGAAGACGCTCCTTCCGGGCATCACCGCGTTGGCCCAGGGGCGTCACATCGGCGCCATCACCAGCTACGCGGTGTCGGCCGACGGCAAGCTCCTCGCCACCGGCGCGTGGGACGGCACCGTGCGTCTGTGGGAAGCGGGCTCGGGGGAGCTGCTGCACGTGCTCCCGGACTCGATGACCGAAGACATCGAGGGGATCGCGTTTTCGCCCGATGGCACCGCCGTCGCCGCCGTCTCCCGCAACAGCAACGGCGGCGTCTGGGACGTCGCCACGGGCGAGCGCAAGTTCGAACTCAGGCTGCATGAGGACTCCTGCGAGTCGGTGGTCTGGTCGCCCGACGGCACCCTCCTGGCGACGGGGGCGTGGGACGGCACCGTGCGTCTGTGGGATGCCGCCACCGGAGCCAAGGCGCTGGTCATCGAGGACGCCCACACCGAGGGGATCTTCGCCCTCGCGTTCAGCCCCGCAGGCACCCACATCGCGTCGGGGGCCCAGGAGGGCACGACCAAGCTGTGGGACATCGGCACCGGCGTGCTGTCGCGCGAGTTTCCCCCCCACGACGCGTCCGTCTACTCCATCGCGTTCTCGCCCGACGGCACGCGCCTGGCCACGGGATCCCGCGACGGCAGCGCCCGCATCCACCTTATCGAGACGGGGGAGCGGACGGGCGAGTACCTGCTCGGCGAGCACGTGCTCGCGGTCGCCTTCAGTGACGACGGCGAGCTGTTGCTGGCGGCCGGCTGGGACGGTCGGGGCAAGCTCTGGGACACGGTCGCGGGTGGCCTCCTGACCCACGGGTCGGGGTGGCAGCTGCACCCGGTCGGCGGCGCGCTGCGTGTGGCCTTCCCGGAGATTCGCTGAGTCCATGAAACGTCGCCTGCAGGCCTTGCTGAGGGACCTCCGTCCCTGGCGGTGGGTGCTGCTGGTGGGCCTGATCGTGTCGATCCTCGTCACCGCCCGGGTGATGGCCGGCATGCAGCCGTACGGCGTGGAGGGGGCCCACTACATCGAGCACGCCGAGCGCATGACGGTGCTGGGCGCGCCGCACCGCGCGGGAGGCCCCGATGGCGGCTCGCTGGCGGACGAACTGGACGGCGCGTTTCCGCCGCTGCTCCACCTGATCACGATCGGGCTGGGGCTGTTCACGGGGCAGGCGGCGGAGCGGGTCGCGCTGACGGGGCTGCTGTGGCTGTGGGGGCTCGCGGCGGCGCTGGGGGCGACGGCGTGGCTGTTCACGAGGAGCCGGTTCGCGGCGGGGGCGGCGGCTTGCGGGGGGCTGCTGCTGCCGGCGGCCCATGGGTTCGCCACCCGCTACTACTACGACCTCCCGATGACGGCGCTGCTGTGGGCGATGGTCCCGGTGGCGCTGGCGACGTGGGACCGCAAACCGATCGCGGGCGGCCTCGGGGTGGGGGCGATCTGGCTCGCCGCCGATCTCATCAAGTGGTCGGCGCTGCCGTTCGGGGCGTTCCTGCTGCTGGCCGTGGCGGTGACCCCGGGGCGCACGCCCAACGGCGCCCGGACGTTCCGCATCGGCGCCCGCGTCGGTGCTCTGGCGCTGGCCGGCCTCGTCTCGATCGGCGGCTCGCTCGCCTGGATCGCGCTGGCGGGGGCCGAGTCCTCCCTGGGGGTGATGCTGGACGTGATGTGGGCAGGGCTGGGGAGCAGCTCGGTGGGCTCCGGTTCGGTGGGCGGTCTGTTCGACGGCCTGCGCACCTGGGTCGCCGAGCGCGGCCTGCTCCTGGGATCTCGGTTCAGCGCCGACAAGCTCGTCTACTACGGGGTGCAGGGCGTCACCACGGTGGTCTCCCCGCTGCTGACGCTTCCGTTGGTGGTGCTGGCCGTGCTGGGGGCCTTCAAGCACCGGGCGGCGGTGGTGCTGGCGGTGGTGTCGATCCTCGGCCAGCTGATCTTCCTCGTGCTGTGGATCCCCGTGATCGACGAGCGCTTCCTGCTCACCTCGGTGCCCGCGCTGATCGTGCTCGCGGCGCTCGGCCTGGAGGAGGCGCCCCGCCGCGTGCCCGTGGCCATCGCGGTCGCGGTGCTGGGGCTGTGGGTCGCCGTCGAGTTCCATACGGGCCTGCCGATCCTGCCCGCGACGAACTGGGAGGCGGCCCCGGGCGCGACCTGGGAGGCGCCGCCGCTGCGGGGCTGGGGTCTGGCCGCCGGCGACTCCGAGGAGCAGCGCGGCTGGAGTCGCGCGGCGACCACGCAGGACAACCACGACGCCGCGCGCAAGGAGCTCTGGGCGATCGTCGAGGAGGCGAGGCCGCAGCTCGTGCTGATCCCGAACGCCGCCATGGAGGCATCGCCGGCGGGCGAGCTGTACTGGCTGGACTACCGCTCCATGCTGGCGGGCATGCGCGACCAGGAGCTGATGTTCGAGCTGGATGTCGACTGCGGGATGATCGACGAAGCCGATCTCGTCATCGTCAGCGCCGGGGTCGAGGGGGCTTGCTACCCGCAGGGCTGGCAGGAGCGCGGAACGGTGACGCCACCGGGCGACGGAGCCCCCGAGATTCGAGTCCTGGTCCGGCCCTAGTCCAGGGTCCTGGCCCAGGCGGCGCCGTTGCGGCAGCGATCGACGTCCGGGGCACCGCCGCAGAGCTCGTCGAGGCGGGCCTCACACCCGGTCGCGACCGCGGCGCCGAAGCCGAAGGAGCCCCACTCGCCGCCGGGCACGTTCCCCGGCCGGCAGCTCTCCTCGTCCTCCCGAATCAACGCTCCGAAGCCCATCAGCGCCTCGCGGCGGGCGTCCACGGCGGCGAGCTCCTCGCGCACCACCAGCGCCTCGAGGGCCGCGACCTGGTCCTCCCACAAGGCGTCGACGCAGACGCCGGACTGGAGCACCGGCTCCTCGGCGGGGCAGAGCATGTAGCGCACGGGGTGCAGGGTCTCGGCCGGCGCGGCGGCGGCGATGATCATCGTCCCGGTCGTGGCCGCCGATCCCAGCAGCACGATCGCGATCACGATCTTCCCGCCGATCCCCAGCTGCCACAGCTTCCAGCCGACCGCCGCCAGGGCCAGCCCCACCACCGGGTAGACCAGCGCCGCGCGGCGTCCGTCGTAGAAGTACAGCTGCTCGACGTCCATCGAATCGGGGCCCACCCCGATCGCGGTCAGCCCCGCCGGAATCGCCACCGCCGAAGCCGCCAACGCGAGCATCACGGGACTCGCCGCCGGCATCGCCAGACGGCGCGCGATCGGGGGAACGGACCACACCAGCGCCGCGATCACCGCCGCCAGCCCCAGCGCGAGGGCCGCCGGAGCCGCCGTGATCTGCCAGCCTGCGGCCCAGTCCTGGGGCATCGTCTCCCGCCACTCCAGCAGCGGCAGACCGAACCAACTGCCGAGCACGACGCCGGGCCAGCCGAGGGGATCGCCCAGCACGGATTGGAACACCGCCCCCACCGCGTCCCCGCCCACCGGGCTGGCGACCTCGGCCGAGGGCTCGAACCCGAGGATCATCGGGGCCAACGCGACAACCGCGCCCCCCGCCGCCGCCCCCAGGGCGGGCAGATTCGCTCGCAGGAGCCAGACCGCCGCGGCCGCCAGCAACCCCGCGGGGGGCCACGCGCTCACGCAGAACCAGCCCGAGAACACCGCCACGAAGCCGAAGCCCGCCGCCCACGCGGGAGCCCGCGCCGAGGTCCCCGCGGCCCTCATCAGCAGCCACGCCGCCAGCAGCGTCAGCACCGCCGCCTCCACGTAGTTGCCGTACGCCATCAGCCCCCAGGCGGCCCAGCTGGGGGGCATCGCCAGCGCCGACGTCAGCCCCGCGGCCGCTCCGCCGCGCCCCAGCAGCTCGCGCCCCAGCAGCGCCACGAGCAAGGCCCCCGCGGTGGACCAGAGCGTGCCCATCACCCGGGCCATGCCCAGGTCCGCCTCCATCAGGAGGCCCAGGGGGAGGTAGAGGGCGGAGATCACCCACGGCCCCGCGCCCGTGTTGCCGCCCACGCCGGTGTACCAGTAGGCGCCCAGGTCCCCGACCGCGTGGCCTTCGGCGATCTGCCGGACCAGCCGCAGGTTAAGCAGCTCCTCGGGCTCGACGAGGTCGAACGCCAACGCCTGGGCCGCGAGCAGTCGGACGAGCACAAACAGCCCCAGGAGCACGCCGCACGCGATCGTCTCGTCGCGGGCCAGCTGCTCGCGAGCGCTCACCACAGCGGCGCTGCCGCGACCAGGTTCATGCCCAGGCGGATGTTCAGGGCGACGTGCGCCGCGAGCACGAGGCCCGCCCCCACGAGCACCACCTTGCGCTTGTCCGGGTACGCCTCGTACGCCGCCGCGAGCGCCCACACCGCCACCGCGATGGCCATCGGATCGACAAGCTCGAAGTAGTGGTGCGGCTCCGGGGCCTGCCGGTGTAGAGCCAGCCCCTGCTGCATCAGCAGGACGTGCACGGCCGTGTAGACCGCCATCGCGCAGACGACGGGGAGTCCCCGCGGCTCCAGCTTCCTGACCGCCGGCAGCAGGAACAGCGCCATCGCCCCCAGCAGCATCGGGTTGAGGTACTCCAGCGTCGGGTTGTTCCAGTCCGGCACGTCGAAGATCTGCCGTCGGCGCACGCCCGGCTCCATCAGCACGTCGATCACCGAGTTGGCGAAGATCCCCGGCTGCATGCTCGCCCAGCAAGCCAGCAGCGAGAGCAGCCCGATGAAGCCCATGCCGCGCCGTCGACCGGGGCACGCAAAGCCAAGTCCGACCACCAGCGGGAGCAGCACGAACCACATGCTGAGGTGGAACTCTGCCGCCGCGAACGTCAGCAGCAGGGCGATCACCCACGCTACGAGGCCCCCCCTTCGCGCGTAGACCAGCAGCGCCACGAGCGCGGCGGTGGAGAGCACCACCGCCAGCGGGTACTGCTCGAAGGGACGGAACGAGGTCGGCGTGATCGCTACGAGGAGGGCCGCGAGGCCGATCCAGCGGCCCTTGACCGGGCCGTCCGCGGCCAACCCCACCGCCAGCAGCACCACCAGCGGCACCAGCGCCGCGTGGACGACCATGAGCAGCTCACCCTCGTAGGTGCCGGTGCGGGCCGACCACTCTTCGAAGTGGCGCATGTACTGGGTGAAGAAGGGCGAGTGGATGAAGGGCACCCACCGCCACGGGTCGCCCGCGGGGTGCTCCCAGGACTTCCACCAGACATCTCGCCCGAGGTAGCTCTGGTAGAGGGCGTAGTTGAGGACCCCCGCGATGGCGGCGAAGGGAACCGCCCAGAGCAGCCGCTGCTTCAAGCTACAGAAGCTTCGCCACGATCTTGCGGGGCGCGTACTTGACGTCCGCGCCTCCCGAGTTGCCCAGCGTCATGGTGAAGCTGCCCTCGGCGCGGCTGATGTTGAACACCGTCTTGACCGTCTTGTTCTGGGGCGCCTTGCAGCCGAGCTCGACCGTGCTGCCCGAGTCCTTCCACTTGCACTGGATGCGCTCGAAGGCGACGCGCTTGTCGTTCTCGAACAGCTTGTGCCGCAGCTCGAACTTGTCGCCTTCGAGGTAGATCTCGCCGCGCACGACGCGCTTGTCGCCCGTGCGCTCGAACGACATCGTCTTGGAGTCGTTCAGGGGCACTTCGATCATCTCGATGCTGTGCGTGGGGCGCCATGCGGGCCAGTTCTCCGGGCCCTCGTCCTGCGTGTTGGGGAAGCGGGGATCGACGAGGCTCGCGCCGTAGTCGGCTGTCTCGTCCAGGCCCGCCTCGGGCGGGGCCGCGAGCGTCCCTCCCTTGCCGTCCTTGGCATCCGGAGCAACGGCGTCGGCCTCACCCTCTTCGGCGGAAGGAGCGCTGTCGCCCTCCGAAAGATCGGCAGCTTCACCGTCGGCCTCTTCGGCGGAAGGAGCGCTGTCGCCCTCCGAAAGATCGGCGGCGGCGTCGGGCTCGACCGGGTTCTCCGGGGGGGGGGCTTCGTCCCCCGCGTCGGGCGGGTTGTCGGGTCCAGCGAGCTCGGTCGTGGTGGTCTCACCACTACCACAGGCGATCAGAACCGTCGCCAAGACCAAGCCGAGAAGGCTGAAAAGAATACGCAAAGTGTTGGAATGCTTGAGCATTTCGGCAGATTACTCCTTGGGCGATGCAAGCGACGCAACTCTATCACGGAGCCCCTGTGTGAAGCGCGACGCGGGGGGCCGGTCCATCGCATCGGGCACCGATCACCACGGCCGAGAACGCGCCCGAATCGTTCAACTCGGTCAGCTCGCCCTCGGTGACCTCGCTGTGCACCGGACCGACGCCTTCGGCCAGGGGGACCCGGAGGTGGATCATCCACGTCCCTTGCGACGGCGCCACGTCGGGGTATTCGCTGATCTGGCCGCAGTACCACTTGTTCGGCTCCTGGTAGCGCAGCGAGCCGACGTCGACGATCGGCGGCTCGATCACCAGCGTGCCGGTTCCGTCCCAGGCGTCCTTGGCCGGTCGTCGGAAGCGGTACAGGGTCAGGTGGTCGAACTCCCAGACGCCATCGTCCTCGAGGTGTTCCTGCGCCCACGCCAGCCCCTGCACTCCCAGGTCGGGGAGGAACTTGCTTCGGCCGAACATGCGCTCGTCGACCTGCGCGACCCAGAGCCGATCCACGTGGCCGTTCCACGCCGAGCTGATGAACGGGAGCATCTCGTGATCGGGGTTCAGCCAGATCCGCTTGGGGAGCTCGGGGCCGGGCTGGCGCACGTCGAACCCGGCCTGGCGGCTGACGTACCAGAGCAGGGGGCCGCGCTGGCCCCACATCGGGAGCGTGGCGATGCCGTCGCGGTCGTCGTACTCGGCCACGATGACGGCGGCGGCGGCGGCGTAGTCCGGGCGGGTGGAGCGGTCCGCGGGCGCCAGCGAGAAGTGCACGGCGCCCAGCAACCAGAGGCCTCCGAGCACCGGGCCGGCGATCCTCCACGGTCCGCGGCGATCCAGCAGGCCGACGGCGGCGGCGGCGAGGGCGATGGGAACCAGCCAGCTGACCCACCGGAACCCCCAGAAGATCCGGCCGTGCATGATGGCGATGTGGTTGACGTAGAAGAAGAACACGCCGACCAGCCCGGCGACGAGGTTCGCCCCGCACAGCGCCGCGAGCAGGCCGTCCCGGGCGGCGATCACTTGCATGCCGCGGCCCGCCAACAGGATCAGCGGTAGCGCCGCCCACCAGTACCGGGGGGAGACGCCGCAGAGCACCGCGATGACCTCCCGCATGAACACGCCCATGCCGGGATCGAGGGGGTAGGACTCGGACATCAGCCGGGTGTCGAGGCCGACGATCGAGAAGGTCGCGAAGTGGGGCCAGGTCCACAGCGCCGGGAGCAGACCGACCGCGGGCACCACCGCGAGGAGGTTCCCCAGCGCGGCGTTCCACCCGGCGTTGCGGCGGTTCTTGAGGAAGAGCAGGAGCACGACGCCGCCCTGGAGGATCCCGAAGATCGCGGTGGTGTAGTGGCACAGGAAGCCGATCGCGAGCAGGCCGGTCCAGATCGCCCAGGAGCGTTTGCTGCCGTCCTCGAAGGCGCGCAAGGCGGCGAGCACCGAGCCGACGCAGATCAGGCTCACGAGGGCGTAGGGGGAGCCGTCGCCTCCGTAGAAGATCCCGGGGGAGCAGATCGCCCAGGCGCCGGCCGCGGCCACGCCGGCCCGGGGATCGACCCGCCGCACGAGGCGCCACAGCACCACCGCGGCGCCCAGCGACGCCAGCAGGGCGGGGAGCCGAAGCACCGGCTCGGACCAGTTGGACAGCGCGCCGAGGCCGCCCATCAGCCAGTGGTACAGCGGCGGGTGGGTGACGATCAGCGACGGCGGCTCCAGCACCATCCGAAGCAGATCTTCGCGCGCGAGGGGATCGCTGCCGAGGTTGGCCAGCAGCTCGGCCAGCGGCGGTCCGCCGGCTTCGCGGATTCCGGGCAGGCCGGGGCCGTAGGCGTGCTCGAGCAGCTCCACCGGCTCGCCCATGCGGAGGGCGCGCAGGGCCGCCGCGACGAGGAGCACGACCGCCATGGCCGGCTTCTCCAGGCTCCAGCCTTCGACCGTCGGGGGGGCTCGGGGGGGACCGGCGGCGGGGCCGAGCTTGCGCTGCCGGCGGCGCACCCACAGCAGCAGCGGCCAGGGGCCGAGCACGATCACGGCCGTCATGACGAGGGGCTTGAGGAACCAGCCGTCGGGCCGCTCGCCGCCGCGCTGCATGCGGGCGACGGACACCGGGAGGGCGCGGATCTCGAGGGACTCGGTCAGCTCGCCGGTCGGCGTGCCGAGCACGTCCTGGGGGAGCCAGAAGACGAGGGGGCCGTCCATGTCGTCGTCGAGCGTCTGCCGGAGGAACACCCACGCGCGGTCGATCTCGCCGTCGTAGTGGAGGCTCCAAGCGCCGTCGTCGTTGACCGTCGCCTCCGCCAGGGGGAGGTGAGGAGCGGTCAGATCGGCGGTGTCGGTGAGCCAGATCGTGTACTCGGCCTCCGGCGAGGTCTCAAGCACGGTGCCGCTCAGGGCGAGCGCTGCCAGCAGGGTCGGGAGCGACACGCCCCCAAAGGTACCCAACGTTCTGGCACGCGGCTTGGAAGGGACGATCCGCATGCCCCCCCGCACGGCCCTCCCGATCCTCCTGACCGCCCTGGCGACCGTCACCGCCTGCCAGTCCGGTCCCGAGCCGCTCCCCGTGGACACGATGCGAACGTGGGACCTTCGATTCGCGCTCCAGGACACGGACGTGGACCCCGTCGGGGTGACGGTCAATCGGGAGTCGGGGCGCGTGTTCTTCCTAGACGAACAGCGCGGGCTCTACGAGGTCCTGGAGGACGAGACCATCGAGGAGGTGATGTCGCTGGAGGACTTCCCGGCGGCCGAGATCGCGCCGACCAGCGCGTTCACCGACCTGGCCGTGATCAGCGACACGATGTTCGCCCTCACCGCTCGATCGGACGGGTACCTGCTGGATCTGGAGGAGGGCACGCTGACGTAGCACTTCTGCTACCTGCCCGAGGAGATGGACGACGAGCCGTGGCTGGACCAGCTGACCCACTCGGTCGCCTACGACCCCCAGGACGGGCTGCTGTACGCGCAGCCGCAGACGTTCGAGACCGCCGAGGATGGCACCCAGACGATGCTGCGGTCGGAGATCGCGACCTTCGACGTGACCACGGGCGAGGATCTGAGCTGGGTCGAGCTGGAGGATCCCGAGTTCATCGCCGGCGGCATCTCCGCCGAGGGCTCCGGTTCGGTGCTGATGGCTGCGGGCGCGGTGCTCTACCGGTATGCGCCGTCGACCGGCTTCTGGGAGGTCGGCACCCTGGCCGACGAGGACGTCGTCGACATGACGGGCGTGGTCTACGACGAGTATCGTCGCGCGATCTGGACGCTGGATGGCGCCAGTGACCGGCTCACCAAGTTCGGGTTTGAGGACTGAGTTCCGCCGCCGGTCCCGAACCCGGACCCGGAAGTACCGTCGGCTTCTCCCCTTGAGGGGGAGGGGCCGGCGGTGCTACTTGGGCCGCGATGTCGAGGCTCCGATACGACACGCCGCCCGCCTGGCAGGACGCCGTCCTCGCTGATCTGGTGTCGTTCCTCCAGGACCACTGCCACAACGAGCGCAAGGCCGCCGTGGCGGCGATGACGTTGGCGCACCAGCACTTCTACCTGGAGCTGGCGCGGCACTACGCCGGGCGGGATGTCGCCGATGCGCGGCTGGACGAGCTGCTCGACGCCGAGGCCGAGATCGTCCGCGCACTCCCGATCCGGTCGGCCCTGCACTAGGCCCCCGAGCCGCCCTTCAGCCACGCCCCGACCGCCTCCCCGCGACCCATTCGACCGTCGGCTCGGTAGGCTTCGCCCGATGACGTCCCCCGCCACCGCTGGACCCCTCGCCGGCTGGCGGCTGCTCGCCGTCGTCGCCCACCCCGACGACGAAGCCTGGGCCCTCGGCGGCACCCTCGCCGGCTGCGCGCTCTACGGCGGCGACCTGCACGTGCTGTACGCCACCCGCGGGGAGGCCGGCGTCGACCTGCGGGGCGAAGCAGCCCCCGGTCCCGAGCTCGCGGCGCTCCGGTCGCGCGAGGCCGAAGCAGCCTGTCGGATCCTCGGGGCGCGGGCCCACTTCGGGGATCTGCCCGACGGCGGCCTGGACCACCACGATGACGCCGGTCGCGCCCTCGTCGCCCACACGATCGCGGCCTTGCGGCCCCACGTGATCCTCACCCTGGGCCGCGACGGCGGCTACGGACACCTCGACCACCTCGCCGTGACCCGGTGGTGCGTGGACGCTGTCGAGGCGTCGGACGAGCCCCCCCGGCTGCTGCTCGCCGCCCTCCCCCCCGGCCTGCTTCAGCCGGTCTGGCGCCGCCTCCGGAACGCCGGCTTCAACGCCGTGCAGCCGGGCATGGCCAAGGACGCTTTCGGGGTGCCCCGGGACGAGGCCGACCTCCACCTGGACGTCAGCCTGTGGAAGGAGCGCAAGCGGGCCGCCGTCGCCGCCCACGACTCCCAGTTCCGCGGCGACGAGCCCGACACGTTCCTGCTCCCGGGGCTGCTGACCGCGCTGGAGGACGAGGAGTGCTTCGTCCACGCCGGCGGCCCGCCGCTGCCTCCCGAAGCGGGCTTCGCCTTCGAAGGCCTCAGCAAGTAGTTCCGTGACCGTCCTGCACCTGAGCTCCGATCTACCGCCGAACATCTCCGGCGGCCGATCCATCGCCGTCGCCGCGATCGTCGCCGCCGACCCCGACGCCGTCGCCCTCGGCCCCACCGACGAGCCCCCGACCGAGGCCGTGGACGCGGTCGTGCTCCACGACCCTGCGCTGCTGCCTCGAGCGCAGGCCCTCGCGGCCCGCTTCGACGCCCCCCTCACCCTCTACGTGCACGTGCTCCAGCAGGTCGTCACGGCCGCTCGCGGGGGCACGGACACCACCCGCTCCGAGGCGCTGCAGGCCGCGGCCCTCGCGGCAGCCGATGCGGTCGTCGTGCCCAGCGAGGCCGCCCGATCCGACCTCCCCCCGACCACCGCCCCGGTCCGCGTCGAGCCGCCCCCGGCCGATCTGCCGACCGTGCCTCGGCGGGGGAGGGGATCCCTGCTGTACGTCGGCCGGTTCGCCTGGATCAAAGGGACCGTCGACCTGCTGGAGGCCTGGAGCCGGGTCGATGGCGGGGGCGAGCTTCACCTCGTGGGCGGGGTGCCCCGCAACCCCAAGAAGGACCGCTGGTGGCGCCGCAAGTGGGCCGACGACCCGTCCGTGACCGACGAGCCCTGGCTCGACCGCGCGGTGCTCGCCCAGCGCTTCGCCGATGCTCACACGCTCGTGGTCCCCAGCCGCGCCGAGACCTACGGGCTCGTCGCCGCCGAAGGCTTCGCCGCGGGCGTGCCGATGATCCTCTCGGACCTCCCGGCCCTCCGTGAGCTGGCCGCCGGACGGCCCGCTGCGTGGTTCGCCCCCGGCGACGTGGACGCGCTCGTGGAGTTGCTCCGCGCCCGCCCGCAGCGCACGATCCAACCGTGACTCCCGAGCAGTTCCGCGCCACGGTCCTGGACTTCGACCCCGCGCTCGCGATCGGGGAGACCGAGTCCCCCCCGGCCGACTGGTACACCGAGGCGTCGGTCGCTTCGTTGGAGGACGAAGCCGTCTTCGGGCGGTCCTGGCTGTTCGCCTGCCGCGACGATCAAGTGGCGGTCCCCGGCGCCTGGATCGCGGGTCGGCACGGGCGGCTGCCCTGGCTGGTCGTGCGGGATGAGGACGGCACCCTCCGCGCGTTCCACAACAGCTGCCGCCACCGCGGCTCCGAGGTGCTGATGGGCGACGGCTGCGCCGCCAAGCTCGTCTGCCGCTACCACGGCTGGAGCTACGGGCTCGACGGCCGCATGAACGCACGCACGCACCTCCCGCCGCTGCAGGTGGCGGAGTGGGGCCCCCTGGTGCTCATCAACGCCGACCCCGAAGCGGCCGCTCCCGACGTGCTCGAGCTCGACTTCGGCGGCCTGCAGTGGGTCGCGCGCCGGTCCTACGACGTGGGGTGCAACTGGAAGGCCTTCTGCGACAACTACCTGGACGGCGGCTACCACATCGCCCACGTCCACACCTCGCTGGACGCGCAGCTGGACATGGGCAGCTACCGCACCGAGCTGGGCGGCGCGTGGTCGGTGCAGACCGCCGGCCCCGGCGACGTCGCCGAGCGGATCGGCGAGGGCGCCACCTACGTGTTCCGCTACCCCAGCCTCATGCTCAACCGCTACGGCCCGGTCCTGGACACAAACGTGGTCATCCCTCTCGCACCCAATCGATGCCGGGTGCTCTTTGACTTCTGGTTCGACGAAGGTGTCCTCACTGACGAGGCGTTCGTCGCCCGCAGCCTGGAGCAGAGCCACGTGACCCAGCTCGAAGACATCGAGATCAGCGAGTCGGTTCAGGTCGGAACCGAGTCCCCCGCGTTCGCCCGCGGCCGCTACGCCCCCCGGCTCGAGATCGCCATCCACCACTTCCATCGGCTGCTCGCCGAGGACCTTCGGAGTGCCCTGCCATGACCAACCGCCGTCAGTTCCTGTCCGGCCTCGCCGCCCTGATCGCGGCGGGCGTGATCGCCCCCGAAGACGCCCTCGCCGGTCCGCGCGGCCGCAAGCGTCGCAAGAAGAAGCGCCGGGTGCGCCGCAAGGTCCGCCGCCGCGTGCGCCGCCGTCACCGCCGTCGCGTGCGTCGCCGCACGGTCCGCGGCCGCAACCTCTGGGTCGTGCCCCCGGCCGTCGCGGTGGGCTGGGAGCTCATGCTCGATGACAAGGTCGTGGTGGTGAAGGAGCGGCGCACCGAGACGATCGAGGACGTCGAGGTCACCGTGCTCGTGGTCGTCGACGACGCCGGCAAGGAGCAGGAGCTGGAGGTCCACCTCGAGGACGACGAGACCAACGGTCAGCTCCTCGCCGGCTCCGTGCTCCCCGAGGAGGACACCACCACCCCCGCGACCGAGGGTGAGGAAGAAGTCGAGGAGTGGGTCGAAGAGGAGTAGTCCTCAGGCGGGCGCGACGTCCACCACCACTTCGCTGAGGGCGGCGTTGCCGCTGAGTCGGTCTACGGCGGTCTCGTCGGTGAGATCGTTGATCGAGACGCCGCCCGCCTTCCTGGCGACCGCCAGCTGCGCGTCGGTGTCCCCGTGACCCCAGCCGTGGGGCAGGCTCACGACCCCCGGCATCACCTCGTCGGTGACCTCCACCGGCACTTCGACCGACCCGACGCGGGACGACACCCGGACCGGCTTGCCATCGACGACCCCCGCCTCGGCGGCGTCGTCGGGGTGCATCATCAGCGTGCACCGACGCTGTTTGCCCCGAAGCATGCGCTCGGAGTTGTGCAGCCACGAGTTGCAGCCGCGCAGCTGCCGCCGCCCGATGAGGCGCAGCCTCCCGGTGAGATCCCCGTCGGCGAACGACGCTTCCAGCCGGCTCAGGTCCTGGCGCATCGGCTCGGGGGCGACCGCGACGGGCTTGCCGAGCCGCCCGGTCTGCAGCTCGCCCAGGTCGACCCCGTGCTCGCTGCGCTCCAGCTTCTTGACGCTCAAGCGGGGACCGAAGGGCCGTCGCAGGCCGTGGGGGCCGGCTCGCAGCCCCAGTTCCAGGAGGCCCCGGGCGCCCAGCTTCTTGGCCGCGGCGGTGCGCAGCCGATCGGCCCGGGCCTTGGGGTGGCCCGACTGCTTCGCGATCCGCTCGGCGAGGCCGACGAGGATGTCCCAGTCATCCAGCGCACCGTCCGGCGGGGGGAACACGGGGCCGTCGTACTTGGCCGTATTCCGCACCGCGAAGGCGTGGAACGCGAAGCCGTAGTGGTCGGTCTCGAGGTGGGAGACGGGCGGGAGGATGAGGTTGGCCTGGGCGCTCGTGGCGGAGATCCACGGGTCCACGGCGACGAAGAAGTCGAGGCCGTCGGTCTCGGCGCGGAGGCGGCGTCCGTTGGGGGTGCTCAGGGTCGGGTTGCCGGCGACCGTGATGAGGGCCCGGATCTGCCGCTCGCCGGGCGTGGTCATCTCGTCGGCCATCGCCGCCGCGGGGAGCTCGCCGTTGAACTCCGGCACGTCGCCGACGCGGCTGCGCCACCGGCCCCAGGAGCCGCCCATGCCCCACGCGGTGCCGATCTCGGCGAGGTCGAACGCCGGCGTCGTCCACATCAGGCCGCCGGGCCGGTCCAGGTTCCCCGTCAGCGCCGAGATGGCGTACACGAGCCACGCCGCGAGGGTCCCGAACTGCTGCGTGCAGGCGCCGAGTCGGGCGTAGAGCGCGGCCCCTTCGGTCTCGGCGGCGTGGGCGCGCACGAGGGCTCGGAGGGTGTCCGGGGCCAGCCCGGTGGAGTCCGCGACCTGCTCGGGGGTCCACGGCTCGACCAGGGCGCGCAGCTCCTCGACGCCCGTCATCGTGACGCCGTCCCGCACCAGCCCCTCGGCGAAGAGCACGTGCACCCACGCCAGGAGCATCAGCGGATCGGTGCCGGGTCGGATGGCGTGGTGCCGGTCGGCAACCGCCGCGGTCTCGCTGTGGCGCGGGTCGATCACGACGATCGAGCCGCCCCGGTCCTGAATCCCCTTGAGGCGTCCCTTGATGTCCGGCGCGGTCATGATCGAGCCGTTGGAGACCACCGGGTTGGCGCCGAGCACGACGAGGTGGCGGCAGCGATCCAGGTCGGGGATCGGCATGCGGAGCGCGTTTCCGAACATCTGCCACGCCGCGAACATGTGCGGCGCCTGGTCCACGGTCGAGGCGCTGTAGCGGTTGGGCGTGTGCATGACGTCGCCCAGCACCTGCGCGCCCAGGGCGGCGGAGTATTTGTGGGCGACGGGGTTGCCCAGGTACATCGCCACCGCCGGGAAGCCGTGCGTTCGCTGGACCGCACCGAGGCGGTCCGCGCTCATCTGCAGGGCCTCGTCCCAGCCGATCTCGACCCAGTCCGACCCGACCCGCTTCACCGGGCCGCGCAGCCGATCCGGATCGGTGTGCACGTCCTCCAGGGCGGTCGCCTTGGGGCAGATGTGGCCCTTGCTGAGGGGGTCGTCGCGATCGCCCCGGATCGAGATGATCTCGGGCCCCTTGACCGTGATCGCGAGCCCACACAGCGCCTCACAGAACGGGCAGGTGGTGTGGGCGATCCGCTCGCTCACCACGGCAGGATCTCGCCGTTGCTGTGCCAGAAGCTGCCGCTGGTCTCCATTGTGAGCTCGTCGATCCGCGCGAGCAGGCCCGCCGCCGCCTCGGTGGCGTCGATGTAGCCGCGTCCCCCGGTCATGCCGGTGCGCACGAATCCGGGGTGCAGCAGCGCCACGGCGATGCCCCGCCCCTCCAGATCGCGCGCCAGCGACACGCCTGCGATGTTCGCCGCGGCCTTGCTCATGCGGTAGCCGTAGTGGCTACCGGAGGTGTTGTCGCCGACCGAGCCCAAGCGGGAGGTCACGATGGCGACCTTGGCGCCCTCGCCGAGGGTCTCCAGCAGCGCCGACGTCACCCGCAGCGGCCCCAGCGCGTTGACCTCGAACTGCAGGCGGGCGCCGTCCCAGTCCAGGTCGTCCAGGGACTGCCGCTTGAGCACGCCGGCGTTGTTGATGAGGAGGTCGAACTGCCGGCCTTCGGCGCGGGTCCGGAGGATGTCGATCACCGCGTCGTCGCCGACTTCGATGTCGTCCCAGACCTCGTCCGCGACGGAGCGAAGCTCGGTGCCCGGGGTTCGGCACGCCCCTACGACGGTCCAGCCCCCCGCTTTGAGCTGGCGGCAAAGCTCTAGCCCGATCCCCCGATTGGCTCCGGTCACGATGGCGGTCGACATGGCCCGAGTGTACCGTCCCGTGCCATGGGACTACTCGTCGATGGTGTGTGGCAGGACCGGTGGTACGACACGAGCAAATCGGGCGGCCGATTCGTGCGCAAGGAAGCGCAGTTTCGTGATCAGACGTTCGTCCGCGAGGACGGGCGGTACCACCTGTACGTGTCGTACGCGTGCCCGTGGGCGCACCGGACGCTGATCTTCCGAGCGCTGTACGGCCTGCAGGACGTGGTCGATGTGTCGGTGGTCCACCCGTTCATGCTGACGGAGGGGTGGACGTTCGAGGACGACTGGCCGGGGGCCACCGGGGATCGGCAGTTCGGCTCCACCCGGATGCACCAGATCTACACGCGCGCCCAGGCCGACTACACCGGGCGGGTCACCGTGCCGGTGCTTTGGGACAAGGTCGAAGGCCGCATCGTCAACAACGAGTCCGCCGAGATCATCCGCATGTTCGGCCCCGAAGCGCTGCGGGAGGAGATCGATGCGGTGAACGCGCGGGTCTATCCAGACGTGAACAACGGCGTGTACCGGTGCGGCTTCGCGACGAAGCAGGAGGCCTACGACGAGGCCGTGGAGCAGCTGTCCGAGACGCTCCGTTGGCTGGAGGAGCGGATGTCAGGCCGCGCGTACCTGGTCGCCGAGACGCTGACGGAGGCCGACTGGCGGCTGTTCACGACGCTGATCCGGTTCGACGCCGTCTACCACGGGCATTTCAAGTGCAACGTGCGCCGGATCGCCGATTACCCGAACCTCAACACGCTGATGCGGCGGCTGTACAACCACCCCGGGGTGGCCGAGACGGTGCACTTCGATCACATCCGGTGGCACTACATGTACAGCCACGACAGCATCAACCCGCACCGGGTGGTGTCGAAGGGCCCGGAGCTGGATCTCAGCCCGGTCTAGAGGCCCGCGAGCTCCATCGCGACGGCGAGCGCTTCGAAGTCCAGCTGGGTGGCATTGCGCATGTTCAAGTACTCGATCTCGAGGTCGCTGTTGACCGCGTGGAAGTTCGGGAACCCACCCTGATCGAGGTGATCCATCATCCCGTTCATCTCGGGATCAGCGATCACCGGGACCTTCTCGTTGGGGTAGTCGTCGTCCCACTCCTCGGAGGTCTGCTGCGTGGCCGGGGCGCCGGAGTTGTTCTGCTCCATGATGGTGACCCAGTAGATGTCGCCGTCAGCCACGGCGTCGACGAACCCGGGGTACGACGCGCTGAGGTTGTAGACGTCGTTGCCACCGGCG
>PVBE010562801.1_pt1 | contig 22610 bp, 23 predicted proteins | sample 1631181 | NCBI WGS metagenome assembly PVBE01 (sample SAMN08397723, study PRJNA350692) | Marine metagenome, whole genome shotgun sequencing project. | isolation source: water | place: Pacific Ocean | collected 2012-04 | reverse complement strand
GCTTGCTTTAGCGGTAGCGCAACCTAGGGGGTTGGCCGTGAAACTATGGCCATGCCAGAGAGTGAGACATGGATCATTGCCCACGAAGGCTTCAAAGATTTCTTCTCGAGCCATGGTTACGCCCATGGGCAGGAATCCTCCAGTGAGACCTTTTGAGAGTGAGATCAGGTCTGGTTTGATACCAGCGCGTTGAAAGGCGAATGTCGTGCCGCAGCGCCCAAATCCCGTGAGCACCTCGTCGGCAATGAGTAGGGCTCCTGCTTGGCGCACTCTTTGCTCGACGCCGCGGAGAAATTCCGCTCGCACCATGGCCATGCCGCCTGCTCCTTGAACAAGGGGCTCAAGGATTACCGCCGCAGTTGGCGTTTCCAAGTAGCGCTCCAGTGCATGGAGGGCGACGCGTTCTTTTTCCTCAACGTCTTCATCGTTCGACCATGTTGCAGGCCATGGCACCCGAGCCACTGGAAACAGCATCGATTCAAAGGGTGCGCTGAAAAGGTTGCGTTCCCCAACGGCCATCGCTCCAAAGGTGTCGCCGTGGTAAGCCCCCTCAAAGGCAATCAGTTGTTGTCTTGGTTGCTCGCGGTTATGCCACCACTGGCAGGCAATCTTGAGGGCAACTTCCACTGCGGTGGATCCGTTGTCTGAGAAGAACAGCCGCTGCAAGCCAGTGTGGAGACTGAGCCGATTTGCCAGTTGTTCCGCTTGGGGATGGCTGAAATCGGCGAAGATGACTTGCTCTAATTGCTTGGCTTGATTGGCAATGGCATGAGCGATGTTGGCATTGGCGTGGCCGTGAAGGGTGACCCACCAACTGCTGATCGCATCAATAAGAGGGGGGGCACCATCGCGTATTAGCAGCGCACCATCGCCGGAGATGACCCGTTGCGGTGGTGTTGCCGAAGCGATTTGGGTGAACGGATGCCAGAGGTGTGGATGCCAGTGGCTGCTGCCACGGGCATCCCGTGGTTCGAAACAATCCATGGCAGTTGAGGTGGTCTTTTCATTTTGATCAAATTCTTGCTGCCCTCAATCGATCCTTGAGCGAGCCAGCCTTCAGACGTTCCTTTGCAGTGGAGTCTTGGCTGGCTCGGGCCAACGTTGCTTCATTGATCAGCTTGTTCTTGATCAATAGCGGCCAGGCTTGGATTCGCTACGTATGGATTTAGCGACAGACTTCGCTCTGCTGCTCTCCTTGGGTGGCGAGAGGCCCGCAATTGAACCAGCGAACCAGGTTGACTTCAATATCGGTGAGTGCCACCAGAATTCCTCCGCAGAGAAGGGCAATGGCCACGGTGCTCCATGTTTGACGACGGGTCATTGGGTTTCGCTACGAGGGCTAAGTAGTCGTTTGAAGGTAATGCTGAGTTGTTGCTGATGCCACTGTTCCGCTAGTGCTGTTGCGCTCAGATCTGCCATGGGCTGCAGATGGGCAAGTATGGGAACGTCACCGAATTGCTTGAGGGTCAAAGGGTTGTCGCGGTGGAGTGGACCATTCAGCACGAGACCGAGTACTCGTAATTTTCGACTTCTTAGGGCTTCAAGGCTGAGCAGGGTGTGGTTGAGGGTGCCAAGGCTGCTCCGCGCGACAAGCACCACGGGGAGTTGCCATCGCTGAAGCTGGTCGATTTGCAGCCATTGGCGGTTGAGAGGCACCATTAACCCACCGGCGGTTTCGACTACCAATGGCCCTGATATCTCAGGCAGGGCAAGTTGCTTGGGATCGATGCAGCAGTTTTCCTGCTCCGCTGCCCAATGCGGGGAAACGGCTGCCTGGAAGGCGTAGGCCTCAGGCAGGCAGCGATTGCTGGGCAGGTCGAGGAGGCGAGACAGCCTGCCGCGATCACCACCGCCATCTAAGCCACTTTGTACAGGCTTCCAGTACGTGGCGTTCAATCCTTGAACGAGCAGAGCACTGACGACCGTTTTGCCAACGTCTGTGTCTGTACCGCAAACGACTAGCCGTGGCATGAACGTTGTCATCGTTTAAGCAGCAGCACTTGGATCTTCCAGGTGAGCTGAGCCCTGCCAGTCTCTTGGCAACGTTGCCAGGCCTGCTCAAGTCGACGCCATTGGCCGACGTTCAGGCCGGCTTGAGGGCTGGTGTGGGCACCGAGATCACGCATTGGTTTCAACAGTTCAAGCACCTTTGCGGTCTGTTGTGTGATCTCCAGCAGCTCTTGCTTGCGGATGGATTGAGCCGGAATGGCGTTAAGAAGTGAAGCCTGGGAAGGCATCGCTAGAGCTGTGCAGTGAACATCTGCAGTGGCAGCTGCCTGGTGCCATTGATGAAAACTTCCTTCTACGGGTATGGCTAGTGCCAGCCAGCCTTCGGGTGCTAAAGCCGTTATCCATTCCTGAAGGCGGGCTGGTGGGTCTTTCAGCCAATGCAGGGAGAAGCTCGAGGCCAATAATGCAGGCGCTTGAGGCCATGAAGGCAAGCCTTCGTTGAGATCCCATTGTTGAGAGGCGCAGTCTGGTTTTTGCCGCGCCAACATCCCTTGACTGCCATCAATCCGAAGAACCTTTTGGCCTGGATGACCGTCCTCCAGGGCATCGGCCAGGAGACCGGTTCCGGCGCCTAGATCTACCCAGAAGCCTGCTGGGATGGGTAGATGGGCACATTCCCTTGCGAGATGCAGGGCCACGGTTTGTTGTAATTCCGCCTTGCTGTTGTAGGTGGCTGAAGCTTTCTCAAAGTTATTCAGCACCTGTTCTGAGAAGCCTTTGATCATGGGGACGACTCAATCCAGACCCGGACGCGTTTGATCAGATCCGGCAGAACTAGCGCATGGCCCACATTCTCAAGTTTCCATTGGGTTGGTGTTTGCTTGAGGTGGTGCTGAAGCGCATCGATCAGTTCGGCCCGGGCTGCTGGAACCACGATCGCGTCTTGATCGGCTTCCACGATCAGTACGCGGGCTTGCTCTGGCATTCCGTCTGGTAGTCCTTTGGTGTTGATCAGTAGCTTGAGATCGGCTTGTAATCGTTGGCGTCCATCAACAGAGAGGCTCTGCTGAATCGGGCTGGGGGGTAGATCGCTCGCTGAATGGGGCTGGGCGGCTCGATTCAAAAAGCTATGCAGCATGTCACTTTCCTCCTTGGTGCCGAGTCGTTCTTGCATGCCTTGTAGGCCTGCTCGCAGCGCCCGCCCTTGAGCGCCCTCGGGCAGGAATCGAGCAAAACTGGCTAGCAGCACCACATCTGTTGCTGCTGCAAGCAAGCTGCTGCTCAGTAGATGTGGACCTAGAGAATGGCCAATCACGACCCGTCGTGATTGGAATTGTTCTGTTGCCTCTGTCTGCCATTGGGGGGTGATTGGCGAAGCGCCTCCGTAGCCGCGCTCGCCGCTCTGCCAATGCCAACCATGGTTCTTGAATTGGTAGGCCCACGGTCGCCAGGCGCTGGCATCGCCACTCCAGCCATGCATGGCAATCACCTGTTTCATCGCGGCACCAGGGCATTAACCAGTTGCTCCAATGTCTCATCGGGGAGATTCCTTCTCAGCACAAGGCGCAATCGCGATGTCCCTTCCGGAACAGTTGGGGGACGAATGGCAACACTGAGAAGACCGGCAGCCTCGAGTTGAACCTGTTTGTCTAGGGCCTGTTGGTCATTGCCAATCACAAGAGAAAGGATTGGGCCATGTCCAGGCGGCGTTGGCCAGCCTTCCGCAGTGATTCGTTCCCGCCAGCGTTTGGCTTGTTGTTGTAGTTCTTTTGCCCAATGAGGATGGGTTTCGATCAAGTTGAGGGCTGCTAATGCAGCTGCCGCTAAGGGAGGTGCCAGTGCTGTGGTGTATCGAAAGGCGCCACTGCTCTGTAAAAGCTGTTCACTCATCACAGCATCCCCTGCCAGAAAGGCTCCGCCGCTGCCAAAGGCCTTGCCGAAGGTGCCACTGATCAGGGTCACAGGAGCCTTGAGGCCATGGCAGAGGCCCCGTCCATCGGTACCGATCACGCCCAGAGCATGGGCTTCATCGATGATTAATCGAGCATGATGTTCGTTGCAAAGTGAAGCAAGATCCCGCATCACTGGGCTTGTTCCTTCCATGCTGAAGAGGCTTTCGCTGATCACAAGAGGCTGCTGATCAGGGCTGTTGATGCGACAGCGTTTGAGTCGATTCTCTAGATCATTGAGGTCGAGGTGATTGAAGCGCTGAAGCTTTGCTCCGCTGGCTTTAACTCCAACGAGGAGGGAGTGATGGGTCAAGCGGTCAGCGAGTACAGGCGTTGATCGATCGGCAAGGGCCATCACGGCGGCAATATTGGCTTGAAAGCCACTGGGGAAAAGCAATACCTTGTCGCGACCAAGCCACAGCGCTAAGGCCTGCTCAAGAGCTGCATGGATCGGTCGGCTACCCGTGACCAATCGCGAACCACCAGCACCAACACCATCGACCTGCAAGCAATCTCTTGCTGCCTTGATCAGGGCAGGATGTCTGCACAGGCCTAGATAGTCATTGCTAGCAAGATCAAGGAGCGTTTTCGGATTGCTGTTTCCTTCTTGGCTAGCCGTTAGTTCAGTTGGCCCTGGACCCGCTGACCAGGTGCGCAGTTTGCGTCGACGAGCAGGCGGCAGGCTTTGCATATTTTTCAGTCTGAATCCCTGTAATGCCAGATGTGTTGATCGTGGATGTCTTGCTCTCCCATGGACCGAGGGTGTTCGCGCTGAGGTTGCTGAAGTGCTACCAGGAACTTATCAATATTGAGCTGTTGGATAGGCAGCTCTGCGGAGATGGCGTTGGAGTTGGCTGGGTAATTGGACTGGTACTGGAAATTGGACTGGGACTGGGACTCGGGGTTTGATGGGCTTTGACGCTGCAACTGCAGTCTTCTCTGACGCTCGAAACCTCTGTGGAGTGCGACAGATCTCTTTAGGATCGCAATGATGAATTCAGCGGCGCCGGTCACGACATCCACCGAAGTCGTCGGGAATGGAATTGATCCAGGAGCGATCTTCCCTTTCCCTTTGGATGATTTTCAGTTGGAGGCACTTGATGCTCTCAACCAGGGGCATTCGGTTGTGGTTAGCGCACCGACTGGATCAGGCAAGACTCTGATTGGCGAATACGCGATCTATCGGGCGATGGCCCATGGCAGGAAGGTGTTTTACACCACGCCACTCAAGGCTCTCTCCAATCAGAAGTTGCGAGATTTTCGAGAGCAGTTTGGTCTTGAAAACGTTGGCTTGTTGACCGGTGATATGAGCGTCAATCGCGAGGCCTCTGTTGTGGTGATGACCACGGAGATCTTCCGCAACATGTTGTATGCGGAAGCTGGCCAGAACGATGACCCGCTAGCCGATGTCGAAGCTGTAGTGCTGGACGAGTGCCATTACATGAACGATTCCCAGCGGGGCACCGTTTGGGAAGAGTCGATCATTCATTGCCCGCAGTCAGTGCAGTTGGTTGCCCTTTCTGCAACGGTGGATAACGCCGGTCAGCTCACCGACTGGATTGAACGTGTGCATGGTCCGACCAGGCTTGTGGTCAGTGATCACAGACCGGTGCCCTTGCAGTTCAGTTTCTGCAGTGCGAAAGGCTTGCATCCACTGCTGAATAAGGAGGGCACAGGGCTGCATCCGAATTGCAAGGTCTGGAGAGCCCCGAAGGGACATAAGCGCAAGGGACGTTCTCCAAAACCGCCTCAACCGGAACCGCCGCCGATCAGTTTTGTTGTTGCTCAGATGGCTGCACGCGAGATGCTGCCAGCTATCTATTTCATTTTTAGCCGGCGCGGTTGCGATAAAGCCGTCAGGGATCTTGGGATTCAATGCCTTGTTTCAGAGCAAGAGCAGCTTCGTATTCATCAACGCTTGAAGCTCTATGCGGCAGCCAATCCCGAAGCGGTGCGCGATGGCGTTCATGCCGATGCATTGCTTAGAGGGATCGCTGCCCATCATGCGGGGGTATTGCCTGCCTGGAAGGAGCTGATCGAGGAGTTGTTTCAGCAGGGTTTGGTGAAGGTTGTTTTTGCGACGGAGACACTGGCGGCCGGCATCAACATGCCGGCTCGTAGCACTGTGATTGCAGCATTGTCGAAACGAACCGAGCGTGGACACCGCTCTTTGATGGCCAGCGAATTTCTGCAGATGGCTGGCCGTGCTGGACGGCGAGGTTTGGATTCTCAGGGTTATGTGGTTGCCGTGCAGAGTCGCTTTGAGGGCGTGCGTGAGGCGGGGCAGCTGGCCACCAGCCCTGCAGATCCTTTGGTGAGCCAGTTCACTCCCAGTTACGGCATGGTGCTCAACTTGTTGCAGCGTTATGACCTTGAAAAAGCCAGGGAGCTGGTTGAAAGGAGTTTTGGGCGTTATCTGGCCAGCCTTGATCTGGTGGATGAGGAGGACATGCTCGAGCAGTTGACTTTGCAGTTGGGACAGTTGCAGGGCGTTGCAGGTGATGTGCCTTGGGAAGACTTTGAGGCCTACGAGAAGCGGCGTGGTCATCTAAGAGAGGAGCGAAGGCTTCTTCGCGTTTTGCAGCAACAGGCGGAAGAAACCCTGGCCAATGAACTCACCATGGCGTTGCAATTCGCCAGTGTTGGGGCTCTTGTCAGTCTTAAATCTCCTCAGCTTCGGGGACGTGTGACCCCGGCGGTGATTGTCGACAAGCTTGATGGACCAGGTCAGTTCCCGCTTTTGCTTTGCCTAACGGATGAAAATGTTTGGTTGTTGCTGCCATGCCAAGCGGTGGTGAGCCTGCATGCGGAGTTGAGCTGCTTGCAGGTTGATGGACTTGCAGATCCTGGGCTTAAGCGCTCTGGCGAATTGCGACATGGTGATCAGCACAGTGGGGGGCTGGCTTTGGCCGTTGCACACATGGCAAAGCGTCATGACATGACGACTCCTCAATACGACCTAGAAGGAGAAGTTTTGGCACAGGCCAAGTTGGTTCAGGGTTTGGAAGATGAATTGGAGTTGCAACCTGCTCACCGTTGGGGTGACCGCAAACAACTCAAAAAACACCGGCGGCGAATGGAGGAATTGGAGATTGAAATTCGCGAGCGTCAGCAGCTTTTTCATCAACGGGCCAACCGTCACTGGGAGACTTTTCTGGCCCTGATTGAAATCTTGCAGCATTTTGGCTGCCTTGATGAACTCGCTCCTACGGAAATGGGACGAACGGTGGCGGCATTGCGCGGCGATAACGAGTTATGGCTTGGGATGGCGCTGATGAGTGGTCACCTCGATGAGCTGCAGCCAGCTGAGTTGGCTGCTGTATTTGAGGCGATCAGTACTGAGGTGAATCGACCAGATCTATGGAGTGGTTTTCCGCTTCCAGCGGCGGCAGAGGAAGCACTGCATGATCTCTCTGGTATTCGCCGTGAGTTGTTGCGGGCTCAGGAGAGCTATCAATTGGCGATTCCCGCCTGGTGGGAGCCAGAATTGATGGGGTTAGTTGATGCCTGGGCGCGAGGGACGGCCTGGAGTGATTTGATTGCTAATACCTCACTCGATGAGGGTGATGTGGTGAGGATTATGCGTCGCACTGTGGATCTCCTCGCTCAAGTCCCTTATTGCGAAGTCATTAGCGAGCAGTTGCGCAGCCACGCTCGACAAGCCTTGAAGGCCATTAATCGCTTTCCAGTTTGTGAGGTGGATGATCTCGTCAAGCAGGCAGCTGCTGAGGAGACGGCACTGAATCCAGCCACAGAACGAATCGTTTGAGTTGTGGCTGTTGTTGTTTTTGGCTTAGTGAGTGATCACGAATTTGTCTTGTCGGGGCTGCGTATCTCTAATTAACAGACTGAGTCCCGTTGTGATGAGCATGAGAACCACAACCAGTCCATGCGGCATGGGCTCGATGGAGATCGTTGAGGGATTGTTCGTTATTGGTGTTCTGGGAACTTGTTGTTCCCTATTGCTGGGGTCCCTCCCATATTCGGATTATCGATGCGGACTTGTCATCGATGCTGGATCGACAATTCGATCAAAATCTTCTCCGCTGATGTAGCCAAGATCGAGTGCGGCTTGACGCAGGCTTAGCCCCTGTTGATGGGCGTGATGAGCAATGGCACTGGATTTGTCGTAGCCAATCTCTGGTGATAAAGCTGTCACCAGCATCAACGATTGCTCGAGATCGTTTTGGATCCTTGGTCGATTCGGTTCAATGCCCTCCACCATGGCCACCCGAAAACTGTTGCAGGCGTCTTTGAGCAGCTCAATGCTATGGAGCAAGTTGAAGCCGATGAGAGGCTTGTAAACGTTCATCTGTAGATGGCCGCCGGCTCCGGCCATGGCCACAGCTGAATCAAGCCCCATCACCTGTGTGCAGACCATGGCCATGGCTTCGCATTGGCTGGGATTGACCTTGCCAGGCATGATCGAACTGCCCGGCTCGTTCGCAGGCAGATGCAGTTCGGCGAGGCCGGCTCTGGGGCCACAGCTGAGCAGGCGAAGGTCGTTAGCGATTTTCAATAGCGCCACGGCTAGTAGTCGTAGTTGGGCCATCGCATTGACCAAACCGTCATGGCTTGCCATTACAGCGAATTTGTTTGTGGCTGTTTTGAAAGGGTGTTTGGTCAGCTGAGCAAGTTCCAGGGCGGCTTCTGTATCAAAACCAGGCGGAGCATTGAGACCTGTCCCAATGGCTGTTCCTCCTAGAGGCAAGGGGTAGAGCTCTTTCAGGCTGGATTCAATACGGAGATAGGCCGCGGCGATTTGATCTCGCCAGGCCGAGGCTTCTTGGCCAAGGGTGAGTGGAACGGCGTCTTGTAAGTGTGTCCGACCGATTTTGATGATCCTTTCCCAGGATTTGGTTTTGGCATTAAAGGCTTCAATGAGTTGTTGCAGTTCAGGTAGCAATCCTTCCGTGATTTCCAGGGTTGCTGCGATATGGATGGCGGCAGGGAAGGCGTCGTTGGTGGATTGGGATCGGTTGACGTGATCGTTGGGATGCAAAGGCTGATGGCTGCCGAGCTTTTCGCCGCTCGCCTTTGCTGCCAGGTTGCTGATCACTTCATTGACATTCATGTTCGTATGGGTGCCACTGCCGGTTTGCCAAACCCTTAGCGGAAATTGATCGTCATGCAGGCCCGATGCGATAGCTGAAGCGGCGGCGACAATCAGATCGCGTTTGTTCTGGTCCAGAACACCTAGACGACAGTTGGCGTTTGCAGCTGCTTGCTTGATCCTCGCCAGAGCATGAACCAGCTCGGCTGGAACACGATCACCGCTGATTGGGAAATTCTTTAGGGATCGCTGAGTCTGTGCCCCCCAAAGCACGGCGGCAGGTACTTCTACCGCTCCCATGCTGTCGTGCTCGATGCGCACCAGGTCAGCCATTACGTCCTTGGCAAGATTCAGTAGGCAAGGTTCAGGAAGAGATCAAACGGAGCGAGCTGTTCATGGGGATTGGGAGGGCCTGAGAACCAACCAGATGATCATGAACAGTCCTGTGAGGCTCATCACCACATAGATCCAATCGGCATAGGGGGTCCAGGGCATGGGGAGACCTTAGATATTCAGGCGTTTCCAGATCACATTGAGATTGGCTTGGTGCAGTTCTGTGCTGAAACATTCGGCTAGTTGGGCACTGCTGAGGCGATTGGATACTTCATCATCCGCCTCAAGATTGGCGCGGAAGTTACCGCCTTCTTGATTCCATGCGGCGTGGGCATGGCGTTGGACGAGCTTGTAAGCATCTTCTCTGTTCATGCCGCTTTCCACCAGTGTCAGTAGCACGCGTTGGCTGAATACAACGCCGCCATAGACATTCATGTTGCGTCGCATGTTCTCTGGGTAGATGCCGAGCCCCTGAACAACTGCGGTCATCTCTCTCAAGATGAAGTGGAGGGTTGCGGAACAATCCGGCAGCATCATTCTTTCTGTGGAGCTATGACTGATGTCGCGTTCGTGCCATAGGGCGACATTCTCAAGGGCTGCCACCACATAGCTACGTAGAACTCTTGCCAGACCACTGATGCGTTCACTGCGAATGGGGTTGCGTTTATGAGGCATCGCTGAACTGCCTTTTTGGCCTTTGGCAAAGCTTTCCTCGACCTCAAGCACATCGGTGCGCTGCAAATTACGGATCTCTGTTGCGAAGCGATCCAAGGAGGCTCCGACAAGGGCCAATGTCTGCACGTAATCAGCATGGCGATCACGAGAGATCACTTGGGTGCTGGCGGTGTCGGTGGTGAGGCCGAGTCTCTCACAGGTGAGTCGCTCGACTTCAGGATCAGTATTGGCGTAAGTGCCCATGGCACCACTGACCTGGCCTACCGAGATGTCTTTCTCAAGCTGTTGCAGCCGCTCGGCGTTGCGCAGAGTTTCTGCCAGCCAGCCAGCCAGCTTGAATCCGAAGGTAATCGGCTCGCCATGTATGGCATGGGAGCGTCCGATCATCACGGTGTTTTTGTGGGCTTTGGCCAGGTTGCGGATCGCGAGCTCAAGCGCGCTGAGCTCTTGGCGTAAGAGTGCTGTTGAGGCCTTTAATTGCAGTGCCAGCCCCGTATCAAGCACATCGCTGCTGGTCATACCCACGTTAATAAACCGGCCAGCATCGCCAACGTGTTCATTGACGTTGGTGAGGAAGGCGATCACGTCGTGACGGACTTCGGCCTCGATCTCCAGGATCCTCTCGGGCTCGAAGGAGGCTTGTTGACGGATCTGCTCCATAGCAGCTTGCGGCAAGCGCCCTAGCTGGCAATTGGCCTCACAAGCGGCCACTTCAACATCCAGCCAGCTCTGATATTTGGCCCGGTCAGTCCAGATCTGGGCCATTTCTGGCAATGTATAACGCTCGATCAAGGGATCGCAGGTGGGCGAACAGTCCTTGAATTTAAGTCTTTGGATCAGGCCGACTTGAGACGGCGGTGCTCAACTTCCCAATGGACGTGTTGTCCCCAGGCTTGTTGACGCACCCAGCAGCGCCCACCTTTGCATTGGAGCAATTGGAAGGGAGGCAGATCATTGGGATGATTCTCGAGCGTCACAAAACTGCCAGGTTGCAGCAGTTCCAAGACCTTGGCTGAGTCCGTGCGAGGGACCAGTTGCAGCTTTCTGAATTTGAGATGCCGTTTGTTGTCGGCACACTCTGAAGTGTTGTCGTGAGACACGTCCTTTCGGGCGATTAGCAGAGATCCTCTAAGGGACTTTGGAAAAAAGGCCTGGATTAAAGGTTTCATGCGGTTTTGATGTCTGCTTTTATGTAGAAATGTCCCGTAAACAGCGTCTTGATCTGCACTTGCTGACGCAAGGCTTGGCCGGATCACGCCAGCAAGCTCAAGCGTTGATTCGCGCTGGCAAGGTGCGTGATCACCGTGGTCAGCTGCTTGATAAGCCCGGGCAGATGGTCTTGGAAGATCTTGAATTGAAGGTGGTGCAGCCCCCGAGGTTTGTTTCACGTGGGGGTGAAAAGTTGCTTGGAGCCTTGCAGGCTTTCCCTATCAAGCTTGAGGGGCGCGTTTGCTTGGATGGAGGAATCTCCACTGGTGGCTTCACAGACTGCCTGTTGCAACACGGTGTGGCCAGGGTTTATGGCGTGGATGTGGGCTATGGCCAGACGGCATGGAGTCTGAGGATTGACCCTCGAGTTGTGTTGCGGGAGCGGGTCAATTTGCGCAACTTGAGCCCTGATCAAATGTATGGACCTGATGATCCATGGCCGAGCCTTGCTGTGGCTGATTTGTCGTTTATTTCCTTGAGGCTTGTGCTTCCTGCCATCCAAGCTCTGCTCAAACCTGAAAACTCTGAGTTGCTGCTTTTGGTCAAGCCTCAATTTGAGGTGGGGCGTGAACGGGTGGGGAAAGGTGGCGTTGTAAGAGACGCCACGGCCCACGTGGATGCCCTGAGAGGAGTGATTGATGCGGCTGGAGTCCTCGGTTGGCAACCCAGGGGACTCGTGGCATCACCGATCACTGGCCCTGCAGGGAACCATGAATATCTGCTCTGGTTGGGTATGGATAGAGCCGGCCCGATGCTTGATCTTGAAGCTCTTGTGGCTGAGACAATCTCCTAGAGAAGTTGCCTCTAGAAGTGACTCTCTGTATTGAGAGGTCTCCTAGAGGGCTGTGCTGTCGCGATCGCCAGTACGAATACGAACCACGGATTCGATCGAAGAGATGAAAATCTTGCCATCGCCAATTTCGCCGGTTTTGGCTGCTTCTGCGATGGCTTGGACGACAGATTCGACCTTGTCGTCATCAACGACAACCTCAACTTTGAGTTTCTGGAGGAATTCAACGGTGAATTCTGAGCCGCGATAACGCTCTACTTGTCCCTTCTGACGGCCAAAGCCACGCACTTCGCTCACAGTCATGCCAATGATGCCGGCATTAACTAAAGCAAGTTTGACGTCCTCAAGCTTGAAGGGACGGACAATCGCCTCGACTTTCTTCATGACGTTTGAATATCAGGTGGTGGAAGATCAACAATTTTGTCAGAGACGACCCATAAGGGATAGAGCCGACAAGCGACTCATTCTTATTCCGGCCTTCTCAGCATCACGAGCCAGGGCCATGGCATCAGTATTTGGAAGGATGACCTCACTTGCGGCCAAGGCCTCCCAGTGGGCATCTTCAAAATGAGTTTGAAGCCAGAGCATGCCGTGGATGCTGGCAGGGCGAACTTGGGTGGTTTCTTCTGTACCGATCAGCCAAATGTCCATTTGGAAGGCCCGTAGATGCACCTATTAGCGCTTGATTAACGGGCCTGGGCTGTGGCTGTTGTTACCGATTCAAGCCTTGGCTTGTTCTGAAGCGGCGTTTTGGCGCTGTTGATAGACGCTGCCGCGGTAGCTGAGCTCTACTTTCTTATCTGAAGCAGAGGCTTCATGCTTGAGGGGCGCCTCATAGCGATGACCGCGATAGACATGCTCGACGTTGTTGGCGTTGAGCTGCTCGTGACTTGTGGTCTTGTAGGCCACGCCGCGATAGGTGCGTTGTTTTGTTGTCATTAAATTTGGCCTCGAAGGGATGGGTTGCGCCGCCTGCATAGAGGAGGTGCCGCTTCGCGGGAAGGAGCGTTGCTTCGCCTTGCGGGGGGCTACTTCCGGCTGATGAACCAACGATGAAAGAAGGTTCAGCTCAACGTTTTGTCCTTCAATGACTTTCTACCTTGTTTCTGCTGTTCATAGTGAACACTTTTGCAATTTGCTTGTTAAGAGTTGCTGAAAGTCGTATCGCTATGAGCACTTTTGGGCTGATTTCAGTTGGCAGAGACAATCTTTGAAGCCCCGTTCGAAATCACGCTGCAAGCTGGATGCTTGAAGTCAATTTACGTAGACCATTTTCAACTAAGTCTGCGGGGCCATTCGTTGGCGATGGATGGTCAAGATATGGGCCGACATTTATGGTCTTTTCAGGCATCGTTCGGATCACGTGAGCAGCACTGAGGAGCAGACCAATCAACCCCTGTATGGGGAGCGTTTGATTGCTGATGCTGAGCTCATTTGTTTCAACAATCCAAGGCCAGGTCGGCCTTATGAAATTTCGATCGAGTTGCCTGAGTTCACTTGTCAATGTCCGTTTTCTGGATATCCCGATTTCGCAGTGCTACGACTGCTTTATCAGCCTGGCCCAAGGGTTTTGGAACTCAAGGCAATCAAGCTGTATGTCAATAGCTACCGCAGCCGCAGTATCTCCCACGAGGAAGTGGCCAACAGGATTCTTGATGATCTTGTTGAGGCCTGCGATCCGACTTGGATGCAATTGGAAGCCGATTTCAATCCCCGAGGCAATGTGCATACGCTGGTTCGCGTTAGCCATGGCAAGCGTCAGCCTTGCTGAGCGCGCGCTCTGCTGGGGATCGCCTCCAGGAGATTTGGTATTTCATTGGCGAAGCCTGCCAAGTTGCGGTTGCAGAGTCCGCCAACGTGTAAACAGCTGGCCTCCTTATCGGCGACAGCCCACAATTGTCTTGTCGCAATTGTGCTGAGGGCGCCACCAATCAAGGTGATTGCGAAACCTAGATAAACGAGTGGAACGCCAGGATCACGCTTGAGCAAAAGACCACTGGCGGGTAGGACATCCACCACTTGTATCGGCAGTCCTTTGACCTCAATGGCCGGCCCCCCGGGACGCAGGCTCGCAAGTTGCTCGCCGTTGCCATCAAACGCTTGTACAGGCCCGGTTTCATTGGAAAGGCTCAACAGGATGGGCTCGCTGCCATCGGGCCGGGTGGGGATCACGATCCCCCAGATTTGTTCGCCCAGTTCTGGGAAACTTCGCAGAGGCAGCTGTAATTTTGGGCTGCGGCCGAGCTTGAGCGTGATCGCGACTAGAGACCAGTCGGCTTGATAGATGGTCATGCCGTGAAAGCGCAGCGGATGGTTCACGCTGATTTCATGGAGGCTGCTACTTGTCTGACCTGATTCAAGAAGCTTGAGCTGTGATCGGAACTGTTCGGGGCGGCCTGCTGGATCACGTTCAATGCCAAAGCTTTCCAAGGAAAGAGTTATTTCGTTGACTCCATCACGGTTGAGGAGTTCAAGTGATCGCCCTGGCGCGAGGAATTGTTCCAATCGGTGACCCGCTAGAGCTCCCCAGACAGCGCCAATCATGAGAACCACCAGGCCAACATGAACCAGTAACGGCCCGACGCGGCCGATGACACCTCGACGTGCAGCAAGCCTTTCTTGTTGCTGTTGAACTTGCCAGCCTTGTTGCTTGAGATAGCTAGCCAGATGGTCGAGATCTTCGGATTCGGGGTCGCTCGGAATGGTCTCAGCGAGAGCGAGTTTGCTTAGTTGACGCGGTTCGCGGTAATCGATCCAACGCAGGGCCGCTTGCAAGGCAGGCCATTGCCTTCGCCAGCTGCAGACCATGAGAGCGAGTCCTAGCCAGGCCAGCAGCGCCAGAAACCAGCTGCTGGTGTACACATGATCCAGTTGCAGTTGCAGCACCATTGGCCCATGAATGAAACCCAGCCAGGGCTTGTCGCTATAGATCTCTAGATAGCGGCTGCTGGGTTCACCCTGCGGAATGCTTGTGCCCAGGCCACTCGCGATGGCGATGACCAATAGCAGAACAATGGCCACGCGGAGGTCGGATATCCCGGCAATGAAGCGCCGAAAAATCATCATGATCAGCTCCAGCGGGCCATCAAGCTCAGCACACCTGTGGTGAGCAGCACGGCTCCACTTAGGGGCGGAATCCAACGACTTATTGGACGCAGAGCCAAGAGTTTTGGGACGCTGGCTGCTGCACTACCTGCAAGCAGAAGCGGTAGAACCTGCCCGATGCCAAAGCAGGCCAAAAGAATGACACCTAGAAGAGGTTGACCGCTTTGGGCGATCCAGCCAAGCAAGACGGCAAGAACAGGCGTGGTGCACGGTGAAGCGGCCAAGCCAAAGGCGAGGCCAGCCGCAACGGGTGCGAGTGGAGCGGGGACACGTTTCTTCCAAGCTTCTGGATTGGGCCCTGCAGGCAGGGGGATCTTGATCAGGCCGAGCAGATTGAGCCCCATCACCACGGCCAGTAAGGCCACCAGAGTTGGCACGAAGGCAGGGACTTGACCATAGATTTGGCCGACCAAGCCACTGAGGCTGCCAAGCACGACAAGGGAGCCGACAATGCCACTGCAGAACGCCAGGCTTCGGCGCCAGGGGGCTTGTTGATCGTCAAACCCAGCGAGATAAGCGAGGGTGACAGGCAATAGAGAAAGAGAGCAGGGCCCAAGGCTTGTCAACACACCAGCCGCAAGCACGATGGCCAAGGTGAGTGGCCCTGGATGTCCTAGGCCATGCGTAATCAGCTGCTCGCTGCTGCGGGCCAGATCGGAGAGAGCCAGGTCCAAGGCAGGGATGGGCTTTGCCGGCGAAGCCGGATTAAAAGCAGGTCATTACCCTATCGACTGACGTCGCTGACGTCCCGATCGTTGGCCCACCAGACCTGTTGATTCGAGCGAGCAACGAATCAACAGGCCAGCAATAAATAGGCTGGAAAGGAGTGAATTGCCCCCATAGCTGATCATTGGCAACGGCAAGCCAGTGGTGGGGATGGAGCCAGAGGCCACGGCGACATTAAGGATGGCCTGACCAACAAGAATCGTCGTACAACCGATTGCAACCAGTCTTGATTGGTTGGTTTGGCATTGCAGAGCTACTCGCAGACCAAGGAATGCCACCAACATCAGGAACAGCAGCAACATCAAGGAGCCCACAAAACCGAATTCTTCGGCAAACACTGCGTAGATGAAATCTGTGCTTTGAATGGGTAGGTATTGAAGTTTCTGGGTGGAGAGGCCAAAGCCTTCTCCTAACAATCCACCAGAGCCAATGGCGAGAAGGCTTTGCACGAGCTGGTACCCACTTCCTTGTGGGTCCTGCCAGGGGTCTAGGAATGAAACCACGCGCATGCGTTGATATTCATTGATCAAAATGCTTGCTGTTCCGAGAAGTCCACCAGCCATGGCTGTAGAGATCAGGCTGCGCAGCCTCACTCCCGCTGCCAGTGCCATCAGCCAAAGCAAAATGCCGGTTAATGCTGCAGTACTGAGATTGGGCTGTTTAAGGATCAGCAGCAGCAGAGCACCAAAGCTGCTCAACCAGAGAAATTTTTGATCTGTGCTGATTCGGTGCCAGTGAGCAAAAAGATTGGCGGCTTGGAGCACAACAAATGGTTTGACCAGTTCCGAGGGCTGTATTTGCAATGGACCGATGACCAGCCAGCGGCTGGCACCATTCACTGTGCTTCCAATCACCAGGGTTGCTGCGACAAGCATGCAGCCAATCAAGAGGCCTGGTCCTGCAAGCTTTAGCCAGCGGCGGAGATTGGTGGAAAGGGCAAGGCCCATCAGGCTCCAACTCGCGGCCATCCAGACCAATTGCCGCTTGATGTAATAGCCACCATCCCCCATTTCACGAGTGGCCACCCACCAACTGGCGGAGCCGAGGACCAACAGTCCAGCGAGGCACCAAATGGCGGTCATGCTCAGCAAAAGGCGTGCTTCTGCAGGCCAATACGCCCATGGCAGTGGCAGACGCTGTTGCCAGAAGGGCAGCTCCTTGCTCACAGCATCACGGTGCATCCGCGATGCTCCTTGCCGTTGATCCTGGCTCCGGTGCGTGACTACGGAGGAACTGCTCAAGAGGAAACATGTAGAGCGATTTGTTCTATTGAGCCGTTAATTAGTCATTTTGCCAAGCCGCTTTGACAATAAAAAACCCGGTTATGAACCGGGTTGAGCAGAAGAGCTTCGTGAATGTTTGGAAGTTCTCTGAGCTTTAGTTGCCGACATTCGTATGGGTAGGCCCACAACACAATTCAACTTTAAGAATCCGTCCTCCTTGTTTCATGATCCGCTGTTGTTCAGCGAACCAACTTTCAAAGGGGACCCATTTGGTGAAGTAGGTGTTCTGCAGCTCACGCTGACTTCTCACCTTCTCAGGACTTGGGATGCAGGCAGTGACTTTGAAAAGGCGCATACGAACGAAGAAAATGGCGTTCAGTCAAGTCAGACTTGCTAGCTGGTTAATCAGTTGCCGAGGCCAGAACAGATGTAGTCCAGATAGACAGCCATTTCGCTACCAGCGTCAGGACCCACGATGGATGCAGTTACTTCCTTCATGGCCTGCACAGCTTGAACTGTGTTGCCAATGGGTACGCCCAGGGAGTTGTAGGTTTCCTTGAGACCGTTAAGAACACGCTCATCAAGAATTGAGGTGTTGCCAGCCAACATTGCGTAGGTGGCGTAACGGAGGAAGTAATCCATGTCGCGGATGCAGGCTGCATAGCGACGAGTGGTATACATGTTCCCGCCAGGACGGGTGCTGTCCGAATACAGAAGAGACTTGGCAATCGCGTCTCTAATGATTGCGGTGGCGTTGGCACTGATTGTTGCAGCGGCTCGAACGCGTAGTTCGCCGCTGGCGAAATACTGCTCGAGACTGTTCATCGAGCCTTCGTCCAGGTATAAACCCTGGACGTCAGACTGATTGATGACGTTGGTGATGGCGTCTTGCATGGATCCGTGAGGGGGGCGTGAAGTCGGGTATTGGCTCGGGGTTCAGGCGAGAGCGCCCACCACGTAGTCGAAGTAGAAGCCGGCTTCTTCAGCGTCGGAGCCTGTTAACAGGCCCATCGCGACGGTTTTCATCTCACGGATGGATTCCGCCAAGGCTTCTAGAGGGGTGCCTAGTGAGCGATAAAGCTCTCGTGCACCGATCACGCCGATCTCTTCAATCGGAGTTATGTCACCGGCAACGACGCCGTAGGTAACCAGGCGAAGGTAGTAGTCCATGTCACGAAGACATGTGGCTGTCATCTCTTCGCCGTAGGCATTGCCTCCGGGAGAAATGACGTCGGGACGTTTTTGGAAAAGCTGACCACCTGCCTGCTTGACAATGCGCTCTCGGCTTTCGCTCAAAACCTGTGCAACACGTAATCGGCGTTGTCCGCCGGTCACAAAGGCTTTGATCTGGTCGAGTTCGCCAGGGCTTAAATAGCGGGCTTCGGCGTCCGCGTTGATGATCGAGTTGGAGACGATGCTCATGCAGTTCTGCCTCGAAACAAGCGGCCGCCCGTAGGAGGCCGGTATCCGGTGAGTAGTGAATGTTTGATCCCAATTTCAGGGATCTCCCCAAAGGTTATAGGCCTGAGGGGTGACATCGATGATTGGCCCGGGAAAATGTCAACTGCTGTTGCTTTTCTCGGAGTCGATCGGTGTCGGTGAGGTCGCATGAACGACCACCGAATCATTCTGTGGCAACCCTTGAGCCACTCGGCTTCTCAGTAACAGTTCTTCATGCCTGGTTGTAATTGAAAACCCTTTCGCAGCAATAGGTCTGCCCCGCTTTTGTTCAGGAAAGTTGACTGGCAAATCGTAGGTTTTGAATCCATAAAGAAAATTCAAGTCACAGAAATCATCACCGCGACATTGGTTGTATTTCTTATCAACAGAAAAGGAAAATATTGCTTGTGAAACTTAAAAGAAATCTATGAACAGCAGTTGTTCAAACAGTGTCCATTCTGAGCTGTAGACAGGCTTGTTTTAGATAGCCTCTCCTGGCGGTGGATTTAACCCTGCGTTGCCGCGGTAAAGGGCTGCTGTTCGCTGAGCTGTTGACTGTCGCGAACCAGGCTGGCTTTCCATGCCATCAATAGTTGGCACCGTATCGACTGCTTCTTGCTTGAGCTCGGCTCGCAGGTTGATCATTCCCTTGACGGCCGCAGGTTGTCCGTTCAGGGCTCGGGTGGTAATGAATTGAAGGACCTCGTTGGTCGTTGCTGCTCTTCCCAGTAGTGCGAGTGCCGCAGCGGAGGCCGCCCGCAAAGGAGCCATGGAAGAGAGGCGCTGCTGGAATAAATCACTTAGAGCAACCTGCTCAACAAAGCCAGCGAGATCAATCTGGCAGTCTCGTAATTTTGATTCAGCTGTGATTAGACGCTCGGCGTCTAAAGGCAACCTGTTCAGAAGTTGTCGGTACGTGGCATCAATAACTTGGATGAGTTCTGATTCCGTTGATGGCTGGATCAGGATTTGTGGGGTTGGCAACCCGCTGCGAAGCCTGAAACCATTGGCATCATTGGTTTTGAGGGCATTGGAGATCAGGTCATTGGGATTTTTCCCCTGTCTGGTCGCCGTTGCCAATGGACTGCTGGCAGTCGTGGCGTCTGAGACGTAGCTGACTTTTGCTTTCCAGGCAGGAGCACGGAAGCTTTTCGCCCCATCTGGCAATTCTGTTGCAATTTCGTTGGTTGTTGTCTTGGGAGGCTTGGTTGTTGTTGCAGGTCGGGAGGCTTGGGCAAGACTTGCCCAACGTGCTGGTGGGGGGGTGTCGCTGATTTCGGCTTTCCAGGCGCCTCTCATCGCTTGAGAAGAAGGTTTGCCGAGATTTCGCTTGATTACATCACCCGAAAGGCGTAGATCTTCAATTGCTGGTGGGTTGGGGCGTCTTGTTGGTGCGATATCAGCAATCAAGGCTGATTCTTCAAGATTCAGTGGTCGGCATAGAGCGGGGGCACGCCTGGCGCTTAGATCCGTTGGCGTGATGAAACGCTCATAAGGAACAGTGCTCTCACCAAAGCATTCGTTGTATTCCTTGCCATTCACCAACGCATCAACAACGCCGTAGAAGCCATGCCTTGCTGCAGTATCAAAGAGGGCATCGATTTCCCAGCGGCCGAAGGTTGGTCTGCCGAGGAGATGGCGATGCATGACTTCGATCGCCTTGACGACATAAAGACCACTCCAATAGCGACTTCTAAAGGCGTTGGAGCTTGCGACCTGACGCACGAACTCGCGCAAATTGATATCACCGTTCTCAAGACGAGCTTCTGCTGAAGAGAGTCGTTCTCCTTCGTAACCACTGTTTCCAATCAGCTGCACATAGACCGCCTTGATCACGGCTTGGGTGCTGGATTCGGTGTTGCGTAAATTCGCTTTTCCACCGCGTTTTGGAATGGAGGATCCGCCTGTGGCGATCTGCTCCAATTTGATGACCTTGGGACCTACTCGCCTTGGCAGGCTTTCGCGGAAATCAGGACTGGCCATTTGTCCTGGTGAGGCCATGCCATTGCCAACAAGGATGCGGCGGCTGTCATAGCTGAAAGGCGCTGGGCGGGTGGCAACAGATGCGGTGCCTGAAGGGAAGATGGCGCCATATTGCAGCCCTATCGGGTCGTTCCCTCCTCCATAGACGTGTTGATCACCAAAGGGTTGGCGATAGCTGGCGTAGAGAGTGATGTATTGAGGCGAGCCTTCAAATGGCGCACTAAAGCGGAAGAGTTTTCTGTTGGATCCCCAACCGGCACTCTCTTGGGCTTCTTCCCCAAGATCACGTAGGTATGGAACTGTCTCTTCTCCGAAGACCTGGGCGTACTCCATCGAGTTCACCAGCTCATCAACGAGACCATTGAGGCCTTGTTCGCTAACGATTGAGAAGGCTTTGCGGAATTCTTCAATTGAGCTGATGCCCCTTCCTAGGAAGTGGCGATACGCCAGTTCAACAACTCGGCTGTTCACAAAACGACCGTAAAACTGCTGGCGATACTCTTTGCTATGGCCAAGCGAGCGGATGAACTCGCGCATTGAAATCTGACCCTGGGAAACCTGTGTGACTTCAACAGGGCAGGGATTCTGCGAATAGCCCTTGGCGATATCGCGTTCGAAGATTTGACGGTATGTCGCACGAATAACTTCTGCTTTCTCGGCTCCGGTCATCCCCGGGCGCATGATGAAACGCTGTGCACCCTCTGCCGCAAGTGCATAGATCGCAGGCAGTTGAAGTCCTTGTTGGACAGCACTACCGAGTCTTTGACGACTGCTGGGGGTTGGGATTGCCAACTCCTCGAGCAGAACGTTGAAGCAATCAATGGTGAGGCGTCTGGCTTCAGGGCGATCTTTCAGGAGCTCGGCAGACGCTGCTCTCATCTCTTGGAGGGCAACGTTTGCTGCTGCTAGTGAGCAGCCTTTTTCCAGTAGATCTCTAAGACTGCGTGTATTGACAGCGAGAATGCTTGGGTCTCCTGCAACTAAGGCGTAGCCGACATAGCGGAGGAACCAGCCCAGATCTCGGACTGACTTGCGCATCCTCTCCGGGCCATAGCGCGTGACGCTGATGGGTGAGAACCCTGTTGGGATAACGACTCTTATATCTGTATCACTGGCAACACCTGCAAGGAGTCGGGTGAATACGTTGCCAGTTGTATCGGCAGCAGTCGTGCCTGCGTATGTCCGGATGGAGTCGGAGAAGGCCTGTTGGTCGCTTTCCAAAACGACTGCGCTTCTACTCCTTAATTCATCCCCTGTGCTGAGCGGGGCGTCAAGGAATGAAAGCGGCGTACCGCCAGAGAAAATGCGATTTGCTGCTCGACCGACAATGGCATCAGCATTGGCGGCGAGGAAGCGAGCCGCGTCAATGCGATCTTGCCCGCTTTTGAAGAAGGTCGTGAGGGTATCGAGTTCTCCGCCATCGGGGAAACGATCCTGCTGTTCAGCCTGCCTGACACTCGAGAGCGGCAAGGTGTCATAGAGCTGTGGAGAAACCCTTGGGCTGCCGCTGCTTGCGGTCACGGTCATGGACAAGATCGTGCCTGGCTCATAAAGACTACGGCTGGCCGTGCGTTCATAAACGACGACATGAACAAATGTTTGCAGCCTGTAGTGCTGATTCTTTCCATGGGCCTGTCGGCCATGAAATGCTCGCCAGGTTGACGCTTGCTTATTGATGTCATCCGTTGCCAAGCCGAGCGACGCGGCAACCCCTGTTGTCAGCGCCTTTTATGACCGCTTCCCCTATCCAGGAGATCCATTGCAAGACGGACCACCGCCTGGATACAACTGGCGCTGGTGTGTGGATACGGCCTATGCCAGTTGCACAGGAGCTGTGCTGCCCAAGCGCCCTAATGAAGACCAACTAAGGATTCTTGATGCTGGATGTGGCACAGGGGTTAGCACTGATTATTTGGCTCACCTGAATCCAGGTGCAGAGATTCTTGGGGTGGATATTTCTCCCGGCACTCTTGAGGTTGCGCGTGAGCGATTGCAACGTTCTGGTGGTCATGATCAGGCTCAGGTTCGCCTCGAAAACCGCAGCCTGCTTGAGCTGGATGGGGAGCAACCGTTCGACTACATCAATTCAGTGGGTGTTCTTCACCATCTGCGGCAGCCAGTGGCTGGGCTCAAGGCTTTGGCATCGCTTCTTAAGCCTGGAGCTCTGCTGCATC
>PVBE011037001.1_pt1 | contig 22616 bp, 16 predicted proteins | sample 1631181 | NCBI WGS metagenome assembly PVBE01 (sample SAMN08397723, study PRJNA350692) | Marine metagenome, whole genome shotgun sequencing project. | isolation source: water | place: Pacific Ocean | collected 2012-04 | reverse complement strand
CTGATCGCGAATCGGGTTGCCCACGTCGGCGGCGGTGGCGTGGATTTGCGGGAAGGCTGTCGGCACAATCGAATAGAGGGCAACGAGGTATTTGACGCGGCGGGCAACGGTATTAACGTGGGCGGGCCGAATGACGAAGAACTTGCCCCGTCAGAGAACCGTATAGCCAACAATTATGTGCATCATTGCGGCGCCGTATACTACGGGTCTTGCGCAATCTGGGCGGGCCTGGCCCGGAAAACGGAGATCACGCACAACCTTGTTTGCGAACATCCCTACACAGGCATCAGTATCGGTTGGAACTGGAGTGCTTCACCGAGTGTTGCGCGCGAATTCATTGTTACCCATAATCACGTCCACGACGTAATGAAGGAGGTATGCGACGGCGGGGCCATATACTCTCTGGGGTATCAGCCTGGCACTGTTCTGCGTGCAAACCATCTGCACGATGTGCACCGCTCGCGATACGCGGTTGCCGCACCCAATAATGGCATCTTCTTTGATGAAGGTTCAAAGGGCTATCTTGTCGAGGACAACGTGATCTACGGTACAGCCGGTCGACCGGTGCGCCACAATCGCAACAAGCCCGAATGGCACACCTGGAAGAACAACCTTTTGGTTGGCGAAGCGAAATCGTCGGAAGAGCATGTCCAGCAAACCGACGCAGTGTCGGCAGGCGGACGTCCACTCGACTTGAGACGAGTTAAGAAGGCCGGCTTGGAGCCGGAGTGGCAAAAGAGACTGATCGAGTCCCAGAGATAGAGATGAATTACGAAAAGGTCGACCGCGGTAATCTACTTGCCGATCCTTTTCTCGATTTCCTTCCGTGAAGGGGATGAGGTAACATTCCTGCGCACGACACGAACGTTCACCAACCAGACAAACAGCTCTACCACACGGTTGCGATGTCTCAAGGGCCTGATTGCGTATTCGCGATGCCCGATTGTGTTCTTTCGTTATCCCGAACCTTGACGCTCTGGACAGGTTTCCTTTACGCTCCCTGTCAGAAAAGCACGTCTTCAAAGCGAGGAATTTCAATTATGTCCCATCGATTCTGTTTGTCACTTGCCCTTACTGCCGCGCTCATCGGCTATTCAGTATCGCTTCCAGCGGCGGAACCTGCCCCGCCCAACATTCTCTACATAATGATTGATGATCTTGGTTGGATGGATCTGCATTGCCAGGGAGGCAAGGATTACCGCACGCCCAACGTTGACCGCCTTGCCGCCGAGGGAATGCGTTTCACCGATGCATACGCCGCGGCGCCCGTTTGCTCGCCCACGCGCGCAGCCGCAATGACCGGGTTGGCTCCCGCGCGCCTGCGTATCACCAATCACATTCCCGATTCCTGGAATTTCTACAATGGAAAGAAGACAGGTCCGGGGAAATCAGTCAACCGGTTGGACCCGAAGTATGTGACGATTGCGGAGCGTCTCAAAGAACACGGCTATGGCACCGCCTTTTTTGGCAAATGGCATCTGTCGGGGGCGGACTGGGGTGCCATGGAAAAACCGTTCCTGCCAGAGAGCCAGGGCTTCGATATCAACATTGGGGGCTGCGCTCGTGGCGGCCCCGGTGGCGACGGTTCTTTCTTCGATCCGTATCCCATTCCGAACATCCCAGCGCGTAAGAAAGGACAGTATCTTCCAGATCGGTTGGCGGATGAGGCTATTGAATACATGCGTTCTCAAAAGGAGAAAAGGCAATCCTTCTTCATCTGCCTTTGGAACTATACCGTGCACTGGCCCGTGGAAGCACCGGAGAGCCTTTACCGCAACTACGCAGAGGACAAGCCGACCTGGCACCAGAAGTACCAGGCAATGGTTGAAGGAATGGATCTTGCCGTTGGCAAGGTATTGAAGTCACTGGACGATCTGGGCCTTGGCGAAGATACGCTGGTCGTTTTCACATCGGACAACGGGCCTTTTACCAATGATGGTCTGAAACTGACCACGACGGCCCCCCTGAAAGGCAAGAAAGGATATCTGTCGGATGGCGGTATTCGTGTGCCCCTGATCGTTCGCTGGCGGGGCAAGATCAAGGCCGGAACAATCTGTAAGGAACCGGTGATCACCATGGATCTCGTGCCTACCTTCCTTGAGAGTGCCGGTATCTCGTATAAGGCCGCAACATTCGATGGCGAGAGTATGATGCCGCTTCTGACTCAGAGTGGAGCACTGAAGCGTGATGCCATTTACTTCCATTACCCGCACTACGCTTTTCATCGAGCCAATCGTATGGGTGCTGTGATTCGGTCTGGTGATCACAAGATGATAAAGTATTACGACGATCAAAGTGTCGTCCTCTATGACATGCGCAAGGATATCGGGGAGACCCGTGATCTTTCTGGGGAGATGCCTGAAAAGACGGCCGAACTGCGCAAGAGGCTCGAGGCCTGGCTGAAAGAAACCAATGCTGCCATGCCCCGCGACATTGCTGCCATCCCGGCTTCTGATCTCGACGGCAGGAAGGCTGATAAATGAAAGAGTATCCGAGCATATTTAACGACGTTCTTGGGCCGGTTATGCGCGGCCCTTCCAGCTCGCACAGTGCTGCTGCCCTGCGAATTGGCCGGTTGGCCCGCGACCTGATGGGTGGGGATGTCAGTCATGTGCTGGTCGAGTACGATCCCAACGGATCCCTGGTTACCACGCACGAATCCCAGGGGTCGGACATGGGACTGTTTGGAGGACTTCTGGGGTGGGATACGGATGACGATCGTTTACCCGGTTTCCGCGAGGCAGCTGAGAAGCTTGGCCTGGATATCGAGATCAAGTATGTCAGCTACGACGCCAAGCATCCCAACAACTATCGTTTGACCCTGCGGAATGCCAATGAGACGCGGCGCTTGAACGCAATTTCTACCGGCGGCGGTATGATCGTTGTGGACGAGATCGAAGGTCATCCAGTTCATATAGCCGGTGATTTCGTTGAGACCCTCGTGTTTCTGGAGCGTGAAACGCCTGTTCTTGTCGCTCATCTTGGAGGCGTGAGCGCTATAGAGACGATGATCATACATCAGGATGGCTCTCCGCTGATGCTGCAGATAAAGAGTCGCGATGAGCTCCCCGCCGAGACCGTAGCGCTGATCAAGGGCAACAGCGCAGTGACCGCGATTCGTGTTCTCAAGCCAGTCTTGAGCATACTGTCGTCTGCCGACCTGAGTGTGCCATTCATTACTTGCAAGGAAATGTTGGCCTTCGAAGCCGGCAAGGGCTCGTCTCTCTGGGAGTTGGCCCTGGCGTACGAGAGCGCCCGCGGCGGCATCGGCGGCGAAGACGTGTTCGACAAGATGCGCGCCATTATCCGGGTCATACGCGCAGCCATAGCTTCCGGCATTGAGGGTACCGATTACGAGGACCGCATTCTGCCCTGCCAGGCGCCGGATTTTAGGCATTCGATGGAGGAGGGGGCCTTGGTCGGGGATGATGTCCTGAATCGGATCATCATGAATGTCACCGCCATTATGGAGGTGAAAAGCTCTATGGGCGTGATTGTCGCAGCCCCGACAGCGGGGTCCTGCGGCGCGCTGCCGGGTGCAGTGATGGCGGTGGCCGATGCGCTCGCGTTAGATGAAGACGAGGTCGCGAAAGGCATGCTTGCGGCGGGTATCATTGGCGTCTTTATCGCAGAGCACGCCACCTTCGCCGCTGAAGTCGGCGGCTGTATGGCGGAATGCGGCTCGGCCGGGGGCATGGCTGCGGCCGCCATTGTCACCATGAAGGGCGGCACTCTCGACCAGGCGTTGGCCAGTGCGTCCATCGCCCTGCAGAACTCTTTTGGTATGACATGCGATCCGATCGCCAACCGTGTCGAAGCTCCCTGCCTGGGCAAGAACGTTCTCGCCGCCACCAATGCCTTGTCCAGTGCCAACATGGCCCTGGCCGGATACACGCATCTCGTCCCTCTAGACGAGGTGATAGAAGCCATGCGCAAAGTGGGCGAGGCCATCCCCAGCGAACTCTGCTGCACCAACCTGGGAGGCTTGTCCGTAACGCCAACGGCGAAAAGGCTGGAAGACCGGTTGACTGAATCCCGCGGCATCTTCTAATCCTCTGACCGCTGACCTCTTCTGACGGCGTCCACCTCGTAGCGGTGGACGTACTGCAGAACAGAAGTAGGTCCACCGCTACGAGGTGGACCAAGCGAATGGGTAGTGAAGACCCGCCATTGACACAGCTCGTGCCGTTTCGTAGGTTTGCGATCATGATGAGAGGAAGGCCGTGGTGGCACGGCGAAGTGAAAGTAACATTAGTAAAGGAGATAGATTATGTTCAGGACAGTGACGAGTTTGATTCTTCTGGTGGCTCTGGCAGTTGTCATGACAGGTTGCGCGACCAGCATGGACATGATTGGCGGAAAGCAACTTGCTTGTATCGACCCAGGCAAAGAGAAGGAACTGAAATCGCCTGAAGACGATGTGGAAGCAACTCTTACGATTGAGAACAAAACGCAATCTCCAATTAAGCTGCAATGGCTCGATTATGATGGTGCCCGGGTTCACTACCAGAACATCACGGCAGGCAAAGAAGCCGTTCAGCTAACCTATGTTGGGCATTACTGGATCATTCTCGATGCGAAAGACAAACCGGTCGGCATTTACGAAACAACAAAGGCGGATGCTCTCATCGTGATCAAATAGCGGAAGGTTTCTCGAAGGGTCACATCTCTTCCGCAGGGAGCCTAATGAAGAATGGAGTTTCACGGGCCGAGTTCTTGAAAGCTTGTGGCTTTGCGCTGTCGACACTGACCGTGTCAGCGCTGCAGGCTGAGGACTCGAGGCCCGAGGCCTCATCCAGAACACGACCATTCCGGTTTGCCATCGCCTCGGACCTCCATTTTGGCCAGGTAGATACCGACTATCACAACACTACGGCCGCACTGGTTGCCGCCTTGAATAAGGAAGCCGGCGGTAGGGGACTCAATGCCGTGTTTCTCAACGGCGACCTCGTTCACGATACCGCCAACATGTATGGCGAGTTGAAAGATGCGCTGAATAAACTCTCAGCCCCGGTGTACGTGACAAAGGGGAATCACGATTTCGCGACCTCCGAGCACTCCTGGAAAGATGCCTGGGGGTATCCTTCCAACCACACGGTTGATATGGGAGACCTGGCCTTTGTTCTTGCAGACACTTCCGCCGGCGCTGACGGAGGAATCTACCGTCCCGCCGATATCAATTGGCTGACGGAAGAACTGGAGCGATTGCAGAAGAAGACCATGATCTTTGTGATGCTGCACATCGCACAGAGACCCCGTTACGTTCAAGGATGGCCGAAATGGGGTATCAGGGACGCAGATGGCGAAGCCGGACAAGCAGTTATGACCCTTTTGGAGTCCTGCGGTAACGTGAAGGCCATATTCCATGGCCACAACCACAACGAGACAGGCGTATACCAGTCGGGTGGAAAGAAATATTTTTTTGACAGCCATATCGGCGGATCATTCGGTAACAAGAAAGGCTACCGCATTGTTGAGATCGATGCGAAGAATGCCGTCACGACCTACCAGTACAACATCGAAGAGTCCGTGATCATGAACCAGGATGCGATCTAGTGTGTGCTTGCAGGACACTTACTACGTGTTTTACATGCCCTGCTTTTTTGTGTAATATGGCGGCAGAATGTTGGGTGAGATCCTACGTATGGCCGTAAGAACATCACAGTGCTTCCTGCTTGCCGCAGCAATCCTGCTGGGGCTGAACGACGCCGAAGGCAGCGGCGGAGGGATAGCTATGCGCAGTGGCGCCAAAGGACTGAGAATGGCCAACTGCCGGATCATCAACAATCAAAGCCAGTCCGATGACCCTGATGGTGCAGGGGCCTATTTCGAGAATGCCGGCGACGTTACCCTCACTAACTGCGTGTTCGCTGATAACAGTGGATTGAGGAACGGCGGTGCGATTTATGTCGGTTCAGGTACTGCAGCCAAGTTCGTGAACTGTGTGATTGCGCGTAACGAGACGGAATTCGACGGAGCCGGGATTTACAACATTGGTGATCTCGTGTTAGTCAACTGCACCCTGGCAGGCAACTCTACGAAGGATTTGGACGACCGAGATGGCGGTGCCCTCTACCAGCATGAGAACGGCACGGCCAGCATTACCAACTGCATTTTTTGGGGGAATATGCAGGGCAAAGCTGCCGGTGGCGCGACGCAGTTGGAGCCTAATGATATTCACGTACAGGTGGGCGCTACCGTGGGCATTGCCTACAGTTGCCTGAAGGGGACTGGTTCACCGAATCTTACAGGTTCCGTGACTCTTGGGGATGGCATTATAACCGATGACCCCCTGTTTGCCGGCGAATATGACGATCTGCATCTCAAGAGCCGGTTCGGCCGCTGGGATGCCTTGGCCCAGGCATGGAAGACAGATGCGGTGAGCAGTCTCTGCATAGACGCCGGCGACCCCAGCGACATACGTTTTGCCGAGGAACCACAAAAGAACGGCTTCCGTATCAACATAGGGGCCTACGGCGGGACACGCTTCGCATCAAGGAGCTATACCAAAGGTTGGCTGATGATTGTCTGGTAGCGACGCCGGCCTCGGCGTCCGCGAGCAGCGAGGCCCCAGCACCAGAGCAAGCACGGTGCCGGGGGTTGTGTCCCGAATCTTCTGCAAATTCGATTTACCTCGGCAGGCAGAGCCCTCGGGGGATCGAATATCCAATGTCCAACAAGGAATATCCAATGTCCAAGGAAAGAGAGCGACGAAAGTGAATGTTGGGCTTGAAGAGCAGTGATTCTCACTTGGTCATTGGACATTCCTTGTTGGATATTGGATATTGAATGAAAATCTCAAGACTGATCCTGTACGAAATTGCAGAACTTTCGATACATAATCGTGCCGGGCAGGCGCTGCCCCTCCCATTGCACCCTGTGGGGTGCTTCTTTAGAGCACGTCCATCTCGTGTCGTTCCTTACTTCTTCTTCCTTTTGGGCTGCTTGCTTACCACGCTCTTGGCTTTGAAGGGGGCGTTCTTCTGGGGCAGCCTTTTGGCCAGTTCTTGTTTGATTCTCGTGAACTCCGGGTTGGTTGCCAGGTTTCGGTGCTCGTACTCGTCCCTGGCGTGATCGTACAGCTCTTCGCTGCCGTCCTTGTAGCGAATGTACCTCCAGCGTTCTGTCCGCACGGCGTGGTTACCAAAGCCGTGAGTAGTGATAGCCGCATGCTCCCAGTCGGCGGAAGTATTGATCAGCAGCGGCTTGAGGCTCTTGCCCTCGACGTGGGATGGGATGGGCAGACCGGCAAGGTCGCAGAGTGTGGGATAGATGCTGAGAAAATCGACGGACTTCTTACAGATGGTTCCGGGCTGGGTGACACCCGGCGCCACCCAGATCAACGGTGCACGGGTAGCTTCCTCCCAGAGGCTGAACTTGCGCCAGTGTTCCTTTTCGCCCAAGTGCCATCCGTGGTCGCCCCAGAAGACGATGACCGTATTGTCCTTGTACTTGCAGTCATCGAACGCATCAAGCAGTCGCCCCAGGTTCATATCGGTGTAGGCGCACGTGGCGAGGTAGGACTGGATTGCCGCTTTCCAGCGACCTGTCTTTTTGAATTTTGCATGATCGCCCTCCGGCTTCGCCATCCTCACGCCGGCGGCTGGGACGTCGTCCAGGTCGTTTTCGATATGTGGCGGAAGCTGGATGTCTTCCAGGGGAAACATGTCGTAGTATTTGCGCGGCACTGCCCATGGCAGATGCGGTTTGATGAAACCGCAGGCGATAAAGAACGGTTTGTCGTGATCTTTTCGCAGCTGTTTGATGCAATAGTCGACGGTGTGCCAGTCCCCAAGGTCCTGGTCTTTCATGTCGTGCGGCATCGAGGTGAAATACCCTTCGTATTTCTGGGCCCCGCCGCCGCAGGATACAGGTAAAGTGGGGTATTCGTCCCAGCCCGATTTGTAGCCGGAATTCGAGTGCCCGTGATAGATCTTGCCCATGGCCACGGTGTTGTAGCCGGATTTGCGAAAATGGTGATTGAGCGCAAAGCCCTCCTTGATGTAGTTCGTCCATTTCTGACCGTTGAGGTAACAGCCGGTACTGCCCGGACGCATACCCGACATCAAAGAAGCGCGCGAAGGGTTGCAGGCAGGTGCCGTGCAATGTGCGTTACTGAAGGACACACCCATTTTGGACAGGCGGTCGATGTTCGGTGTCTTCGCCTGCGAATTCCGTCCCGTGTATCCCACCCAATGATTGAGATCGTCCACGGCGATGAATAGCACGTTTGGCAGGTTCAGATCCTCGCCACGTGCGGTGACGCAGATTTGCATGACTGATATGGTCATGCCTACCCATACCGCTCTAAGAAACCACCCTCTATTCATTCAATTCTCTCCTGTGCTGAATGTACGTTTTCTCAAAACTCTCCGCCCATGTTCTCTCCAACTGTCTCATTTAACGGGGGCTATCAGTCTGAAAGGCTTCTCCCCCGTTTTCCTGTATGTTTACCCGCATGCTCGGCCAGAGATTAGGGCGAAAGATTAAGGCGAAAGATTAGGGCCGAAGAGCAAAACCCTTAATCTTTTGCCATAATCTTTCGCCTTAATCTTCTCCAGGTGCCCCTCATTGCATCACACAGCACAACTCGTCAAGAAGAGCCTTCCTATCTTCCTGCGCTCTTACGGTACTGTTCAGTTATCTTCCTGAACTCGTCGGAACCAGCCTGGATTGCCCGGTTGTTCTCTTGCTTGATGTTCTTTGCCTGCGTGTTGTTGTACCTGACCAGGGGAAGGTCCTTTCCCAGGACGACAGTGTTGTTTCGAAGCAGGTTTGTTGTCGCCTTGTGAAACCGGAAGGGCGATTTGGCAATGTCGTGAACGAAGTTGTCTTCGATAATGATATCGGTTGTTCCCTCGTCAAGAAACATGCCGTTACTTTCCGCCCTCCCGGCGTTAAGGGGTACGTCATGAATCCAGTTTCCTCTTAGCGCGGTTCCGGGCTGAAGACCGAGCGTGTAGATGCCACCTCCATCTGACAGGATCTGCATGACGTGATGTATGTGGTTGTTCTCAATAATGTTGGCTTTGCAGGCAGTGGGTGTGGGGTTCCATTGCCAACCCACGGATACTCCCGTGTACGGGTGACGCCGAATCTCGTTGCCCGCTATCCGGTTTCCGTTGCTTAACCCGATCCATACCCCGACCGAACCGAAAAAATGAACACCGCAATCTTCAATCACGCTGTTTTGGATTACATTACCGGAAGCTACAGTTGCGCCCTCCGGGACCTTGTGTTCACCGATCATCGCGCCATTAGCCGCCGCTCCAGCAATCCTGCTGTTCACGATATTGTTGTTAATGCACCCCTGCCTGAGCCATATCCCTGACCCTCCGACGTCCACGATAGACACATTCTCCAGTCCGCAGGATTCGGCGAATTCGAACATCAGCGCCGGAATTACCGGCTGCCAGTTCCATTTCATCTCTCCCGCCGGCGAGGTGCCGCTCCAGTGAAAACACGCCTGTCCGCCGCCGTACCGGTTCTCGTCAAACTGCCAGTGAGTGTGTTTGAATGAGAGGCCTCGGAAATGGAGATTCTTGACCGGCTTGCCCTTTTCTCCTTTCAGCACCAGTAACTGAGGCGCAACCGGGGCGACCGCCTGTATCTTCCCGGGCTCTTCTCCCTGCATAGGACGGTATCGCAGCAGATTCGCTTTTTTGTCCAGGTACCACTCGCCTGGAGCGTCAAGGAAGACAGGATGATTCTCAAGGCGGAATCGGGGATTCTGCTCAAACCCGTTAATCCGCCAGAAACGGGCCGGTCCGCCAATCTCGTAGACGGTTTCAATGACATGAGTCTTTCCGTCAACGTATTTCACTCCGTTCCTGGAGGTTGACCAGTCATGGAGCAGAACCAGTTCAATGCCCCCTGCATCGCCGATCTCCGGAAAATCGCCGGGCTTGAACTCGAACTGCCTGCGATCATTAATGACCTTGGTTACCCTGGCGAATCCCTTGTTGGGATGCCGACAGCGCGGTCTCCGCACTTCATTGATGAACAACTCGCGGAAAGACCAATCGGCGGGAACAGGAGCTTCCCAGGTTCCATCACTCTTCACCTTCCAGTTCGAAATGACGCGTGCACCTGAAATCACTGGTGTCTCGTCATTGCGCGCCTCGTACGTGATATGGAACTTGTCAGTACCCGAATCCCGTGCATCGAACACGATCGGGTTGTCTATTCTGTAGATGCCTCCACGAATCTGAACGGTAATGTTCTTCTTCAATCCATTCGCGGAGATCGCGCGCACTGTGTCACGCGCCTTTTGGATCGTAGCAAACGGTTTCTTTTCGGTCCCCGGGCCGGCATCATTGCCGTCAGGGGACACAAAGAAATCCGCTGCGCAGGTGGTCCCGGCGCAGAACGTGATGTACAACAGTACGCGTGATACGGCTTTCAATAGTGACATGACTTTGCCTTTCTGCCACTTGGTTGTTTATCTACATTCGGTGATTTTTGACGGAGACTTCGGCCCAGTGTTTCCAGTTGCCGCCGTCGTACCAGCGGGGTTTTGGTAAGGGTTTTTCCCAAGCTTCAAGTTCCTTGAGCAATTCCTGTGTAATCTTGGGGTTGCGATCGGCTACGTTCTTTGTCTCGCCGGGGTCTTCATCGATGTTTATCAGTGTCAAGGGCAAGCGGAGATTGCGATCCTCTGTAAGAGGGTTGTCGGCTACCCGGATAAGTTTCCACGGCCCGCGGCGCACCGCGGCCACGCGCCACAGTCGCCAGAACAGAATATCGTGCGGGGCATCCTTTCGCGTGCCGTCGAGAAACGGAAGGAGATTCACGCCATCCAGTTTCTGTCCGGCTGTTACCGTACCGCCGCCGGCTGCGACGCAGGTGGGAAGGAGATCGAGGGAGATCACCGGGTGGTTGTAGCGCACACCCTTCGGCAACCGCGCGGGCCAGGAGACGAGAAAGGGCACCCTGATGCCGCCTTCCCAGTAGGTTCCCTTTGATCCTCGTAGCGGTAGGTTTGAAGATGCGTTGTTGTCAGCCCCGCCGTTGTCGTTCAAGAAAACAAGCAATGTATTCTCCGTGAGACGAAGCTTATCCAGCGACTTCTGAAGACGGCCGATGTTCTGATCCATGGAGCGTGTCATCGCAGCCAGGATTCGGCGTCTCTCGGGGCTGACGGTACTGAACTGTTCGATGTCTTCTTCCTTGGCATGAATCGGCGTGTGCACAGCGTTGTAGGAGAGATAGATAAAGAAAGGTCCCTCGCGGTTGCGCTCGATGAACTCAATTGCCGCATCGGTCAAGTCGTCAGTCAGGTACTGGATTTCTTTCTGCTCATCGACGGGCTTGTCGTTGTTGCGCATGGCATGTCCGCGGCTCGCGTTCTTGAGCGGCCAGTAGGAGCGCGATCCTCCCAGGAAACCGTAGAACTCGTCGAAACCGCGGCGGTTGGGGTGGTATTGCTCGTGCTCACCGAGATGCCATTTGCCGATCGCCATTGTTCTATAACCCTGGGCGCGCATCGCGTCGCCGATGGTCTTCTCGCCGGTGTCCAGGCCGAGATCGTTCTTCGTGTAACCCGGTGTCGGTTTGACGGGGCAATTACATTCGGCGCCGAAGCGGTGCTGGTAGCGACCGGTTATCAACCCCATGCGGGAGGGGGCACAGACGGATGCACTGACGTAACCTTGCGAGCATACGACACCGTCACGGGCAAGACGGTCGATGTTTGGCGTGGAGATCTGCTTGGATCCCGTGAAACCAAAGTCTGCGTAACCGGCATCGTCGGAGAGGATGATGATCACGTTGGGTTTCGCGTTTCCTTCCGCAGCGCTTGCCGTCCCGCACAGAGCGGCGAGGGCGAAACAGAGGGCTGTCGTCCAAATCGTCTTTCGCGTCATTTCATTTCTCCTTCCGTTCCGTAGGTCCCAATTGCATTGGGACCATGGTCCGATTGCAAATCGGACCTACGAGCCACCACGCCGGACACTCTTTTAGAGGACTTTTTGACAGTTCCGTGACTTGAAGGACCGCAGAACTGATGTGACCCATGCCTAATCCTTCCATAGGCTCCGTAGCAGCGCGTCGGGGATCCTATGTACCCGGGCGATCTTTTTCTGAGTTTCGGTGATGTAGAGGCCGCCATCCCAGATGAAATCCGGGTAACTGATGCGCACCTTCTTGTTCTTATCATATAGCACCGCCGCCGGCTTTCCCCAGTGGATCACCTTTCCATCGGGACCGTCCCGTTCGATACCCCCGATCAGGTATGCTGGATTGCGCCCCTCGTACCACTTACCGCCGTGATTGTGAAACCAGTAAATGTAGCGTCCAACATATGGTCCGCCATCAAGCCGCCGCACGAAATTGGCCGCGCGAGGATGGTTGATCAACTCTCCTCCCGGTTGATATGTCATGAAAGCCGGCTTGGTCCAGCTTTTGCCATGATCACGTGAATAGGCATGGCAGGGGTGACCGGCCACAGTGCGGTAGGTGCAGAAGAGACTCCCGTCCGAAAGGCAGGTAAGGTTGACCTCTTCTGCAATCGAACCTTCCGGTGATTTCAGGCCTTCGTCGCCTTCTGGAAGTGTCTCCCAGCTCAATTTCGCCGGATCACGTTCCGTTTCAATGTTGCCGCACTTGAGGAACCAGGATTCGCTCATTTCGATGAAACCTTTGCCAAACTTACCAATCTTCGCAAAGCCGAAGTACATGCTTCCCTTGTGCCGCATGGGTTTGCCGACGCCCCAGAAGAAGCGGATCTTGCCTTGATAGGGGTTCTTCCGGTCGATAGCGGCTTCTCTTACGGGAATATACCATCGTTCCTTTGACCAGCTTGTCCCTCCATCATCAGAATACTTCACCGCGTATTCACCGAGGGTGTCTACCCGTCTGCGTGCATAGTCCGTGCCCGCGATCACCTTGCGCATGTTCACGGCGTTGTAGGTGTAGAAGACGTACACCCGGCCGTAGCCCGTAAGATAGGGCATGACCCAGGACGCTTCCGGCCCATCGGCAGGCTCGATATCGACCAATGGCCCCCACGTCTTGCCGCGATCACGACTGCGGCAGGAGACGATATGCTGTCCCGCCTGTCCTTCATGTCCCTTGCCGGTGGTCATCGTGCACAACCAGGTTCCATCCTCCAGTTTCACTACGTAGGGTTGGTCACAGTAGCCTTCTGAAGGAATCTCCCACCCCGTCGCGATGTCAATCGCAGGAGGATTCTGGTTGACCGCATCCGTGATGTCTGCTCCCCGTAATAGACGGGTCGAAGTCAATATGATGAGTCCGGTCAAGAGTATGCGCAACATCCCCAGGGCGTTGCCCTGGACTTCGCAAAGGGCAGAAGTAATTGACAGAGATCGGAACTCTTGGCGAGTTCCGCTACGGGGAGAGATGGAATGCAGTGGAAGTTGCAGAGACTTCCGACGGGGTAACGGGACAACAGCTGTTCCAACTGCTCTTTCCAGGGTCATGCCTTCTTCATCTCCCTGCTTACCGCTTTGCGATAGCCTGTGACGACAATGCTGTGATCATCATACACTTCGACAACAGCATATGAGCTGTTCTTCTCTCCGGTCCCGTCGACCATGGCTTTCAGGGTGTAATAATGGATGTTTTCGATATGACTGTAATGTCCTGCATGATTATGTCCCTGGAAGACCGCAAGAACCTGACGGCTCTCCTGCAGAACCTGGCGGACCTGAGCCGCGTTCTTAACGTAGTGGCTACCTTTGCCATCAAGTTGCTGGTGAACAAATACAATCACCGGCTTGGAAGTGGCCGCCAGATCGTTCTTGAGCCAGTCGAGTTCTTCATGCGGGATATTGGCATCTGTCCAATTGAACTTGCCATGATCATAATCGAGTCCGCCTGCGTTGTAGTCTGCGTCGAGAACAACAAAGTGTGCCCCCTTTGAATTAAAGGAATAGTACTTGGATCCCTGTCTGATTCCGGTGTTCTCTACGCGGGCCAGGAATTGCTCCTTCGATATGCTGTCAATGTCGTGATTGCCTAGAACGTGATAGCGAGGCCCTTCGAACTGTCCGAAGGACTTCTCAATGGTTTCGAGGTATCTCAGGGTACTCGCCTCGTCCACGGGTTTGCCCTGGTCCTTGAAGTCGCCGAGCTCGATAAGGAAATCAACATTCTTCTCATTCATCAGTGTGACGCATTCAGTCATCTTGGCTACAGATTCTCTGTATTGGCGCGCGCCTCCCGCGGCTCTGTCGGCATAATGCGCATCTGTCACAATCCCGAAACGCAGTTCCGCTTTACGATCTGTTTTGTCCGCGTAAGCGAACGGCACTCCCACGCAAAGTCCCGCGAGGGCGGAACCTGACGCTTTCAGCATGTCACGCCGCGTGACCATCCAGTCGGCGTCATGCGCCTTTACGATGCCCTTTTCGTGTTTCATAAGGTCTACTCCGTTCAATGTCTCATTCCGGCCACAGCCTTCGATGATCGTGACCCTATTCCTCACAACTCTCTCCATACGGCGGTCAGCACACTAGGCCGTTTCCGGCATGAAGGTTGGCATGACGACACCGTTGATCTCTGGAGGACTGCCCGTGCTCTGGCCAAAATGCAGTTCGCAATTTCTTGCTCCCAGCGCGTACATGGCGGAGGCAATCGCAGGTCGATCGGACGGAATCAGCCATACCATTGTGCAGCCGCGGCGGGCGTCGAGCTCGCGCCGGATCAGGGCCACCGCATCTTCATCGTCCCGCATGCAACCCGGTCCGAGCATCGGACTTGCGGCGTGATGGATGGAGGAAAGGAAGCCATCGATCCGACCATCCTCCTCGATCACACTCATGTGCCAATCGCCACTTTCGTTCCTGAGAAAATACTCGAAGTCGGATCCGCGGCGAATGCCCTGCAGTTGCTCTTCCAGTTCTACCATTGCCGGCACGTCTGTCAGCGTTGCGTCGCGTGTCTGTTTGCCCGGGGGTGTCTCATCCGGGATGCCGGCGGTGGGCACCTCCATGATCATGTCCTGGTACACGGCGTACGGAGCGAAACCGGCACGGCTGTAGAGCGAAAACGAATCCAGATTCATCGCACTCGAAACGAGTCGCACGGGTTTGCCTTGCTTTCCGGCGAAGTCGAGGATGAATGTTAAAAGTCTCCGGGCCACTCCTTTGCCGGAGTAGTTCGGGTGCGAGTTCATAATGCCCAGCGACACATGGGTCTCGCGAAGATGGTAGAAGCACGATCCCACGATACTGCCCATGTCTTCATCCACTGCCAGGAGGCACCGTCCCGGATCCAGAGCTTCGTAGACTTCGCAGAACAACAGAGTCGAAGATGGTTCGCCCTGGAAGATTGCCGGCTTGCCATGTGCTTCGTACCAGTAGTTCGTCGAGAGATAGATCAGCTCCGCTACAGCCTTCCAGTCATCTTCGGTAGCGTGTCTGAGTTCGATCCTTGCACTCATGTACCTGTGTCCTCCGCTTAATGCCCTTGAGCAGTATCTCCAGTTGTGCCCGTGGAATGCCCGCAGCGACATCTGCCCGCAACCGTACTTGTGCCTTGCGTCCCCGCAGGGGGATTGAACGTATACTGTAGAAGGATGGCCGTCAGGTCCACCGAATTGTTACTTCTGCGGCCCCGTAGGGTTGGGCGGAGCTTTTGGACCGCCCAGCAACTCGACCATGGCCTTGCCCATGCCTTCACCAATCAGGTAGTAGCTCTCTGCGTTGCAGCACCAATGATATCGAATTGGGCGCGGTGACACGGGGCCGTCGCGGAAAAAGCTGCGTGTTTCCACGTACCTGGTGTTGTCTTTGAAGTCGTCGTACTTTGTCACGGCCTCCTGGGCCTTCATGATGCCGAGACGGCGGTCGACCGTCTGCCCCCATCCGCCGAACCCGCTGCCGCCGATGACGAAAGGTAGGTCAGGAACACCAAAGTCCTTGCGGACGTCGCGTATGAAGTTTGCCATGTTCTTTTCGTACTCGGCCGTGTCCTTATGACTGCAGCCGTCGTTCCATCCCTGGTGCCAGCCGAAACCGACAATCTCGATCTTCTTGCCGGCCAGGTCTGGGAAATCGGCCTTGATGTTGGCGAGCGCCTTCTTTGTGCCGGAAATCATTCCGTCATACTGATCACCGATACCGGGGCCGCGCTCCTTGTCGCCGTTTTTGCCCGAGCTCGGCGGACGCCATGGGCCTGCCAGCGCGCAGCCACCCGGCCCCCACTTCACGAGCAAAACAGGGTCTTCAATATAGTCACCCACCGTCCAGCCAAAGGCGAACTCCGGACCTATGGCGTTCTTTGCCGCGCTGTTGCCGATAGTCAATTTGCCTTTCGGAGCATAGTAATAGAGATAAACATCATCACGGACTATCCACTTTCCGTCCTTGTCAAGCAGGTGCTTGTAACGTGCCGCGGAGGTCGGATCCTTGGAAAGAGTTTCCAACGAACCTTTCTGTGTTCCCTGTACGACCCCGTGTCCTTCCATGTTCGACTGGCCGGCAAGAATGAAGACTTTAACCGAGCCTTTGCCGCATGCCTGTCCCAACACCAGCAAACCAATAGCCAGGCTTACTGCAAAACATCGACTGCTTCTCCGCGCCATCATAAGTCTCCCTTGCTGTTACTGTATGGTCACCGTTCGGTTAATGTCATCCCGAGCTTGTCGAGGGATCTAATGCTTCGCTGGACGACGGAAATCTTTCAACTCTGCTCCGCTTCGCTCAGGATGACAGTTTGTGCAATTCTGCAATATCTCCGCAGTCCAGCATCATTCCGGTATCGCAACAGGCACTCCGTCCGGCGGGATCTCGACATTTGCTATCCAGGCCACGGCATTCAATACCAGCCTCCGGAAATTCTCATCCTGCCAGTTCTTGTGAAAGTGCGCACCTGTGAACCCGAAACCCCTGCCGCCACCCGGCCTTGTGGCAACCCAGGCGACGTGTTGGATCTCTCCGTTCTTAACCGCGGCCCGAACAGTAGGATTGCCGCTGTGGGGTCCGTCTGGACGCTTCATCGTGCTTGCCGGCGGGTGTGCCGACAGGACAGGAGTGACATTGTTCATGCCTTCCCGGAAACGCATGTGAAAATACCATTCATCATGGATCGTGAATGGTTTCATCCCTCGGGTCACGGGGTGCTCAGGGAAACTCTCGAAGTTTGCTTCCCAATGCGGGTTTACCGACCATCCCGGTTCATAGTAGCCGCCCATCCAATCCAGGAAGTAGTCGCCAGTCTTCCCCTTGGCCACAACCGCTGCGTAATGCAGCACAGCAATTCCGACGCCCTTCTTTGCCATCTTGTCGAGCTCTTCCCAGTGTCCATTGCCCACGTGATGGTTGAGGCCGTCACAAAACATGACAACTGCCGCAGCGTTGTCGAGGAATGACGTATCGTCCGGCCAGCCATTTTCGAAAACAACTGCGTTAACTCCCGTCACGTTCTTGTTGAGGATCGAGGCCAAAAGCTTGGAACCTGCGCTGAACGCATGACACTCCTTTCCGTGACTGCCCTTGCCGGCTACAAAGCATATCTTCTTCATCCCGGTCTTCTCTTCAGAGTGTGAGGAACCGCATGCCGCAAGGCAGAGAGCTAATGCAAGCGATGCGGTGGAGAGGTGCTTTGCTATCATTACATTCTCCTAAACCCCGCGCTTTGCGCGGGATGAAAGCCTAGTGGTCGTGCCGTTGCGCTCCCCCGGGAGGGACGCCGGCCTCGGCGTCCGCGGGCAGCGAGGCCCCAGCACCAGAGCAAGCACGGTGCCGGGCAGGCGCTGCCCCTCCCACTGCACATCCCATGTGCTGGATTACTTACGATTATGTTTCCTGACAACCGACGGCCAGGTCAGGCATACTTTGTGATTGTCTTGAAGCCTTCCGTGTAGACCTCTTCCGGGCTTTCGAAGAAATCGCGCCATACGCATGTTGCTGCAGCCAGCACGGGCATGGCACGGCCGAATGACTCTATCGTGAACCACTCGTCGTAGCCTCCTGCCCTCAGGGCGCCAATTATTTCCTTGAAAGGGATATGCCCTTTGCCAGGCGCTCCCCGGTCGTTCGAACAGATATGCACATGTTTGATCGCGTCGATGTTGTCCACAACCGCCTGGACGGGATCCTTCTCCTCTATGTTGGCGTGGAATGTGTCAAACATCGCCCCGAAGTTCGGATGATTCACGCGGCGTACATGCTCCGCGGCATCCCCCATGGTGTTCAGGAAATAGGCCTCGAACCTGTTGAGGAACTCCACGCAAAGCCGAATATCTCGCTCCTGGGCGTAATCCGCTGCCCCGCGATGAAAATCCTCGGCACGTTTTCTTTCGTCGTCCGTTGGCGGTTCCCCGGTGAACTTACCAAGTGGCTGGTAGAACGGTCCCGCCAGTGCTTCCGCGCCCAGAACGGCACCGCGGTCGAGAACAAACTTCATGTAGTCCATTGCTGTTGCGCGTTTCTCTTCGTCCGGGCTGATTGCATTGTGCTCCTCGGTCGGCATGGCCGTGGACGTCGTGCATTTGAGCCCGTTATCATCCAGGGCCTTACGGACCTTCGCGTAATGTGCATCATCACCTTCATGCACGGGGATCTCCACGCCGTCAAATCCAACGGCCTTGAGCTTTTCGAAGATTGGAAAATGCTCTTCAGTAACATGAATGGTCCACAACAACATGTTCTGTCCTATCTTCATGACATACCTCCGTACTGATGTTCTTTCTTCATGGTTGTGAAAGCTATTGCCCGTCTGCCACGCCCTCTGCCGCCCCCTCCGGTTCATTGCCCGCTTTCCTCTTCTTGATTTCGTAGACCCAGATCACTGCGAACACGAGCAGGAGCACGGCAGGCAATATGGCGACAGATCTGAATGATGCCTGCGATGCCGTTGCCAGGACTGCCTCCATGTTTTCTCCCGACAGGGCCTTGAATGCTTCTTCGCCGCCGGCTTCGCTGATCTTGGTAGCATCGAAGACCCCACCCATTATCGGCATGAAAAAGTAGATTGCCAACGTCGCTCCTGTACCCATCAACCCCATCCCGAACGCACCGGATTTAGGATAGCGCTCGTTGACAGCCGCAAGCATTGTCGGCCACATGAAACATACGCCGGCACCCCAGAACGTGGCCGCGATAATCGCGATGACCGGGTTCGCGGCGATACTGAGCCACCACAGGCCGATTGCCGCGAGGAGGCATGAGATCCATAACAGCCCTACAACCGAGAACTTGTGAGCGAGGGGTCCCGCGAAGTGTCTCATCACAAACATCAGGGCGCTGATGTAGATGAGGATCCACATCCCGCTCATCCCGACGGTCCGGGACAGGGCCATATCCACCCACTGGCCGGGAGCCAGCTCAGAGGTGGCAGTGAACCACATGCAGACAAACCATACCCAGAACATGGGTTTTCGGAAGACCTCCACCAGCATCTCTCCAAAGCTGACACCGGAAGCGGCCCGCTCAGTAAGTGGGAACTTGGCAAAGAAACAGAGGACCGTGAGTCCTGCCGCAGGCACCATCGCCGTGATTACTTTGGTTTCCCAGGCAACATCCAGCTTTCCGAGTCCTATCCCGATAAGACCTCCCACTGCGACACCGGCCGGCCACCATGCATGGATCACGTTGAGTTTGTGGGTCTTGTCATCAGGGTACAACGCCACGACCAGGGGGTTTGTGTTTGTATCCACCAGCCCCCAGCCAAGCCCAACCAGCAGCATGCCCCCCCAGATCACCCAGTAGAGCTGCGACGACGATGCAATACTTTCTGCACCAATAACCATTGCCGAACCAGCCACTATCAGGACCCCCGAAAGCCTCATCAAGAGACCCATACCGATTGCATCGATGAACGGGCTGATAAGGAAGAGGGTTATTGCGTATCCAAGAAAAGGAACAGCCAGTGCAGAGCCAGCCATTTTCGCCGAAGTCAGCGGATCAATGCCGTCAAAGATCTCCCGCAAGCTGTCAGCGATACTGCCCCTGATACTGAAGTGGATGCCTATCACAAGGTATGCCAGGCAACAGACGAAGAAAAGCAGGAACCTGCCTTTTATTTCATGGGCCTCATTGTTTTTGTCCGTGTCCATTGATCTTCCTTTCGTTATTCTGCCCCACCAAGAGCGGTGAGGCGATTAGCCACTGCCAGAGCAGGATCCAGGGGTACAGGAACGCCCTTGGTTCCCTCAGGGGTAGGGATGTCAAATAGCGTTCTCGGTTTCCTCCCCTTGAACTGGGGCAGCCACTGTTCCTGAAGGTCGAACAGCTCTATGGTCATATCCCTGATCTCCTTAAGAGTACAAACGGAGGAGGTCAGAGGGTCCATGGCAATGGCCGCCACCACAAGTTCCGGGTCGCCAGTCAAAGCGGCTTCCGCCACCAGCATTTGCAGAGTAACGTTGCTCTGGTTCATGGCGGCCAGGGGCGTGGGAAGATCGCCTACGCTTATGGGATGAAACCCCTCTTTGTCTACATCGATAGGGACTTCCACGCAACACCCTTCCGGAAGGTTGGTGATATACCCCTTATTGATAATGTTTCCGTTCAGCTGGAAAGTGTTTCCTGTCTCGATTGCCTCAATAATGTGAGAGCAGTATTCAGCGCTCCTGGTTGCCAACTTGTCGCTCTGCATCCCGAGAAAATCGGTGTTCTCCAGTTTGGCGGCTACTGAACTGTGGAACTTGTAGGCCGCTCCCGTTTCTCCACCAAACATTGGTTGATCGCAGTAAGCGTCCAAAGCCTTTTGGTTCTTTCTGAACCAAGGGAGGTATTCCGATAGGTGCCCTGAAGATTCGGTCATGAAATACCCGAACTGTCGCGCCACTTCGCAGCGAACCTTGTCGTTGATATAATACTCGGGTTTCTCAATACGCTCCTTGAACAGAGGATAAAGGTCCTTGCCGTCCTTTTCCAGCTCCAGGAACCAGGCCATGTGATTAATGCCCGCTGCCAGGAAGTCAATATCGCTCTTCTTTACGTCGGTGTATCCCGCTATCAGGTCGAGTGTTGTCTGGATTCCGTGGCACAATCCAACAAAGGGAATTTTGCTGGATCTGCCCATTGCGATACATATGGATGCCATGGGGTTAACATAATTCAACAGATAGGCGTTAGGGCACTGCTCTTCCATGTCCTGAAGTAATTCCACCATGGCCGGTATGGTCCTGATGCCCCTGAATGTTCCTCCCACTCCCACGCACTGGGCTATGCACTGGTCAACTCCGTATTTCAGGGGAATTTCGTAGTCTTGTCGATATGCTTCCATTCCTCCGATGGCCAGTATGGAAATAACATAATCCGCGTCTTTCAGCGCTTCTTTCCTGTCCACGGTGGAACTGACCTCAATGTTGAGGTCATTGGCGGCAATAACCCGCTTGCAGTAGTCCTCCACGCTCTTCATCCTCGACATGGTCGGGTCCATCAGCACATAGGATGATCCGGCAAGTGCCGGTGTGCCGAACATATCATTCAGCAGAGTTGAACCGAATGTGATGCTTCCAGCTCCGATAATAGCGATCTTAGCCATGATGAATCCTTTCAGTGTTGATGTATTATCCTTCTTTTTCTATTTCTTCAATCTCCGACTACTCCACCGGCGCCAATCCAGCGGCCCATGCCGTGCCACGGCGAAACAGTTCCTGGGCTCCCGGCGTGCTGAGCGCCGTGACGTCGTGCCCGAGGGGAGAGTGGAAAACTCTTCCTTTTTCGTAGTTCAGAACGAACGCCATTGGATACATCTTCTTGTCCACTTTCGATTTCGATTCGGCCAAAACCGTTATGGGTGTCTTTCCGTCCAGGCACGTGTAGAGTTCGTCCGATGTCTCAAAAGGCTTCATTCCCGCGGTGACAGGGTGTTTTTCGTCGGTCATGTCGACCGTGAATTTGCCGCGCGGATCGTGTCCCCTGAACTTCGGATTCCATACCCGGCCTGCGATCTTCACGAACTCAGGCCATTTCTGGAACGCGCCGCAAGCAAAATGGACGACGACCAGCCCCTTGCCGTCAGCCACGAACTTACGAAAGTTCTCCAATGCTTCGGGCTGCGGTGGTGGCGTCTTCCAGTTCATGTAGTGAAGAACGATCACGTCGTAGGTATGCAGGTCGGGCGATGCCATAAGCTCCACGTCTTCGAGCACCTGTACTTCAAGACGCTTATCTTCACCAATGGCTTTCGCGAGCACGGGGGTTGTCAGCTTCCACTTGTGTCCCGGGTAATCGTTCCCCGTAACAATCAAAACATGGGTCGCATCCGTTCTCTTCGGTTTTGGTATGGTGCCGACTGGTTTGACAGCTCCGTCTTCCCCCTTGTCACCCTTGGCCCCCTCCGGTTTCTTGTCGCCTTCAATCAACCACAGTTCACTCACCGTGACGTTGGCTCCACTCTTCGTGTTAAACATGATCTTCACCTTCCCTCCGGAAGACAGTGCCTGGGGGATTGGAACAACTATCTCCGCTGGCTTGTTCTGTCCTGAGCTGTAGCTTGGGAGCTTGGTGGCGCCCAGGAGTTCAACGGTTTTACCTCCGCCCGAAGCCGAAACTGCTACTGTTCGGTCGTTGTGATCGTAATCCCACCAGGAAAAGCCGACCTGGTAGAATTTCCTGCCGTTAAGACCCGTTGCCTCGAACGCGACCTCTTTGCCGTCATAGAAGATACTGCCGTACCGGGAATCTGCCACACGGTCT
>PVBE010548934.1_pt1 | contig 22616 bp, 20 predicted proteins | sample 1631181 | NCBI WGS metagenome assembly PVBE01 (sample SAMN08397723, study PRJNA350692) | Marine metagenome, whole genome shotgun sequencing project. | isolation source: water | place: Pacific Ocean | collected 2012-04 | reverse complement strand
GGGTCAATCCCCAAACGGATCAGAATGTTAAGTGATCCAGACGACATCCTGGCAGATGATCGTAAGAGGGCCGAGAGGCTTGAAGAGACCTCAAGGGGTAAGAAAAGAGGAGCTACCATAGTCCTTGGAAATGGTCCCGCTGTCTTGAAGAGACCCACCCTAATGGGCCCTATAATGTCCCAAAGGTTTATGGGAGGTAGCTCTAGCTCTAGCTAGGCCTTTCGCATACTGTGCCGAGGATTGTTCGCAATGTTCGCGCGTGCGGGTGACAAAAAGCCCCCCAGAACTTCCTCGGCGCCAACCAGTGGCTCGTCTACCTCGTCACCACGACGGGTGAGCGCATCCTCATCAACCGCTCCAACAGCACCCCGCTGGAGTCCTACGCCTCGAACATCGCGCAGCACACCAACAAGCAGCTGACGATCATCAACAACATCCGCGCAGGCAGCGAGATGGTCGGCGTGGGCGGTTGACCTTGGTGACTACGCCGCGCGGTAGCGCGGCTGCGCGTCGCTGAGGCTCCTTGCGATCAGCACGGCCTCGTCTGCTTTCGCGCTCGGCCTTTTCGCCTCGGTTCCGGTCCTTGGCTGGGCTTTGATCTAGAGTTCCAGCGTGATCCTCGACTGGTTCCTCGGCTTCTTCTCCAACGACCTCGCGGTCGACCTCGGTACGGCGAACACGTGTGTGTTCGTCAAAGGCGAGGGCGTCGTTCTGGACGAACCGTCCGTCGTCGCGGTCAAGAAGGATGAGCGCGGGCCCCGCAAGGTGCTCGCGGTGGGCTCAGAGGCCCGCCAGATGCTCGGCAAGGTCCCCGGCAACATCGAGGCCATCCGGCCCATGAAAGACGGCGTCATCGCCGACCTGGACGTCACCGAGGCGATGCTTCGGTACTTCATCCGGTCGGTCCACGGCCGCAACACCTTCGTCCGCCCCCGGATCGTCATCTGCGTGCCCTACGGCATCACGGAGGTGGAGAAGCGCGCGGTGCGGGACTCCGCCGCCGCCGCGGGGGCGCGGGAGATCCACCTGATCGAGGAGCCGATGGCGGCGGCGCTGGGGGCGGGCCTCCCGGTGACCGAGCCGCAGGGCAACATGATCGTCGACATCGGCGGCGGAACGACCGAGGTCGCCGTCATCAGCCTCGGCGGGATCGTGTTCAGCAAGTCCGTGCGCGTGGCCGGCGACAAGATGGACGAGGCGGTGATCAACTGGATCCGCCGGCACCACAACCTCCTCATCGGAGAGCGCACCGCCGAACGCATCAAGATGGACGTCGGCTGCGCCTGGCCGCTGGACGAGCCCAAGGAGATGTACGTCAAGGGACGGGACCTCATCAAAGGCATCCCCGAGACGATCACCGTGCACAGCGAGGAGATCCGCGAGGCCCTGCGGGAGCCCGTCGAGATGATCGTCGAAGCGGTGAAGTACACGCTGGAGAAGACGCCGCCCGAGCTCGCCGCCGACATCATCGACCAGGGGATCATCCTGGCCGGCGGAGGCGCGAAGCTGCAGGGACTGGACACGCTGCTGCGTGAGGAGACCGGCCTTCCCGTCATCGCCGCGGCAGACCCGCTGTACTGCGTAGTCCGGGGCTCGGGGGCGGTGCTGGATCAGTTGGATTTGCTCGGTCGCATCACCGAGCGCGCCTAGGCGCGATCGCTACTTGAGGATCGCGCGGCAGCTGAACTCGCTCAGCTTCATCCCGACGAGCGTGCGGCCCTCGGTGTCGTAGTCGCTGACCACGCCATTGAGGCGGCCCATCGCGCAGGTGCGGAGGATCTCCAGGTAGGGCTCGGCGTCCTTCAAGACCATCTCGAACTCCTTGTCGAAGTCCTGCCCGCCCAGGCTCGCCTTGCCCTTGAGCTTCAGCTGGAGGGGCGTGGTGTCGGTGCCGTCCTCATTCCTCTGGGTCTCGTCGGAGTCCCAGGTCAGGCGCCACTCGACGACGAAGAACTTCACTCCCCGAGCGGCCTCTGCGGGCTGCGGGATCAGCATCGAGGCGACCGAAAAGGCAATCACGGCGGCAACAAAAACGGTCAGCAAACGATTCATCTGGGCAGAACTCCTCTGGGGCGCACGCCAGACCCCTCCGGCTAGCGGCGCGGCGGTAAATAACACGACCGGCGCGGGCCAGCCACCGATTGATAGGACCGGTCGGACCTCGGATCGGGTCTGGGGTTCCCCGAAAGCGGCCTAGTCGGCCAGCTTTCGCACGAACGTGGGCTTGTCGAGGTGGCCCAGATCGTCGTCGACGGCCTGCTGGAAGACGTCCTGGCTGCTGCGATCCAGCAGCGGCGCGCGGGTCGGCTGGGCGTTGCGCTCCTCGCGGCCGGCGCGGACGGCCGGCGGGAGGTCGTAGGCGTCGAAGCTGGCGTCGCCGGTGCTCACGGTCGCCCACGGCTGCACGGCGGTCGCGCGGTCGGTGCGGTCCGTCTTGAGCAGGCGCTCCAGCGGCTTGCGGTTGGGCTGGCCCGGCAGGCGGACGCTGTCCTCCATCGCCGGGTCGATGCCGGTGGCGATGACCGTCACGCGGACCGTCTCGCCCATCGAGTCGTCGACCACCCAGCCGAAGATCACCTCGGCGTCGTCGTGGGCCTCTTCCTCGATGAGGCTGACCGCCTCCGTCAGCTCGTGGAGCTTCAGGGTGCTGTCCGAGGTCACGTTCACGAGGATCCCGCGGGCGCCCGTGATGGAGACCTCCTCCAGCAGCGGGCTGCTGATGGCGCGCTGCGCCGCCTCGACGGCCCGGAACTCGCCCTTGCCCACGCCGAGCCCCATCAGGGCCAGGCCGGGCACGCTCATCACGGTCCGCACGTCGGCGAAGTCCGCGTTGACCACACCCTTGATGTGGATCAGCTCGACGATGCCCTTCACGGCGTCGTGGAGCACCTGATCGGCGAGCTTGAACGCGTCCATGGTGGACATGTCCTCGCCCGCCATCGTGACGAGGCGGTCGTTGGGGATCACCAGGAGCGTGTCGACGACCTCCTTGAGGCGCTCGATGCCCGCTTCCGCCGTGCGCCGACGGCGCTTGCCCTCGAACGCGAACGGCCGCGTGACCACCGCGACGGTCAACGCCCCGAGGCTCCGGGCCACTTCAGCGATCACCGGAGCGGCGCCCGTGCCCGTGCCACCGCCCATGCCCGCGGTGACGAACACCATGTCAGCGCCCTTGAGCTGATCCTCGATCAGGTTGCGCGACTCCTCCGCGGAGGCCGCGCCGACCTCCGCCCGAGCGCCCGCGCCGAGCCCCCGCGTCACGGTCTCGCCCAGCGGCACGGTGACGTGCGCCTCGCTGGTGCTCAGCGCCTGCTGATCCGTGTTCGCGGCGATGAAGTCGACTCGCTCCAGCCCCGAGGTCGCCATCGTGTTGACCGCGTTGCCGCCGCCTCCACCGACCCCGATGACCTTCATCTTGATCTCCGCCGACTTCTGCTCCGGCGGCATCTCGACCCAACTGAAACTCTGATTCTGATCGCTCATCCCTGCTCCCTTGCCTGCCTAAAAGGCAAGCCCGAGCCACTGCGTGACCCGACTTCTCATTTTGCTGACCAGCCCCTCGTCCTCGGTTCCCCATCGGCACTCATTGCGCCAGTGGTCCATGCCCCACTTCACGAGGCCTACGCCCGTGGAGTAATCGGGGGACGCAACCACATCGGACAACCCGCCGACGTCCCGCGGCACGCCGCGTCGCGAGGGCACTCCGAACACGCGCTCGGCGAGCTCGGGGGTTCCGGGGAGGCTGGTGGCGCCGCCGGTCAGGACGATCCCGGCCGGCAGCAAGTCTTCGTATCCAGTCCGTCGAAGCTCGGCCTTCACGAGGTCGAAGATCTCTTCGACCCGGGGCTCGATCACCTCGGCCAGCATCTTGCGCGAGGTGTTGTGCACCCGCTCGCCGCCGACGTGGGGCACTTCGAACATCTCGTTGTTGTCGACCAGGTCGACCATCGCGCAGCCGTGCTGGCGCTTGACCATCTCGGCGACCTTGATCGGCGCCCGCAGCCCGTAGGCGATGTCGGACGTGATGTGCGCACCGCCGATGGGGAGCACGTACGTGTGCACCACCGCGCCGCCGGTGTAGATGGCGACGTCCGTGGTGCCGCCGCCGATGTCCACCAGCGCGACGCCCAGGTCCTTCTCGTCGCGGGTCAGCGTGGCCTCGCTGCTGGCCAGTTGCTCCAGCACGATGTCGCGCACCGAGAGGCCGGTCATGTTGCAGCACTTGACGACGTTGCGAGCCGCCGCGACCGACGCGGTCACGATGTGGACCTTGGCGGTCAGCCGGACCCCGCTCATGCCGCGCGGATCCTGGATGCCCTCCTGATCGTCGACGAGGAACTCCTGCGCGATGACGTGGAGCACCTCGCGGTCCATCGGGATGGCCAGCGCCTGGGCGGTGTCCATCACCTTGTCGATGTCCGACTGGCCGACCTGCCCTGTCTTCACCGGGACCATGCCCTGGCTGTTGAGGGAGCGGACGTGCCCCGCGGCGATGCCCGCGTAGACCGAGGCGATCTCCACGCCGGCCATCATCTCGGCCTCTTCGATCGCCGCCTGGATCGAGCGCACGGTGTCGTCGATGTTGATGACCACGCCCTTGCGCAGCCCCGTGGACGGGTGCGTACCGATGCCCACGATGTCCACGCCGCCGGCGCCGTTGCGCTCGCCCACGACGCAGCACACTTTCGTGGTGCCGATGTCCAACGCGGCGACGATGGAGCCCGAGCGAGGATCGTTCACAGGTTCACCTCCGGGCTGTCTCCGAGCATCTGCTGAATCCGCTGGAGGTGGAGCATGCGCTGGCGGTCGGCATGGTCGACGCGCTGCTGCTCCACCTTCTTGCGGAGGGTGCGCCGAGCCTTGCGGGTGGTCAGAGGCACGGCGACGAGGCGGTCCCGGAGGCCGACGTCGACGGACGCCAGCGCATCGAGGGGGAGGTCGCCCGACTGCACCGCCCGCTCCAGGCGGCCGAGGCGGTCGGAGAAGTTGCGGCGCCCGAGGCGGATCGGGAGGCCCGCCCGGGTCACGAGCGTGAAGCCGTCCTCAGCCTCGTAGTGGAACTCGCTGACGTCGGCGGCGCCGATGGCCCGACCCGCCGACAGCGCGTGCAGCACGTCGAGGGCTCCGGCGGTCGCGCCCTCCAGGGCCGCTTCGTCGACGTCGCCGACCAGGGTCAGCACCGGCAGATCCACCGGATCGCCGGGGGCCAGGGCCTTGAACGGCGCACCCGCTTCGTCGACCAACTGCAGGCCCGCCGAGGAGACCAGGAGCAGGACCGGACGGTGCTCCACCACCCGGACCTCCAGAAGCTGTCCGCGCAGGTCGCGCCGGAGGGTGACCTGGTCGACCCACGGGAGATCGGCGCCGCGCGCCTCGATGGCCGCCAGCTCCAACTCCAGCAGGTGGTCGCCCGAGCGCACCCCGAGCGCACTCAGCACGTCGGTCTCGGGCGTGCGATCGAGGCCGAGTACGGCGATCTCCGCGACTGTCAGCCGGTCGTGCGTCTTGATGGTCTCGATGCCTTCGAAGGTGCTGACGAAGAGGCCGACCGCGATGGCACCCCCGACGAGGCCGAGGCCGGCGGCGTGGGCGAGCCGGTCGTAGACGTCGTCGTGGGAGTCCTCGGGGAGCACGCCGATCTTGCGCCCGACCCGGTCGAGCACCCCGGCGACGTTGTCCGCCGCGGCCCGGGCTACATCACGCGGGCGGGGGAAGCCGTCCTGCATGTCGGCGAACTCTTCGCGGACGAAGTAGCTGCCGAGCCGGACCGTATCCCACACCCGCCCCGTGGCGGAGTTGGGGTCCCGCGACGCCATGCGGAGGCGGCGCGTGCCGCTGCGCATGCGCGAGGGCGCCTCCTGCAAACGCCGGATGAGCTCCCGGGGCTGGAGAAGGACCACGACGAGTTGAATGGGAAAAAGCACTATGCCCGCGAGCAGTCCGCCGATCCGACCGGCGCTGTGGCCGATCTGAGCGCGGGTTCGGGCGCGGCGGCGGCCGCGGACATCGACCGTGGCGTCCTGGGGACGGCGGGTGACCATGGCGCCACGACCGGGACGACGACGCTCCGAAGGCGCAGGGGGACGGCGAGCCGCTTGTCGCTGCTCCAGCCTCCTTCGTCCGAGCTTCCGGTTCGCCAAATGCTCCCGGATGCTCTGCGTGTCGAGTACGCCCATCCCTGTCCGCCGAGGTGTGCCTGTTCGAGGCACAGAGTCCCAGCCCCATTGTGGGAATTCACGCCAATAGTGTCAACGCGGCGTTTTCCTTTTTTCGGCAGTGATTTACGTGCGATCTACAAGCAGATCCGAGGTCAGCGTTTCGGATCGATCCCGACGAGGGTCAGGGCGGACTCCAGTTCGACCCCCGTGCGCTGCGCCACCTGGCTGCTCAGCCAGGCCTGCAATGCGACGACGTCGTGCGCTTTGGCCTCGCCTTCGTTGATGACGAGGTTGGGATCGGAGGGATCGATCCGAACCCCTCGAAGGCGGATCCCGGCCGCCCCGGAGTCGCGCAGGAGCTGAGCCGACGAGATCGGGAGGCGGGGCTCCAGAAAAAGCCGAGCGGTGCGGTTCGGCTCCGGCGGCTCCCCGGCGGGCACCACCACGACCCCTTTGATCCCACCGTCGCGAACCAAGACTTGCGGGTCGGTCGGGGGCTCCGTGAGGGTCAGCCGCTCGCGTCGGCACCAGCGGCGGAGCAGCTGCATCGCATCGTCGTCAGCATCCTGAACGACGAGGGCTTCGGCCGGTCCGCCGATGCCGAGCGCGGTCCAGGGGGCGATCGATTCGTCGAAGCGGAGGTCGGTCAGCCCGATGGCGAGCAGTCCGGCGCGCCGGTCCTTGTTCAGGCTCACTCGAGTTCGAGCGTGGGAGGCGCGAAGGCGCCGACCACGTCGGCGACCTGGTGGCTCAAGGCGGTGACGTCGCCGGCGCCGAGGGTGATGACGACATCACCCTTGCGGACCTGGCGGCGGACCATGTCGAGCACGTCGTCGTGGGTCGCGGCGAACACCGCACCCTTGTGGCCGTGGTGGCGCAGGTCGCTGACGAGGGCGGGGCCGTCGAGTCCTTCGATGGGATCTTCGCCGGCCCGGTAGATGTCCATGACGATGACGAGCGCGCAGTCGTTGAACGCCCGAGCGAACTCCTCGCGGAGGTCGCGGACGCGACTGAACCGGTGGGGCTGCCAGATGGCGACGATGCGCCGGCCGTAGCTCTCCCGGGCGGCGCCGAGGGTGGCGCGGATCTCGGCGGGGTGGTGGGCGTAGTCGTCGACGACGGTGATCAGCGGGAAGTCGCCGCGGATGGTGAAGCGGCGCTGCACGCCCTCGAAGCGGCCGAGGGCCTGCTGAATCACCGGGAACGGGATGCCCGCCTCCAGCGACGACGTGATGGCGGCGAGCGCGTTGAGCACGTTGTGGCGCCCGGGCAGCTTCAGGGTGACGGGGCCGAGGAAGGTCTCGCCCTTCATCACCGAGAAGGTGTTGGCCCCCTGCCCCACCGAGACGTCGACCGCCCGCAGGTCGGCCTGGCTGCTGAAGCCGTAGGTCACGTACCGCTTGGTGACCTGCGGGAGCAGGCTCTGGATGACCGAGTGATCGAGGCACAGGATGGCCGCGCCGTAGAACGGCACCTTGTTGATGAACGCGAGGAAGGCTTCGTGCAGCGCCTCCTCGGTGCCGTAGTGGTCCAGGTGCTCGGGGTCGATGTTGGTGACGATGTTGATCGTCGGGGACAGGTGCAGGAAGGAGCCGTCGCTCTCGTCGGCCTCCGCCACCATCCACTCGCCCCGCCCGAGCACGGCGTTGGTGCCGACGCTGTTGAGCTTGCCGCCGACGACGATGGTCGGGTCCATGCCCGCGTCGTCGAAGATGCCGGCCAGCAGGGACGTCGTCGTGGTCTTGCCGTGGGAGCCCGCGACGGCGACGCCGTGCTTCATCCGCATCAGCTCCGCAAGCATCTCGGCCCGCGGAATCACGGGGATCCCCAGGTTCCTCGCGGCGATGACCTCCGGGTTGTCGTCCCTCACGGCGGAGGACCGCACGACCACGTGCGCCCCCTCGACGTTCGAGGCCTCGTGGCCCTTCTGCACGGTCACGCCGAGCTCGACCAGCCGCTGGGTGGTCGCGTTGCTGCGCAGGTCGCTGCCGCTGACGTCGTAGCCCAGGTTGTTCAGAACCTCGGCGATGCCGGACATGCCGATGCCGCCGACGCCGACGAAGTGAATGGTCTTGGTGTGGAGGAACATGGCGGAGGAGGCTACAGGCTTCAGGCCTCAGGCGTCAGGGAACTCCGGCTGCGCGGTACATCTCGTCGACGACCTCGGTGGCGGCCTGGGGCTTGGCGAACTCGCCCGCCTTCCACGCCATCATCTGCAGCTCGCGCCGGTTCTTCGACAGACGCTCGATGCAGTCGCCGAGGCTCTGGGGGGTGAGGTCCTTCTGCAGGATCATCTCCGCGGCGCCGCCGTCCACGAGCGCCTGGGCGTTGACCTGCTGGTGGTTGTCGATGGCGTGGGGGTACGGGACGAGCACGCTGCCGCGGCGGCTGATCGTCAGCTCGCTGATCGTCAGCGCGCCGGCCCGGCAGATGACGAGGTCGGCCGATCGGTAGGCCTCGGCCATCTCGTGGATGAACGGCTCCACCTTCGCGTCCAGCCCCGACTCGGCGTAGGCCGCGCGCACCCGATCTTCGTCGGCGGTGCCCGTCTGGTGGACGATGTGGAGCTTGCTCTTGAGTTTGTCGCTGAGGAACGGCGCGACCTCCATGAACGCTTCGTTCAGCGCGCGCGCCCCCTGGCTGCCGCCCAGGACCAGGACCTTGAGGCGGTCGCCGATGCCGACCGTGCCGGTGGACTCCAACGTCAGAAGCTGGACCACGCCCTCCCGGATCGGGTTGCCGGTGAAGTGGACCTTGCTCGCGGGGAACTCGTCCCGCGCGTCCTCGAAGGCGATGAAGACCCGGTGCACGATCTTGCCGAGGATGCGGTTCGTGGTTCCCGCGACCGAGTTCTGCTCGACGATGCCGGTCTTCTTCCCCATCAGCCGCGCCGCGACGACCACCGGACCGGAGGCGTAGCCGCCCACGCCGATCACCATCTTCGGCTTCACCTTCATGATCAGCCGCATCGACTGGACCAGCGACAACGGAAGCCGAGCCACCGTCTTGAGCTTGCTCATCAGCCCCTTGCCGCGGATGCCGGCGACGTCGATGAAGCGCACGTCCAACCCCTGCTGGGGACCGACCCGGGCCTCGATGCCGTTGCGGGTGCCGACGTAGACGATCTCGTTGCCGCCGCCGCGCGACAGGAAGGCTTCGCCCACGGCCACGCCGGAGAAGAAGTGCCCCCCCGTTCCGCCGCCGGCGATCAAGACCTTCATCATCCGGTGGTCCAGCTCGCGTCGAGGCCGCCGGCCCGGGCGCGTTTGCGGCCCGATGAGATCCGTTGCAGCGGACTGCGCGCCCCGGTGGCCAGCACCGTGCGCTGGCGCGCCTGCGCCGTCACGTTCAGCAGCACCCCGAGCATCGCCATCGTCAGCACAAGGCTCGAGCCGCCGTAGCTGATCAGCGGCAGCGTCAGCCCCTTGGTGGGGAGCAGCCCCGTCACCACGCCCATGTTGATCCCCGCCTGCATCCCGATCAGTAGGCCGAGGCCCACTCCGAGGAGTCGGCCGAAGAGGTCGGGGGCGTCGATCGACACCTTCACCGCGCGGTAGACGAACAGAGCGAAGAGACATACGACGAGGAGGACCCCGACGAGGCCGAACTCTTCCCCGATGACGCTGAAGATGAAGTCCGTGTGGGCCGCGGGAAGGTAGAAGAGCTTCTGCTGGCTCTCGCCCAGCCCGACGCCGACCGCGCCGCCGGCTCGGAACGCCAGCCACGACTGGATCAGCTGGAAGCCGCTGTCCGCCTGGTGGGCCCACGGATCCAGGAACGCGGTGATGCGCACCCGCCGGTACTCGGCTCCCATGAGCACCAACCAGGCCGCCGGCAGCGCCACCGCCAGCAGCGCCGCCAGGTGCTGGACCCGGACGCCCGCGACGAACATCATCACGAACAGCAGCGCCGACAGCGTCATCGTCGTGCCGTAGTCGGGCTCGACCAGGATCAGCGCCAGCACCAGCCCCGCGAACACGAGGTGGGGGAGGATGCCGATGGCGAAGGTGCCGATGTGGCTCTGCTTCTTCTCCAGCGAATAGGCCAGGTAGATGACCAGCGCGAGCTTCGCCAGCTCCGACGGCTGCAGGAAGATCGGACCGGCGGGAAGCCAGCGGGTCGCGCCGCCCATGGTGACACCCACGCCGGGCACGAGCACGAGCACCAACAGCGCGGTGACGCCTAGGAGCATCGGGTAGGTCCACGGACGCCACTTCTGGTACGGGATCATCGCCATCCCGGTCATCGCGCACAGCCCGATGACTGCGAACACCGCGTGCCGCTTGATGTAATGCGCCTCGCTGCCGTGCACGTCCGCGGCGTAGATCGCGCCGGCGCTGTAGACCATCGCCACCCCGATCGCGAGCAGCGCGAGGATGGAGGCCAGGACCAGCGGGTCGACGTCGCGAAGCGTCCTCATCAGCAGTTCCTCAGCGCAGCTTCAGCGTCATGACCGCGAACAACGCGAGCATGATCGAGATGATCCAGAAACGGACGATCACCTTCGGCTCCTCCCACCCCTTCTCTTCGAAGTGGTGGTGGATGGGAGCCATCAGGAAGACCCGCTTGCCGGTGGTCTTGAACGAGACGACCTGGATGATCACCGAGAGCGTCTCGGCGACGAACACGCCGCCGATGATGGCGAGCAGCAGTTCGTTGTGGGTCAGCACCGCGAGCGCCCCGAGGATGCCGCCCAGCGGCAGCGATCCGGTGTCGCCCATGAAGATGGAGGCGGGGAAGGTGTTGTACCAAAGGAACCCCATGCCAGCCCCCGCGAGGGTGACCGTCACGACCGCCAGCTCCGCCGAGCCGGGCACGTAGTGCAGCTTCAGCTGGGCCGCGTACGCGGGGGAGCCGACGAGGTAGGCGAGCAGCCCGAACGTCAGGGCCGCGGTCATCACCGGGCCGATGGCGAGGCCGTCCAGGCCGTCCGTCAGGTTCACCGCGTTCGCCGTGCCGACGATCACGAAGGTCGCGAACGGCAGGTAGAAGTGGCCCAGATCGGGGAGCAGGTCGGCGTCCGTGAAGAAGGGCACCGGCAGCACCGTGTCGTGCACGCCCAGGTGGTAGATGCCGAACCACAGCACCGTGGCGGCGATGATCGACTCGATGAGCAGCCGCATCTTCCCGGACAGGCCGGCGTTGCTCTTGCGGCTGATCTTGCTCCAGTCGTCGACGAAGCCGACGCACAGGTAGCCGACGCCGATCGCCAGGGCCATCCACACCTGGGGGTTGCTCAGGTTGGCCCACAGCAGGATGGACAGCAGCACCGCCGACAGGATGAGGAGCCCGCCCATCGTGGGGGTGCCCTGCTTGACGAGGTGGCTCTGGGGACCGTCGGTCTGGACCTCCTGGCCGTACTCCTTGCGCTGCAGGAAGCGGATGAACGGCGGGTACAGGAACATCGTGAGCAGCAGCGCCGTGGTCATCGCGGCAGCGGCCCGGAACGAGATGTAGCCGAAGACGTTGAACGCTCCAAAGGAGTCGCGCATCGGATAGAGCAGCTCGTAGAGCATCGATCAGCGTCCCTTTCGGAGGGCGTCCAGGACGCTCTCCATGCGCATGCTTCTGGATCCCTTGACGAGCAAGACGTCGCCCTGCTTCAAGCGCCGCCTGAGAATCCGCCCCGCTTCCTCCGAGTCGAACACTGCGACGGACTCGAGGCCCAACTCCAGCGCCTGCTTCACGGCGTACCCCATGAGGGGTCCCGTGCCGACGAACAGGTTCGCGCCCGAGGCGACCGCCTGCGCGCCCGCCTCCTCGTGCAGCCGCGGCGCCTCCTCGCCCAGCTCGAGCATGTCGCCCAGGGCCACGACCAGCCGGCCCGCGCGGCCCACGTCCTGGATCGTCTCCAGCGCGGCCTTCACCGAAGCCGGGTTCGCGTTGTAGGCGTCGTCGATGACGGTGATGCCGCGGATCTCCTCGACCCGCATGCGCCGCCCGGGGAGCTCGACCCGGGCCAACCCCTCGGCGATCTGGGTGCCGTTGCAGCCCATGTGCAGGGCCGCCGCGGCCGCCGCCATGGCGTTGTGGATCTGGTGCCGCCCGAGCACCGGAATCGTGACCGGCTGAGCCTCGCCGTCCAGCTGCAGCGTGGCGCGTGTGCCTTCCAGCCCCGCGTGCTCGATGTCCACGGCATTCACCCCCGCCCCCGGCCACCCGAACGTGACCCGGATCGCGCCGGGAGGCTGCGGCAGGAACTCCATGAACCAGCCGCGCGGGGAGACGCAGATGTCGCCGGGGCGGGCCTCCTCGAACAACTCGCCCTTGGCCTCGGCGATGCCGTTGACGCTGTCGAAGAACTCCAGGTGCCCCTTGCTGACCGTCGCGATGACGCGCACGCGGGGCCGGGCGATGTTGGCGAGGGCCCGGATCTCGCCCGGCTCGCTCATCCCCATCTCCAGCACCACCCAGCGGTGCTCCGGCTTCAAGCTCAGCAGCGTCAGGGGCACGCCGATGCGGTTGTTGAAGTTGCCCTCGGTGCTCAGGCCCGGACCGAGCGCCTCGAGGATCGTCGCGAGCATCGTGCGCGTGGTCGTCTTGCCCACCGAACCGGTCACCGCCGCCACCGCGGGCTGCGTCTTCATCAGGTGGAACCGGGCGATCTGCCCGAGGGCGATCAGCGTATCCGGCACCGAGATGATCGGCCCCTGGACCCAGTGGGGGAGCCGCAGCCCGCCGCCCGGCTTGGGGACGAAGTCGGGCTTGGTCGAGATCAGCGCGCCCCCCTGGTGGTTCTGGACGACGTCCTTGGCGTAGGTGTGCCCGTCGTGGATCTCGCCGGTCAGGGCGACGAAGATGGCGCCGTCGGCCATCGCCCGGGAGTCGGTGCAGATCGACCACGTCCCCGTGCGGGGACCGGCGAGGAAGGTGCCTCCCGTCGCCGCGATGATCTCGTCCACGGACAGCTTTGCCGGCGGGTGGAACCGCCCGACCTCCGAACCACTCATGTCAGCCCCTCCAGGACGGCCTGCGCGTACTCACGGTCGTCGAAGGGAACTGTACGGGTGCCGAAGTCCTGCGTCGTCTCGTGGCCCTTGCCCGCGATCAAGACGACGTCGCCGTCCCCGTCGGCGCGTGAGATCGCGGCGGCGATCGCCTCGCCGCGATCGGTCCATCGGAGGTAGCTCGTGCCGGTTGCGGCGAGCCCCGGCTCGATCGCATCGAGGATCGCGTCGGGATCCTCCGTGCGCGGGTTGTCCGACGTCATGACCACCAGGTCCGAGCCTTCGCCCGCCGCCGTGCCCATGGGGGCGCGCTTGGTGGCGTCCCGATCGCCGCCGCAGCCGAAGACCGTGACCAACCGGCCCGCAGCCATGGGGCGCAGGCCGCGGAGCACCGCCTCCAGCGCGTCGGGGGTGTGCGCGTAGTCGACCAGCACCAGGGGGCCGCGGCCGTCCGCCCGCTCCACCCGCTCGAGGCGGCCGGGGGCGCCGACCGACGACGCCAGGCCCGACTCGATCGCGGCGACGTCGACGCCCGCGGCGAGCGCGCAGCCTGCCGCGAGGGCGGCGTTGGCGAGGTTGTGGGGGCCGAGCAGCCGCGTGTGCAGCGTGATGGGACCGGCCGGGGAGGCGAACTCCGCCCCGCAGCCGTCGATGGTGAAGGTCGGCTCGGTCACGGGCACCAGATCGGCGTCGGCGCCGCGCTGGATCGAGACCCTCAGGGTGCGGGGCCAGTCGCCCGCGTGCCGCGCGACCACCGGGTCGTCGACGTTGACGACGGCCTGGCAGCCGGGCTTGCCCCAGCGCGCGAGCTGCTCGGCGAACAGCAGGGCCTTGGCGGCTTCGTAGCCCTCCATGGTCGCGTGGTAGTCGAGGTGGTCCTGGCTCAGGTTGGACCACGCGGCCACGTCCAGGGCGAGCCCGGCGGCGCGCCCCTGGTCCAGCGCGTGGCTGCTCAGCTCCAGGGCGACCGCGTCGACCCCGTCGTCCTGCATGCGGCCGAGCCACCCGAAGAGCGCGGGGCCGCCCGGGGTCGTGTGGGTCGCGTCGTGCTGCATGAAGCCGTGATCGCCGTCCCACTCGATGCCGGTGGTGCCGAGGGTGCCGGCCTTGCGGCCGGCGGCGCGGAGGATGGACGCCAGGAGCGAGGCGGTCGATGTCTTGCCGTTGGTGCCGGTGATCCCGATGGCCGTCATGCCCTCCCCGGGATCCCCCGCGAGGGCCGAAGCGGCGACCCCGAGGGCGCGGCGCGGATCGGCGACCCGAAGCCCGACGACGCCGTCGGCGAGTCCGTCTTCGGGCCAGCGCTGCAGCACGACCACGCTGGCGCCGCTGGCGGCGGCCGAATCGATGAACCGATGGCCGTCGACACGGGTTCCCGCGACCGCGGCGAACAGCGTGCCGGGCCGAACCTGCCGGCTGTCCGCGGCCGCCGAGCGCACTTCGATATCCGTCGGCCCACGCCGATCGAGGACGTCGAGGCGGGGCTCGATGGCGGACAGCATCAACTCAGGCTCCAGGGATCAGGCGTCAGGCCCCAGGGGGAGCACGCGTCCGACTGAGGCCTGAGGCCTGTTGCCTGAGGCCTGATCAATGGACGCTCTTGCTCTGACCGCGGAACTGCAGCCCCAGGGTGACGGTCTGGGCAGACGCCAGCGGTTCGCCCGCCGCGGGGGTCTGGTTCACCACCAGCCCGGCGCCGTCCAGCTGGAGGTCCACCCCGGCGGGGCCGAGCACCGCGACCGCTTCCCGGAGGGGTCGGCCGGTCAGATCGGGCATCGCCCAGGGGCCGGCGTCGGCGAGCACGGGGAGCGTGCCATCGTCCGTCGCGACCTCCGCCTCGTCCTCTTCGGCGGCCTCGGCGGCGCGCGCGGCGGCCTCCTCGCGGAGGGTGGCCTGGGCCGCTTCCACCTCGGCGATGACGTCGGGGACCTTCTCGTTCTCGCGGTCGGGCACGACCCCGAGTTCACGCATCGCGTGGGTCAGCACCTCCTTGACGATCGGTCCCGCGACCGTGCCGCCGTAGTGCTTGCCCTTGGGCTCATCGAGCACCGCGAGCACGACCACCCGGGGGTTGTCGCGGGGGGCGAAGCCGATGAAGGAGGAGACGTAGATGCCGGGTGCGTAGCGGCCGTCCTTCACCTTCTGGGCGGTGCCCGTCTTGCCGCCCGAGGTGTACTCGTCGAGGCGGGCGCGGATCCCCGTACCGCCGTCTTCGACGACGAGGCCGAGCATGGCGCGCATGTCGACGCTGGTGGCCTCCGAGATCATACGCTCGCCCATCGGCGGGCGGCGGTCCTCGACGATCAGGCCGTCGGTGTCGCGGACCTCGGTGACGAGGTGGGGCTGGACGGCGACGCCTCCGTTGACCAGCGCGGCGAACCCGGACGCCAGCTGCAGGCCGGTGATCGCCATGCCCTGGCCGAACGTGTGGGTGGCGAACCCGATGCGGGACCACGACGACGAGGGATGCAGGATCCCCTTCTCTTCGCGCAGCTCCACGCCGGTCTTGGCGCCGAAGCCGTAGCGTCGGAACATCTCTTCCAGCGCCTTGGGGCCGAGCCGTTCGCCGAGCTTCGTCAGGCCGATGTTCGAGCTGACCTGCAGCACCCCGTCGACCGTCAGCGTGGCGTGAGGGTGGGCGTCGTGGACCGTGCGGCGGCCGATGCGGTAGGCGCCCTTCTCGCAGTAGATCTCTTCGTCGCGGGTCGCGAGCTTCTGGTCCAGCACCTCCGCGATGACGAACGGCTTCATCGTCGAGCCGGGCTCGTACACGACCGACAGGCCCTGAGACCGGAACGAGGCGGGGTCGACGCCGCGGAAGTGGTTGGGGTCGAAACCGGGGGCCGACGCCATCGCCAGGATCGCGCCCGTCTGCACATCCAGCGCGATCACCTGACCGCCGATCGCCTTGTACTTCGTCATCGCCTCGGACAGCGACAGCTCGGCCCGGTGCTGGATGCTGTGGTCCAGCGTCGTCACCAGGGTGTGGCCCTCGGTGGACCGACGGCTGAGCACGGCGTCGGCGTTGACGGGCCGCCGGCGACCGTCGCGGAGCATGCGGTATTCGACGACCTCGCCCATCAGCGACGTGTCGAACCGCGCCTCGAGCCCTTCGAGCCCCTGACCGTCGGTGCCGACGAAGCCGAGCATCGAGCCGGCGAGGGGGCCTGCCGGGTACTCGCGGTGCGCCTCCTGGGTGATGCGCACGCCAGGGATGTCGAGGGCGTCGACCTGGTCGGCGACGTGCGTCGGGACCTGGCGGGCGAGCCACACGAACCGGGTCCCCTCACGCGCGAGGCGCGCGCGCAGGTCTTCCTGCTCGCGGTCCAGCAGGGGCGCGAGGAGCTCGGCGGCGGCGTCGCTGTCCTCCACCATGCTGGGGTCGGCGAACACCGAATCGAGCTCGACGCTGACGGCGAGCGGCCGGCCGAGGCGATCGACGATGCTGCCCCGCTGGGGAGCGACGGTGACGACCCGCTCGTGCTGGCCGGCGAGGCGGTCCGTCAGGCGCGGGTCGGGCCCCACGGCGAGCCAGCCGGCGCGACCGACGATGGCGGCGAAGCCGAGGAAGAACAGCAGGAGTACGGCCGAGGCGCGGGCCCGCATGGCGAGTCCGTCCGGGGCCTGGGTGCCGTCGACGCGGCGGGGGCGAACGTCGCGCTCGGCCCGGAGGCGCGCGGTCTGGGCCCGAATGTGGCGGCTCTTGGAGCCGGGGCGGCGGTAGCTGCCGGAGCGGTTCCCGTTCACGGAGTGGGTCCCTCCTCGGGCGCGATGGGGTCGACGTCAGCCTCGGCGGAGTCGTCCAGGAACGCCGCGAGCCCCTCGGGATCGCCCGTGACCACCACGACGTGCCCCGGCTCGGGGGCGGCGAGCCCCAGCTCGGGGGCGAGCTGGTGCAGGGCCTGGGGGGATCGCAGCTCCGCCAGCTGGGAGCGCAGCCGGCGCTGCTCCTCGGCCAGCTCCTGCTCGGTGTCGATGAGGTCGTCGATCTCGTAGGTGATCTGGACCGTCTCCATCTTCGCCCAGGCGACGAAGATGAGGGACGCGGTGACCGCCACGGCCGAGATGAGGGCGGCTCCCCAGCGGGAGCGGAGGGGGGTCGCGATCGGCTTGGGGGCCTGGCCTGGGTTGGTGCGCTCAGCCCTCATCGTTCCCCTCCAACTTCTCGATCACCCGCAGGCGCGCGGTGCGGGACCGCGGATTCGCCGACGTCTCCGCGTCGGACGCCACGAGGCCCTTGCGGCCGATCAGCTTCATCTGCGGCTTCTTGCCGCAGGTGCAGATCGGCGAACTCGGGGGGCACACGCAGCCCTTGCTGAGGTCCACGAACCGTCGCTTGACCGGCCTGTCCTCGCCCGAATGAAACGTGATCACCGCGAACCGTCCGCCGACCCGCAGCCAACGCGGCACCGCCTCCAGCAGCACCGAGAGCTCGTCCAACTCGCCGTTGACCAGCAGCCGGAGCGCCTGGAACGTCTTCGTGGCGGGGTGGATGCGGGCGCCGCGTCGGCCCCCGAGCGCCTTGCTGACGAGGTCGGCCAGCTGCGCGGTGGTGGTGATCGGAGCCTCGGCGCGGGCCTGCACCAGGGTGCGGGCGATGCGGCGGGAGCCCCGCTCGTCGGCCAACCGGAAGATCGCGTCGGCGAGGTCCCGCTCGTCCAGCGTCGCCACCAGCTCCGCCGCGATCGGTCCCGACGTCGGGTCCATGCGCATGTCCAGCGGGCCGTCGCTGCTGAAGGAGAAGCCGCGGTCGGCGTGGTCCAGCTGCGGCGAGCTGACCCCAAGATCGGCCAACACACCGTCGATCGAGCCGGGCTCCAGGCCCAGCGATCCGAGCACCCGCTCGAACCCCGAGAACGGCGTGTGCGTCACCGACCAGGTGGGGCGCTCGGCCTCCGGCGTGTCCGCCAACGTGGCTTCGATCCGGGCCGTCGCCGCGCTGACGGCGCTTGGGTCCCGGTCCAACGACACGAGCCGCCCGTCGGGGCCCAACCGGGTTGCGATGGCGGAGCTGTGGCCCCCGCCCCCGGCCGTGCAGTCCACGTACGTGCCGTCCGGCTGAATCACCAGCGCTTCCAGCGTCTCGCCGAGCAGTACGGGGATGTGCGCAAAGCCCATTCACAGGTCCTCTCCGTCGTCGTCGACATCGAAGATCGAGAAGTCCGCGAGGCCGCCGTCGGCCTCCACCGAAGCCGTCGCCGCGCCCTGCCGCACCAACCAGCGGTTGGCGTCCCAGATCTCCAGCAGCCCGAGGTAGCTGACGACGACGCAGTCACCCGTCAGCCCGGCCCGGTTGCGGAGCAGCTTGGGGATGAGGATGCGGCCCTGGCTGTCCGGCTCGACCTCGCAGGCGCCGGCCACGAACGCCAGCAGGAAGTTGCGCTGCTGGCGGTCGAAGATGGAGACCCCGGCGAAGCGTCGCTCCATCTTGGTCCAGCGGCTCTCCACGAAGCCCATCAGGCCTCCGTCGTGGAAGGCGAGGACCAGTCGGGTGTCCGAGGAGGCGTCGAGCCCATCGCGCAGGCGCACGGGCAGCGGCATACGGCCCTTGCCGTCGATTCGAACGTCGAATTGGCCACGTACCCGGAACATCGCCTGCCACGATTCCCCACCTTTCGCCACCTTACCGGGTCGCAAAGGCCCCTACAAGTGGCTATCAGGTGGATATCATCGAGCCACGTACGCGTGATAGCAGTGGCTATCATCCTGGTTCTCAGCGGCGGCGGCGGAGCGCTCGATCGATCTCGCGGCTGGCGTCGCGGTCCTTGGTGTCCTGGCGCTTGTCGTGGAACTTCTTGCCCTTGCCCAGGCCGAACTCCAACTTCGCCTTGCCCTTCAGCCAGTACAGCGACATCGGCACCAGGGTGAATCCTTGCTGGCTGATCTTCCCGTAGAGGCGGTTCAACTCCCGCTTGTGCAGCAGCAGCTTCCGCGGCCGGGTGGGCTCGTGGTTGTTGTACGAGGCCTGCGTGTAGGGCGGGATGTGCACGTCCACGAGCCAGGCTTCGCCATCGCGCATGCGGATGTAGCCCTCCCCCAGGTTCAAGCGGCCGTTGCGCAGCGACTTGACCTCGGAGCCCTGAAGCACGAGTCCCGCCTCGAAGGTGTCCTCGATGAAGAAGTCCCGATGGGCCTTCTTGTTCTTGGCGATGACCTTGCGGCCGTCGGGATCGGTCTTCTTGCTCATGAAGGGCGGGGAGGCTACCAGAGGCCGGAAGATTCTCCGGGCGCGGGGGTCTATTGACGCGCACGTGCCCGCGTGGTTCATTCCGGCCCCTTCATGCGACGACTTCCCCTCCTCTTCCTCGCCCTCCTGGCCCTTTCCTGCAGTGGTGGGGACGGTGCGGGGACCGACGGCGGCGGCTCCGAACCCGCCGCGACCCCGGAAGAAGAGCGGCCGCTGGGCATCAAGGTCGGCTTCCAGGCCCCCGACTTCACCCTTCCGCGCATCGGCAACGAGGGCGAGATGTCCCTGTCGGAGCTGCGCGGCAAGGTGGTGCTGATGTCCTTCTGGGCGTCCTGGTGCGGCCCCTGCCGGGTCGAGGTTCCGGCGCTCGAGGAGGCGTGGAGCACGTACAAGGACAAGGACGTCGTCATCCTCGGCGTCTCCACCGACGACACCAGCAAGGAGGCCGAGGCCTTCCTCGGCATGTTCCCGGTGACCTACCCGATGCTGCTGGACCTGTCCGGCCGGACCATCGCCAACGGCATGTGGAGGGTCCAGAGCCTTCCCACGTCCGTGATCATCGACAAGAACGGCGTGGTCCGTGAGCGCCACATCGGATTCACGCCCGCCCAGCTGCGGGACACGCTGGTCATCGTCGACCAGCTGCTCCAGGAGTAAGACCAGTCATGCAGAAGCCGCTCGCCATCGGCTTGATCGTCGTCTCGATCATCGGGCTCTACCTCGGCGTCAACCTGACCGAGAAGCACTTCCTCCTCATCCACCAGCCCGAGGTGGACTTCGACTCGGTGTGCGACCAGTCGGAGACGCTCAACTGCAGCAAGGTGAACTCGAGCAAGTACAGCTCGTTCGACCTCGGCGAGGGGCGGGCGGAGCTGCCCATCGCGATCCCGGCCATCGGGTTCTTCGCCCTGTCCGGCTGCGTGGCGCTCTTCCTGCTCGGCGGGGCCGCCGTCGAACGCAAGAAGAAGGCGCTGGCCGCGCTGGTTTTGCTGGCCGACTTCGGCGTCGCGTTCGGGCTGTACCTCATCTACATCCAGGCCTTCAAGGTCAAGGCCTGGTGCCTCTTCTGCCTGGGCGTCGACGCCTCCACCCTGGGGGTCGGGCTGCTCGCCTTCTTCGCCCACGGCGGCGGCATCAAGGGGGTCATCGACGACCTCAAAGCCCCGGACATGGGGCTCGCCGCGATGGGCCTGGTGGTCATGCTCGCCATCACCGGGGGCGCCTATGGCAACTACAACGGCAAGGTCCGGGCAGTCGGCGGGCTCGACAAGGAGACGCTGGCGGGCAACGAGGACAAGCCGACCCGTGCCAAGACCGACGATCACGGCCACAGCGAGGGCGACGGTCACAACCACGACGAGGCATCCAAGGCGCTGGCGGACATGTCGCCGGAGGAGAAGGAAGCCGCGCTGGCGGAGTCCCGCACGGCCATCAAGGAGTTCCTCACGGCCCACGCTCAGCAGGAGCGCAAGGAGCTGACGATCAACTCCTACGACGGCACCAAGGGGAACCCCAACGCCCGTGTGACCATCATCGAGTGGGCCGACTTCGAGTGCCCCCACTGCAAGCAGGCCGCCTTCTACATGCAGGACATCGTCCAGCGGTACTACGACCACGTGTACATGGCGTTCCGCAACTACCCGCTGGGCAAGCCGTGCAACACGGAGGTCAGCCGGAACATGCACCCGATGAGCTGCGAGGCGGCGTGGGGCACCCAGTGCGCGCGGCGTGAGGGGGTCTTCTTCGACTTCCACAACCAGGCGTTCGATGCCCAGGGGAGCCTGTCGAGCCGGCGGCTCGAGAAGATCGCGGTGGCGGTCGGCATGGACAAGGGCTGGTATCAGGAGTGCATCAACCGCAACGACATCCGCAACGAGGTCGTCGACCAACTGCAGCAGGGACGCGACGTGGGCGTGCGGGGCACCCCGACCTTCTTCGTGAACGGGCGCGAGCTCCTGAGCATCCACCCGTTGGCGGTGGAGGCGGCCATCCGCTACGAGCTGATCGAGGCGGGCCTGGACCCCGCGCAGCTCCCCCCGGACAACGAGGACCTGTTCCCCAATTGAGCAGCTGGCTCCAGCTCACGGTGCGGGTGCCGCAGGGGCGTCGTGAGGCGGTCTCGGCGGCGCTGCTCGCCATGGGCGCGACGGGGCTGCAGGAAGACCACCCGGGCCTCCACTACGAGAACGACAGCGGCCCCATCGTGGCCGAGGGGTGGGACCTCGCGGAGGCCGCGAACCCGTCGGCGCACATCGACCTGACGGGCTGGTTCCCGGGCACCGAGGACGCGGGCGAGCTGACCCGCTGGCTCACCGCCGAGACGGGGCTCGAGGCGAGCGTGGCGGTCATCGCGGACGAAGACTGGAACAGCACCTGGAAGCGCAGCTGGAAGCCCGGCCCGCTCTGCGATCGCATCCTCGTGGTGCCGTCGTGGGAGGCGGAGGTCGAGCTCGCTCCAGGGCAGGTGGCGCTGCTGATGGATCCGGGCGTCGCCTTCGGCACGGGCACACACCCAACGACCCGCCGGTGCGCGCAGTTCACCGACGAGCTGACGGCCGCGGGCAAGGTGCAGACCGTGCTCGATGTCGGCACCGGCACGGGCGTGCTCGCGACGGCGGCGCTGCTGCTGGGCGTGCCCACCGCCGTCGGCGTCGACACCGACGCGCAGGCGATCGACGCGGCGGTGCAGAACGCGGCGATGAACGGCGTGGGAGAGCGGCTGGACCTGCGGGTCGGCGGCATCGAAGCCGCGCCGGGAACCTACGATCTGGTGCTGGCGAACCTGCTCGCCCCGCTGCTCATCGATCTGGCGGACGCCCTGACATCGGCGGTCGCCGCGGGCGGCTCCCTGGTCGCCTCGGGGCTGCTCGTGGATCAGGCGGACGAGGTCACCACGGCGCTGGAGGGGGCCGGGCTTCGGCTCGTCGACCGGCGCGACGGGCCCGCGTGGTCGGCCCTGCGGCTGGAGCGACGCTGATGGTCGGCAAGAAGGACAAGAAGCCCAAGAAGGACAAGAAGCCCAAGAAGGACAAGACCGGGCCGCTGACCGACAAGCAGCGCCGGGTGCTGGACGCCGCCATGGAGGTGTTCGCGGAGCAGGGCTTCTCGGCCACTTCGACCAGCGAGATCGCCAAGCGCGCGGGCGTGGCCGCGGGCACGGTGTTCCGCTTCTACAAGACCAAGAAGGACCTGCTCGTCGGTGCCGTGGCGCCCCTGTTCAAGCGGTTCGTCGCGCCGAGCCTGGTGCGCGAGTTCGGCAAGGTCCTGCAGGCCGATCACGCGACGCTGGAGTCGTTCATCGGGGCGGTGCTCCAGGACTGGCTG
>PVBE011759717.1_pt1 | contig 22617 bp, 19 predicted proteins | sample 1631181 | NCBI WGS metagenome assembly PVBE01 (sample SAMN08397723, study PRJNA350692) | Marine metagenome, whole genome shotgun sequencing project. | isolation source: water | place: Pacific Ocean | collected 2012-04 | reverse complement strand
TCACAGGTGAGAAGATCAAGGAAACTCTCAAAACTATGATGCAAAATTGTAGCTGTGAAGGATCATCCTGGCAGGAGTTCTTTAAAAACTGTTGCCCGTCGACACCTTCTAAAAGTTAAACAAAGCGGTTTCCCGGTGCGGGGGATTTTACATCCCCCCCCACCATCCTACTGCAGAGAACGTGTGGGTTATTTGCTCTTTGCGTCTTTTGCTGCATTGCGGTAAACTTTTGCGTGCAAGATTGAGGTATTGCAAAACTAAAAGAAAAATTATGAAACTATTTTATCGATTTTTATTTTTCCTATTAATTCCCTTCATTGTTATTGCTCAGGCAACGGCTGAAACTCCTGAAGAAAAGGGACTTGCCATTGCTAAAGAGGCTGATCTTCGTAACAAAGATTTCAGGGACTTCACTGCCGACATGCTTATGGTCCTCAGAAACAAACACGGCCAGGAAAGTAAACGTAAAATCCGAATTCGCACCCTGGAGGTAAAAGGAGACGGTGATAAAAGTCTGACGATTTTCGATACTCCCAGGGACATAAAGGGAACTGCTTTTTTGAACTTTACTCACAAAGTTGGAGACGACGACCAGTGGCTTTACCTGCCCGCCTTAAAGAGAGTGAAGCGGATCAGCTCACGCAACAAGTCAGGGTCATTTATGGGCAGTGAGTTTGCCTACGAGGATGTCTCCAGTCAGGAAGTGGAAAAGTATACTTACAAATGGATTAGAGATGAAGTGTATGAAGACCAGGAATGTTTCGTTGTGGAATATTACCCTGTGGATCAGAAGAACTCAGGATACACAAGGCAGGTTACCTGGCACGATAAAAGTGAATACCGTGTATTGAAAGTCGAATATTTCAACCGCAAAAAATCTCATTTAAAGACACTTACAAGTACGGGTTATCAGAAGTATCTGGACAAACACTGGCGGGCGACTGAAATGTTTATGATCAACCTTCAGAATGGCAAAAACACAAAGCTGGTCTGGTCTAATTATAAATTTCAAACAGGGTTGACAGATAAAGACTTCAACAAAAATAGCCTGAAAAGAGCGAGATGATGGAGGAAAGAGGTCGGGGATCAGAGATCAGATTACACAAATATTAAAATTAATTGCAATCTTTATTTGGTTTGCACATCCATTTTCTATTATTTATTATAACTCTTAAAATCTGGGGTTTTCTGTGTCAAAAATTGTTTCGAAATTTGATATTCGAATTTAACTCTATGAGAGTGTTCCCTGCCATATTTGCTCTTTTTTCTTTGTTCAGCATAATTATTGCTCCCATTGCGGTAGCCCATGAGCTGTCGGGATATGTGGCTGTCGAGGGAAGGTGGTTTTTAAGTGATGCTCTCTTTCCCAATCAAAAGAGGGATAATGCCTCATTTGCTCTCCAACCCGAGTACTACCACGAATGGGAAAGCGGCTCCAGTTTTACCTTCGTTCCATTCGCAAGGGTCGATAGCGCCGATTCCGAGCGTACTCATTTTGATGTCCGTGAACTAAACTATCTCTATCTCGGAGATAATTGGGAACTTCGCGTGGGCGCAGGAAAGATTTTCTGGGGAACAACAGAATTCGTGCACCTGGTGGACATCATAAACCAGACAGACATTGTAGAGAATATCGACGGGGAAGATAAATTGGGGCAGCCTATGGTACACCTCTCTGTGCCACGTGACTGGGGTGTGGTAGATATGTTTTTATTACCCTATTTCCGCGAACGAACATTCCCGGGGGAAAAAGGACGTCTGCGGGCTGCCGTAATAGTGGATACTGACCAGGCAAGATATGAAAATACCGATGAAGAACATCATCTGGATTTTGCCGTTCGATACAGCCATACGATTGGGAACTGGGATGTCGGGATATACTATTTTAATGGAACAGGACGCGAACCAACGCTTCTTTCAGGTGTAGACAGTGACGGAAATCCGGTTTTTATTCCCTATTACGAACAGATCAACCAGTCCGGATTAGATTTGCAATTGGTAGCAGGCGAATGGTTGTGGAAGCTGGAAGCTCTCTATCGCAACGGCCAGGGAGACAACTTTTTCGCAAGTGTTGGTGGTTTTGAATACACATTCGTGGGTATTGCTGAAACCAGAATGGATTTGGGTATCATAGGCGAGTGGGCGTATGACAACCGCGGCCATGCGACTACAACAGGTTTTGACAATGACGCCATGTTCGGCCTCCGCCTTGCTGTCAATGATGCTGCCAGTACAGAGCTTTTAGCAGGCTTTTTACAAGATATTAACAATTCCTCAAGAGCTTTATCCCTGGAAGCAAGCCGTCGTTTCGGTGACAACTGGAAAGCAACTTTTGAAGCACGCGGGTTCTTTAATCTTCCTGAAAGTGATCCTTTCTACAGCTTGCGGAATGACGATTTCCTTCAGATTGAGCTGGCATATTACTACTAACTTTCCAAAGGGAAAATGGGAAAGATAGGTAAATGGAAAAAAAGAGATAGAAACACTCATTAAAAAAATAATTGGTTTTTGTATCAATGTATTTATGAATTAGGGCATATTTAATAGCAGCTAAAAAAAAGAAGTTATTTCCCCTTTTTCCCTCTTTCCCATTTTCCCTTATGTATTGTTATAATAATGTATTTTTTTAATGCATCATTAGGGTAAAATTACAGCCATGAAACAAATTGCCATTGTTATTTTTATAATTCTTATCTTCCCGGTTTCATCATTGGCGGATGCCCTGAAAATAAAGTCCTTCCCTGTGCAGAAACAACTGATTACTAAATCCATTGAAAAGACCGGCCTGGTTATTCCGGGAAAGACGATCAAAGTTTCCTCAGAAATTAGCGGCTTGCTCGAAAAATTGAACGTGGACAAAGGTCATACAATAAAAAAAGGAATGCTACTCGCGGACGTAGACCGCAACACAGCTCTTCTGCGGCTGGAAGAGTCCCGGGCACGCCATGAAGAAACTATTATTAAAAAAAAGTTGATCGATATTCCGTACCGTGAGGATGAAATTAAGGTTTTTAGCTTACAGGTTGATAAAGCAGAAGCAGATAAAAAAAACGCGGAAAATGCTCTGAAAAGATTTTCCAAACTGTTTTCAGAAGGACATGCTTCTAAAGAACAATTAGATGATGCGGATACCAAATATAAAACGTCTTTAGCAGCTCTGGAAATCGCGAAAAAAAACATGAAAATTGCCAAGGACGGTCCCAGATTAGAGGAAATTCAATCAGCAGAAAATGAGGTTTTGATTGCTAAAAGGAGCCTGGATATTACTAATAATAATTTAAAAAAAACCAGAATCCTTTCCGTGGTGAACGGTATTGTTTCCAACAAGTATGTAGAAGAAGGAGAGTTTGTAGCGGCAGGGCAGGCATTAATTGAAATTGTTGTTTTGGATCCTGTCAAGATTTCCTTTGCTGTCTCTGAACGGGAGCTGTCCTCTGTTGAAGGAAGCGAGAAAATTAAGTTTTCTATTCCAGCCATTGGTAAAAGCTTCTCAGGAATGGTAAATTTTATTTCACCCGTAGCGGATTCTGATACCCATCTCTTTAATGTGGAACTTTCTGTCTTGAACAAAAGCAAGACTATTCATCCGGGTATGACTGCAAAGGTCCACCTTGCCGTAAATAAAATAAGAGCTTATCCTATTAATGCGGATTGGTTAAAGTTTTACGGTAAAAAGCTCGGAGTATTTATTTTGTCTCAGGGCAAAGTGAAGTTTGTACCGGTCAACCAAAATAACTACCTGGCCAAGGAAATTCTACTCTTCAATGGCATTCAAGATGGGGATGAGATTATTACATTCTCTTCTCAAAAACTCATCCCTGGGCAAACAATAAATAACGATTGACGATTAATGGTTGTTACCAAGGTTACCTAAATTAAAGCCAATTAGTCACCATAACGCAATGCTATAGTGTTGTCAGGCATTAGCTTGCTAATGCTATTTAGTTCATTTACTTAGACATTACCGTTCGCTAAACCCATCGTTTAGACAATATAAAACACGGATTGACCGAATACTTTTTACAAACAGCTAATGAATATTACTGAACTGGGTCTTAATAAAACCATTCTTGTCAGGCTTATTTTTATCCTTATTGTTGGCGCTGGAGTCTATTGCTACATTTCAATGCCGAAGTACCTGGACCCGGACCTGAACTTCAACCAAGCTTTTATTTCCACCATCCACAAAAACCTTGCCCCGGAAGATGTTGAGAAATTCATTACCACTCCCATTGAAAAAGAGATAAAAGATATTCCGGGTATAAAAAAAATGTTCTCCACTTCTTCAGCCAATCGGTCCTCCGTTATTATTGAGTTTGACGATGAGATCAAGGACATGAACCCAATAATCCAGGAGCTGAGAAATGAAGTGGATAAAATCGATGATTTTCCTGATGATACGGAAAAATCCGTAATAGATGATCTTGATACTGCTTTTTTCCCCATTTGCCTCGTAGCCGTGGGTGGTGAGCTTACTACAGATAAACTATTTGAAACAGCGGAAGACATTGCCGAAGATATTGAAGATATTCGCGGGATATCAGAGGTCGAAATACAGGGTAAGCGGGAAAGAAGAGTCTATATTAATGTGGACCCCGGGAAACTGGAGTCCTATGGTCTTACGCTTAATAATGTTGTTCGAGAAGTAAACAGAAAGAATAAAAATGCCGCAGCCGGCCACATTGATGTAGGAGAGCATAAAATTGATATCAGACTGATTGGTAAATATTCAGATGTGGAAGATTTTAATAATCTTGTTTTTGTGAATAAGGTTTCCGATGGAGTAATTTTCCTGAAAGATTTTGCCTCTATTAAAACAGGCCACGAGGACGCAAGAACTCTTACAAAGCTAAATAGCAATCCCGCGCTGATACTCCAGGTGAAGAGAAAGAAGAACAGCAATGTAATTAACATCATTGATGAGATTAATGTCCTGCTGGACAAATATAAGCGCAAAAGTTCAAATGATTTAGAGCTTACTCTGTTTAATGATACTTCACTTGAAATAAGGGACAGACTAAACGTTCTGCTAAGGAATGCAGGTTTTGGAATGGTCCTGGTATTTGCGTCGCTTGCCCTCTTCCTGGGGCGGAGGCAGGCTATTTTTGCTTTTGTCGGCATACCCATCTGTTTTTTCATCGCCTTTATTTTAATGAAAATATTTGACCTCTCAATCAATGGAATCTCGCTTTTTGCGTTAGTTCTGGTCCTCGGCATGATCGTTGATGACGCAATTATTGTTCTTGAAAATGTATATCGATATTTGGAAAAGGGGATGACAAAAAGAGAAGCGATTATTGCGGGGGTAAAAGAGGTTAAATGGCCTATTACATCTGCGGTTCTTACCTCCATGGCTGCTTTTGCACCGCTTCTGTTAGTGAGCGGTATCATGGGGAAGTTCATCAGCGTTATCCCAAAGGTCATTATTTTTGCTCTCTCAGCATCCCTCTTTGAAGTACTTTTTATGATGCCCTCTCACATTGTGGAATTTTCCAAAGTGACCCGGAAAAGGATCAGGTCTAATAAAAAGAAAGAAAGGAATTCTAATTTTAGAACATCTCCTTTAGCCATTTTCAAAAAAGTATATTTAAAAATAATTAAATTTTGCATCAGGTGTCGTTACGTAGTTTTTCTGGTATTTGTTGCCACGCTGATACTTAGCCTAGCGGCTATTCCCAAAATTGGCGTCGAGCTATTTCCGCCTAACGACGCGTTCCCCAGATTTGATATTAAGGTTTGGCTTCCGGTGGGAACAAAGCTCAATACAACCCTTGAAAAGCTGGAAGAAATTCTTCCTGTAGCCCATGAAGCTTTTGGCAATGACATTGATTCCCTGATTTCCATAGCCGGATTTGTCGAAGTGGAGTACCAAGGGACTCTTGCGGAACATGTGGGAACAATAAATGTTGTACTTAAACGGGAAAGAACAAAATCAATAGAAAAGCTGTCCGCGATTTCAAGACAGTTTCTGAAAGAGATGAATGGAATTGAAGAATTTAAAGTAGACCGGCTGAAAGAAGGGCCCCCTACCGGTTCTCCGGTTGAAGTAAGGATCATGGGAGATAACTGGGACATGCTGGAGAAAGTTTCTATTTTAATCAAAGAAGAGTTAAATAAAATCAAAGGGACAGTGGATATAAGAAGCAATTACAAAAAAAATATGAAAGAAATCCAGGTAAAACTGAAACAGATAGAAGCCAAAAAATATGGCATTGCCCAGGAGGAACTTTCTAATGCTGTGCGGACCGCATTCAAAGGAATAAAAGCAACTGTTTACCACGAAGAGAATGAAGAAATAGACGTTTACGTTCGATTGGCGGAAGAATACCGTAAAGATTTCAACTCCATACTTGACCTTAATGTTGCGGCTGCCAATGGTCAGCTAATCCCTTTGAAGGAAGTGGCTTTTATTAAAATAGAACCTACTCTCTTCGAGTTCAAGCATTTTGGAAGGAAAAGGACGATCACTGTGACCTCAGAAATTGAAAATGAAATCACTACATCAAGCAAAGTAAACAATAAATTGAAAAAAACCATAGATAAAAAAATATTAAAAAAATTTCCTGAAGTTTCGATTCAATATGGAGGAGAATTCGAAGAGACGCAAAAATCGGTAAAAGAGGTTGTTTTGTCTTTTTCCCTTGCGATGTTTCTTGTTTTTCTGATTCTCGCCACACAGTTTAACTCATTTATCCAGCCGGTTATTGTGATGCTTGCCATACCTTTCGGATCAATTGGAGTTGTCGTAGGGCTTTTTGTCAGCGGAAGCTATTTTACATTTCCAACTATGATAGGAATCGTTGGGCTGGCAGGTGTAATAGTCAATGATTCTATAGTTCTTATATCTTTTGCAAATAGTCTAAGAAAAATGGGAGGAAAAAGAAAACCCTATTTCCCCATAATCAAAGCCTCTCTCATTCGGTTTAGACCTATAATCCTTACGACTGTGACAACAGTACTTGGTATGCTTCCGATGGCTTTAGGAATCGGAGGCAAAAATCCATTATGGGCTCCTCTGGCCAACGCCTTTGTTTGGGGGATTTCCTTTTCCACAACGCTGATTTTAATCTTAGTCCCATGCGTCTATCTAATAGTAGAAGATATTAAGAGCTTATTCTCGAAAAAGAATAGATGAACTTAACAACCTGGACTAACTTTAAATTCATAATCATACTCGTAATCTTAACGATAATCGTTATTTATTAAACACCGATTAAGATTACGTGTAAGATTATGATTGAAAAAAAGGGACTGAAAAGTATCTCATTTAAATTACCTTTCACAAATATAAAAAAATACTGGTAAAATTACTATATGAATAAAAATGATCACAAGCAAAAGGTTAAAGAATCTTTTGACATGGCAAGCGAGGGTTATGATTGTCACGGGTTACGTTTTTTTATCGAAAGTGCTAAGCATTTAATAAAAAGTATAAATTTAAAGGGAAATGAAAAATTTCTTGATACAGCAACCGGAACAGGGCATGTTGCGATTGCTGCTGCTCAGGAACTACCAAATGGTAATGTTATCGGGATTGACATATCGAACAAAATGTTGGAAAGAGCGGAGAGAAAGACAATTGATAAGAAATTATCGAATCTAATATTCAAGTGTTGTGACATTGAAGATATGGGTTTTAAGAAATTCTCTTTTGACGTAGCTTGCTGTGCGTTTGGGATATTCTTATTGCCTGACATGGAGAAAGGATTAAGCTGTATTTCAAAAGTTGTAAAACCCGGTGGGAAATTAGCCATGACAAGTTTTACAAAAGCTTTAATGGAACCATTAAATGGAACTTTTTTGGACAGGCTAAAAAGATATGATATTAAACCATCAACTCTATCATGGAAACGTCTCGACTCCCCGGATAAAATTAATGAATTGCTGAGTAACTCGGGTTTTCAAGATATAAATATTCAATCCAAACAAATGGGTTATTTTCTTAAGGACAGTCTTGAATGGTGGGACATTTTATTGAACAGTGGTTATCGGGGCTTGTTAAACCAGCTTTCTACGAAAGATTTAGCGCAGTTTAAGAACGACCATCTGCAGGAAGTAGATAATTTTGCGGATGAAGAAGGGATTTGGCTTGATGTTGAAGTTTTGCTTGCTACATTTGCAATTAATTCACATTGACAGCGCTATACCGATCCAGGAGAGAACCAAATTTTTGTATAAATTTAAAAAAAGGATAAATGGTTGTTCAAAAAAAGAGTAAAAAAATAAAAAGATGCACGTGGCCGGGAGCAAATCCTCTCATGATGGAATACCATGATCGAGAATGGGGAGTCCCTGAACACAACGATAGAAAACTTTTTGAATTCCTTATCCTCGAAGGAGCCCAGGCAGGATTGAGCTGGAGTACGGTACTGAATAAAAGAGAAAATTACAGAAAGGCATTCGATAAGTTTGCCCCTGAAAAAGTTGCCCGGTACAAAGAAAAAAAGATCAAATCCCTGCTTGAGGATTCCGGAATTATCCGGAATAGGCTGAAAATTAATGCGTCAGTAAATAACGCTCAAAAGTTCCTTGAAGTTCAGAAAGAGTTCGGCTCTTTTTCAGAATATATGTGGCAATTTGTTGGTGAAAAACCGATTATCAATAAATTCAGGTCCCTCTCGGAAATACCTGCCACCACACCGGAATCCGATAGTATGAGTAAAGATTTAAAAAAGAGGGGATTCAAGTTCGTCGGCTCAACCATCTGTTATGCCCATATGCAGGCCGTTGGGATGGTTAATGATCATCTTGTAAGCTGCTACCGATATCGGGAAATTAATAAAAACATGCGCAAAAAATAATAAAGGGCTGTCAAATCTGCTGCTGACTTTTATGGAATGAAGCAGTCTATTAAGCGCTCAGCTTTTTTGTGTCGCCCTTTAAGGACTGAAATTATTGTTACTTGCACCCCAGGGCGGTGCTCCGCTTAACCCGGGCTATCAAGCGAACTTAAAATAATATTAAACTCCTTACACAGAAGCTTCCCTGTAACTTGCAACGGGGAACTTCAATACCCTCAAGCTTGAAAAAAGCTTTATTATTCTTGAAGAAATATTAATGTTTATGTTACAATTTTTCAATTATGAAAAAACGTAAAAAGGAAAATTTAGACGTCGGCTCATTTTGCGGTAAAGGTGTTCATTTCAACGGCGCCTTACGTGTGGAAGGAACTATTCATTTTGATGGGAATATAGACGGCGAGTTGGAAGTAGGGGAAACTTTAGTTGTCGGTAATAAAGGGCAGGTAAAAGCTCAAGTAAAAACGTGCAATCTCATTAATCAAGGTGAAATAGTAGGTAATATCACCGCGTCAAATGAAATTGACCTCCAGGAAAACAGCCGGACAACAGGAAACGTAAAGACTGTCCACTTCATTGTAGACGATGGGGCCCTGTTTGAAGGGAACTGCAAAATGATGCCCGATCTCGTAAAAAAAGAGGAAGGAAAAAAGGTCCCGGCTGTAAAAAAACGTGCCTCCGAGGTTAAGCAAAAATCTAAGCGGCTAAAAATCGCATCTTTAATAACAGCCTTCGTGTTGTTCTCTGTTGTATTCCTTATAATAACTGGAAATGATAGCAAGATTATTGACCTCCTTTTTCAAAATTCAGAAAAATATGTGAAGGTAGGACTTGCATATTATGAGAAAGGGGAAATAAATAAGGCAATACAGGAATTTACTAAAGCGGTGGAAATTGATAATGATAATTTTAACGGGCATTTGGGATTAGGTAATTCTTACTTAAAAAAAGAAAAGTATGATAAGGCCATTGTGGAATACAAAAAGCTTGTGGAACTGGAACCAGCTAATAGTTTGGCTTATTCCAAGCTGGGGCAAATTTATCTCATAAAAGAATTTGATGATAAAGCCCTGGAAACCTTTAACCTTTCTCTTGATTTCAATCCTTCCGATTTTAAGGCACACAACGGACTCGGTGAGCTTTATTATAAGAGTCAATTTTACGATAAAGCAATGCGGGAATTTCAAGAATCACTTGAGATTAATCCGAACCAGAGCGTTGTTAACAGGTATATTGGATTAATTTTCTTCAAACAGAAAAAAAATGAGGCAGCGCAAAAGGTATTCGAAACCGCATTAGAGTTGGATAGCAAGGACAGGGTTTCCATCAAAATGCTCGGTAAATTATATTTAGAAAAAAATAATTCTGACAGCGCCGTCCCCTTGTTTGAAAAACTTGTTGTATTGGGTGAAAAAGATCCGGAAATTTTTGAGTGGCTGGGAGAATCTTACATGGCTAATAACCAGTTTGAAAAGGCCACCCCCATTTATGAAAAACTGATACAGCTGAGTCCCGAATCAAAAGAAAATCATTTCAACCTTGGAGAACTTCACTTAAAGGCAAATAATTTTGATAAGGCGGAAAAAGTCTTTTTAATGACGGTCGAATTATTAAAAGATGACCCACGGGGATATCTTGGTTTAGGAAAGGTCTATGAAGCAAAAAATAATAACACAATAGCGCTTGAGAACTATATGAAAGCAATTAGTATTGATCCAAAAAATTTAGATGCTCTTTTATCAACAGGAAATTTGCAAAATAAAAACAAAGCCCCAGATATCGCAATTGGTCATTTTACGGAGGCATTGCGGATAGACGCGAAAGATTACCGTATTTATTATGGATTATGTACAGGATATACTCAAAAAGGCTGGTTAACCAAGGCAATAGGATTATGCAAGAACTCTCTGGATTTAAAACCTGATGATGTTTTTGTCTTAAATCGGCTTGCGTGGCTCTATGCTAAAAAATCTGTAAACCTTGATAAAGGGATTGAAATTTCTCTTCATACTTTGAAATTAAAACCCAAGACACCGGAATTTATTGATACCCTATCAGAACTCTACTTCAAAAAAGGGGATACAGAAAAAGCGATAGAAACAATTAACAGGGCCATAAAATTAGCTCCCAGTAGTGATTACTATAAACAGCAGCTGAGAAAATTTGGTGGTTTGTAGATCTCGCTCAAAAAAATTGTTTTTTTCTGAGTTAGGGACTATACACTTCCATCTTTACCTGCTTCCCGCCATGATTTACAACTATAGTATCTCTTTTCCAGTTTTTATCGTCCCGGTTTGGAATGTCGAGATTATAATGCAATCCTCTGCTTTCTTTTCTGCCCATAGCGCTTTTAATAATGAGTTCAGCTACAGTAGCAATATTTCTTAATTCAATCAGATCGCTTGTTATAACAAAATCCCAGTAATATTTTTTAATTTCTTTCTGAAGAATTTCAATTCTTGTTTTTGCACGATTAAAGCGCTTATTGGATCGTACTACCCCAACATAGTTCCACATGATTCTACGGATTTCATCCCAGTTATGGGACACCACAACCATCTCATCGCTATCCACGGCATTTCCAATATCCCATTGCGGTATAGATTGAGAAAAAGGTTTCTCTTTTTTAAAAATCTTAATAACATTCCGGGCCGCCCGATTTGAAAGAACCAGCGCTTCAAGCAGGGAATTGCTGGCCAGCCGGTTGGCTCCATGTACACCGGAACATGCCGCCTCACCTGTCGCGTATAGCCCGTGAATATTGCTTCTGCCATAACTGTCCACTTTAACACCTCCACAGGAGTAGTGAGCTGCCGGCACGACAGGAATAGGGGTAGTTGCCATATCTATCCCAAAGTTCAAACATTTTTTATAGAGGTTAGAAAAGCGTTCTCTTATCCGAAAGCCTGGCAGATGTGTTGTGTCGAGGCAGACAAAATCATCTCCGGATTTTTTCATTTCAAAGTCTATGGCCCTGGCAACAATATCACGAGGCGCAAGACATCCCATGGAATGATAATTTTCCATAAAGGTACGTCCGTCTTTTAACCTGAGAATTCCTCCTTCTCCTCTAACTGCCTCGGATATTAAAAATGATTTTGCATCAGGATGATAAAGGCATGTAGGATGAAACTGGATGAATTCCATATTGGAAATTTTAGCACCAGCGCGATAAGCCATAGCAATGCCGTCTCCTGTGGCTATGTCCGGGTTCGAAGCATAAAGATAAACCTTCCCGATCCCGCCTGTTGCCAGTAATGTTGATGGAGATAAAAAAGTCTTAATTATTCCGCTTTTTTTATCGAGAACATAACAACCTAAAGCTGTGTCTTCTCCATTATTTTTTTGAAACCGTGATGAAATTTTGGAATGAGTGATAATATCAACTGAAATATGATTTTCAAAAACCTGAATATTTTTGATCTTCTTAACCGCTTCGACTAATACTTTCTCGATTTCCAGCCCTGTCAGGTCAGAGGCGTGAATAATCCGGTGCTTTGAATGCCCTCCTTCCATACCAAGATCAAAACCATCTAATCCTTCCTTTCCTGCTGAACGAGAAAAATTAGCTCCCAGTTCCAGCAACTCTTTAATCATTTCCGGACCATTTTCAACTATTATCCTGACCATCTCCTTATCGCAAAGACCTGCACCCGCTTCTATGGTGTCCTGGATGTGGAGTTTATAAGAGTCGTCGGCAGATGTGACAGAAGCTATGCCTCCCTGGGCATATTTTGTAGCGGATTCTTCAATAGCCCTTTTCGTGACAATTGCCACTGACCCATATTTTGCAACTTTCAAAGCATAAAAAAGGCCGGCAATTCCACTGCCAATTACCAAAAAATCAGTTTTGTGTTGAATCTCCATTATTTGCTTATTCTCTTTTTTTAAATGGATTAATAGAAGGCGCTAACCAGTCAGCTATCATGGTAAGCATTAAATTTTTAAAACCGAAAGCTGATCCCTGACGACTGAATCAGTAAACCGGAATGCTTGGGTCTATATCTTTAGACCAGGCTTTTATTCCTCCCTTCAAACTTCTGACCTTGCCAAACCCCATGCTTTTAAGGAATTCAGCGGCTTTGTAGCTCCTTATACCCGCATGACAGTAAGTAATCATTTCGCCCGTCTGGTCTAACCCGGTCATCTGGTTCGCAATGGTAGCAAGGGGGATAAGGGTGGCTCCCTCAATCCGGCATATCTCATATTCGTGAGGTTCACGAACATCAATCAATGTGAATGAAGATTTTTCATCTATCAATTTTTTAAGTTCATGAGTGGTTATTTCTATATCGGCATCTGTCTTCCTCATATCTTCTTCACCTCTTCCCAGACCGCAGAATTCATCATAATCAACCAACTCCTTTATCGTCGCATTTTTACCACAAATAGGGCAATCAGGATCTTTCTTTAATTTTAGTTCACGAAACTTCATAGGCATGGCTTCGAACAGCAGAAGACGGCCAATAAGGGAATCGCCTTTACTCAAAATTAATTTAATAACTTCAGTAGATTGGATTAAGCCAATAACTCCGGGCAAGATTCCAAGGACTCCTCCTTCGGCGCAACTCGGCACCATACCGGGCGGGGGAGGCGCGGGGTATAAACAGCGATAGCAAGGTCCTTTCTCAGAATAAAAAACAGACGCCTGCCCTTCAAAACGAAATATTGAGCCATAAACATTAGGCTTTTTTAATAAAACAGTTGCGTCATTGACTAAGTACCGCGTGGCAAAGTTATCCGTACCGTCCACAACAATATCATATTCTTTAATTATCCCCATGGCATTTTGGGAGGTAAGACGTTCATCATAAGTTGTTATTTTTATATCGGAGTTTAGCGCGTTAACCGAGCTTTTAGCAGAGTCATTTTTAGATTTTCCCACCCACTCTTCTCTGTGGATAATTTGCCTCTGCAAATTGCTTAATTCAACATTATCAAAATCAACAATCCCTAACGTTCCCACTCCGGCCGCGGCTAAGTAAAGAATGATTGGCGACCCCAAACCGCCGCTTCCAATGCAGAGAACTTTGGCTTCTTGCAGCTTCTCCTGTCCGGCTAATCCGACTTCCGGTAAAATAAGGTGTCTGCTGTATCGGCTTATTTGTTCATTTGTTAAATTCATTTCGTACCTGAAAATTTTCAGTCTTAGTTCCTTTGCGGCAGTTAATTAATATTAACATTAAGATATTATTCATGCAATAAAGAGGCATCATTGACAAACCTTGAGCAATCTGTTAAAAATTGATCTTATCCCGTGGAGGTTTTGGTGCTAAACTTTTACGGGGTATACTTTTTTAAAGGAGAAAAAAACATGATAGAAAATGCTTACGCGATGGCGCCTCCCTCGGGCGGTACGGAAGGAGCCAATCCCAGTTCCGGATTACTTGGGATACTGCCCCCCATGATCGCAATGTTCGCGATCTTTTATTTTCTTTTAATCAGACCCCAGCAAAAAAAACAAAAGGAACACGATGCCATGCTTTCGGCGTTAAAAGAAGGTGATAATGTCTTAACTTCAGGCGGAATTTTTGGAACCATTAAGAAGATTAAAGATGATGTTCTCACCGTTCAAATTGCGGATAATGTGAAAGTTAAAGTTTCCCGAAAATCGGTTTCCGATTTAAAAGATAAAATTTCAACGGTTAAAAAATGATCAAAAATTTAAGATGGAAATACATGTTGATTTTTATTGTCATTGCTGGCTCTATATGGCTCTCTTATCCTTTGCGGGAAAAAATTCATTTGGGATTGGACCTTCAGGGGGGGATGCACCTTGTGCTGGAGGTTCAGGCGGAAAAAGCGGTAGAGGCTGTCCTGAGCAGAACTGCCAATGATATTATGAAGAATATGGAAAATAAGGATGTTGATTTTGAAAGAGTCACAACCACCACTGATAATATGATTCAAGTTACTTTATTTCATGTGGATTCCCTCAGTGAGATAAGGAACATTCTAAGAGATTATCCATTTATTAAGGAAAGAAGATTCGATGCGGAACGGCTTGTCCTCAGTTATCAATTAAACAGCGGAGAGAGAAAGCGTATTGAGGAAAATGCTGTGGACCAGGGGCTTGAGACCATAAGAAACCGTGTCGATGAATTCGGCGTTGCGGAACCAACCATTCAGCGGCAAGGCGCCCGGAGAATCCTTATCCAACTCCCTGGAATTACCGACACAAAAAGGGCCAAAAATTTAATCGGTAAAACAGCTCTTCTTGAATTTAAATTAGTGGATGATGAACATAGCGTCCAAGACGCTTTGGCAGGAAATTTACCTGATGGAGATGAAATACTTTATCAACGGCAGGTAATTGAAGAAACAGGAGAAGAAACCAAAAGACCTTATTTAATAAAAAAGCGCTCTGTTTTAACCGGCGATTCATTGCTCACTGCAAAGGTTAGTATTGACCAGAGTAATATGAGTGAACCTTATGTTTCTATAACTTTTAACAAACAGGGGGCAAGGCTCTTTCGAGATATTACAAGACAAAATGTCAGGAAAAGGTTAGCTATTGTCCTTGATAACAATCTATATTCGGCGCCTGTGATACAGGAAGAGATTGCGGGCGGACAAGCCCAGATTACCGGCAGATTTACCATGGAAGATGCTCGTGATCTGGCAATTGTCTTACGGGCAGGAACATTACCTGCTCCGGTAATTATTTTAGAAGAAAGAGATGTGGGACCTTCCTTAGGAAGAGATTCTATTGACAAAGGGATTAAGTCGATACTGATTGGTGGACTATTTGTTGTAGTATTTGTGGTTCTCTATTATAAATTGTCGGGAACTGTTGCTGATTTAGCCCTATTGTTAACGCTAATTATCCTTTCCGGCGCCCTCGCGTACTTCGGAGCATCTCTAACTCTGCCGGGAATTGCAGGGATTATTTTAACCGTAGGAATGGCAGTGGATGCTAATGTGCTGATTTTCGAAAGAATCCGCGAAGAATTACGAATAGGAAAAACCGTAAGGGCCGCGGTGGATGCGGGCTTTTCAAAGGCTTTTAAAACCATCCTCGATGCCAGTGTTACTACCATTATCGCGGCAATAGTACTGTTTCAGTTCGGGACAGGGCCAATCAGAGGATTTGCTATCACCCTGAGCATTGGTATAGTTGCTTCAATATTTACATCAGTTTTTATTTCAAGAGTAATTTTCGACACTGTTTTAAGCCTGAGAAAAGTTAAAAAACTGAGCATATAAGAGTATATACACTTTAGTTACCCAATTTTTTTTCAAAAACTTTATTTTTAAAAATCAGGAGAATCTTTTCAGACTGGATTTCTAAAACCTTGATATCATCCAGGCTATCACCCTCTTTTAATTTTATCTGGCTTATCCCTTTGTAACTGGCTATAGCGTAATTTAGCGAGGCACCCTCTCCAAAAAAAACTATACCACTTACTTCTAAATCAACAATATCTTGTGGCAATACTGACTGGGATACAGTTTTTGAGGGAAAGCTATGAGATGAGTTTTCATCCTCTTGGTCTCTTACTGTAAGTTTATTTAATTCTGCGGGTATGTATTCTTTTTGGATAAGTTGTTCAATATGGTCAAGGCGCTGATTTAGATCTCCATCAGAAAGATCTTGAGTAACCTGTACTGTTCCAGAATTCTCATTTACTTCTTTTTTGGTTTCGATCTTTTTTGAAAGTAAATCGGTTTTTCTGTCCGGTTCAGTAACTGGCACAGGGGACGGATTGATTTCGCTTAAAACACTGTCATTGTTTTCTGAAACAAGATTTAAACCTTTGGGCGCTTTTGCATGGTTAGAAATTACTGGATGAGTTGATAAATTCATCGGAAAATTAAAAGAAGGGAGAGAAAGTTTAAAAACAAAAAAATTCAAAAAGAAAATAATAGAAATGGCTAAAATCAAAAGAGTCAGCAAATGACTTCTTCTTTTTAATATTTTTACGGCATTAATTTCGGAATTATCTTTAAGTATTGATTTTTCGAAATCAAATCTAGTGTCAAGTTTTGATTTTTCCTTTTCAAGTTTTTTAAGACTATCCAGAATATAACTCATGGCATTCCGCTTTGTTATATGTTATTCGTTATAAGTTAATGGTTTTTCATAAACCAATAACAAATAACTATCAACTATTAACCTTTACAAGTTGTGGAGTTTTATAAATTCCCAGCTTGTTATAAAGAATAATCTTAGTTTCTTTTCCCACAACACCATCAATTCTCAGTTGATTTTCTTTTTGAAACTGCACCACTGCATTTTTTAACTTACTATCAAATACTTTAGTTGCCTTACTATCATAAAAACCTAATTCCTTCAGTTTTTTGGACAACCAAATCACATCAAACCCCTGATGACCTTTTCTTATTTCCCGCTCAAAGCTCTCAAAATTCTTCCAGAAAACATAAGCTTTTCCAGTCCACATTTCCTCAACTACTTCTCTGGTGATCTTAAACTTTTTCGCTTTTGACATAAAAGTGAGTTGATCATTTTGCACTTCCGCTAATAAAAGGAAAGAGGGATTTTGAGATTTCTGCGGTTGAAATAAAAGCACCGCCGGATAATTTAATAATTCTAATTGCTGCAAATCAGTATCAATTTTAAAATATGATAGTCCACTCTTTTTTTTCAGCATGAAAAATTTTCCCATGGCCAATTCATCTGGTGCCAGTGGAGGCAAGTTCCAAATATCCAATACAGCAGCAATAGCGCTTATCTTGTTCTCATCAGCTATATGCTTCAAAAAATTGCTAAACTCCTCCTTTGTGTTTAGCAGAGGAGGTTCTTCAGGAAGAGAAACAGTGTCTGGAACAGGCATATCTTTGGGAAAGGATTCCGTCTTTAGAGAAACAGTCTCTGGAACAGGCGTATCTTTGGGAATAGGTTCCATTTTTATAGTAATTTCGCTTTCAACAGCTTCTGTTTTGATAATTTCAGGAGGAGTATCTTTTTGAGAAAGATATAAAAAAACTACTGAAAACAAAAAAACGAAAAACAAAAGACTGGAAAGAATAGTCTTTTTTATCAGCTTACTCTTATGCATAAACTCATGTCTTTTTTTCTGGAGATCTTTGACAGCAAATTTGATAATTTTTGAATCTATTTGTTTTTTACCTAAAGTAAACGCAATCATTAACGCGCGATCCGCAAGAACATTAATCAGCCTTGGAACTCCTTTTGAATACTCATGTATTTTGTCCATTGCGTGGCGGGTAAAACTTAAATTTTCATTTCCCCCCGCTATCCTCGTCCGATGCTGAATATAACTTGAGGTTTCATCTTTACTCAGAGGGAGCAATTCCCAGTCAATGGTAATTCTCTGTTTTAACTGTCTGAGATCCGGACGGGATAATGTATTTTCAAGTTCCGGCTGTCCAACAAGAATAATCTGGATTAATTTATCTGTTTCGGTTTCTAAATTGGAGAGCAACCGGAGTTGTTCAAGTACATTAGGGCTCAGGTTCTGAGCTTCGTCAATAATAAGGATAACTTTGTTTCCCTGTCTTTTTTCTTCAAGAAGATACTCATTGAGTTCATCAATTAGGTTTTTTTTACTTTCATTATTGGATGGAATACCCAGTTCATCATTGATATTTTGAAGCAACTCTACATCAGTCAAATAGGGGTTAAAAATATAGGCTACTTTAATTTTTTTATCTAAATGATTTAAAAAATTACGACATAAAGTTGTCTTTCCGGTCCCTACTTCCCCTGTGATGGTGGCAAAACCCTTGTTTTCCTGAATACTGAAGACTAAATGCGCAAAGGCTTCCTGGTGTTCTTTGCTCATGTAAAAAAATTTGGGGTCAGGCGTCAGTTTGAAAGGTTTTTCCTTTAGCCCGAAATAGCTCTCGTAGAGAGACTGTTCTGCCATACCTGCATTGGTTTTATTTAGCGAAGAAGAAGAAGAAGAAGAAGAAGATTTTTTATTTAAGACATTTGAATCCATAATTGACCATAAGATTATCAAATTAATAGTTAATTTGCAATTAATTATAAATTAAACCGAGCTAGAAATTCCAAAGAGCGATTATTTCTAACCAAGGCAAGCAATTAACAAACAACTTCTTACTTCACTGGGTAAACTCCATCCCGTCGTAAGCAAAAGAGACGTTTTCCGGAAAGTTTTTTGGCGTCTTTTCAAAATTTATTTGATGTCCCAAGTGGATTAAAACTGCCCTTTCAGGTTTTAATTCTTCAATAACACTTAAAGCCTCCGAAATGTTGAAATGCGTGGGATGAGGCTCTTCCCTGAGAGCGTTGATAAATAACAGCTTTAAACCATAAAGCGCTTTTTTAGAGTCATCAGGGATTTTACTGCTGTCCGTTATATAAGCAACATCAAAAAAACGGTACCCGGTAATAACCAATTTACCATGGAACACTTTAAGAGGGATTATTTTAATACCTAATAGATGAAAAGGGTCTTCCACTTCAATCAGCTCAATTCGAGGTATACCGCCGCCAGCCTGAACATTTTCATCAAAAGCATAAAAATAGATTTTCTTAAGATAGCTTAATGTTTCTTTTCTTCCGTAACATGGAATCCGGCTTTTATACCTGCTTGTGAAAATCCTTAGCTCGTCAAGTCCGTGAACATGGTCCGCATGATGATGAGTAAACAAAACCGCATGGACATTTTCAATATTAAATTTTAAAGCCTGGTAACGAAAGTCGACAGAAGTATCAATAATTATGTTCTGATTGTTATGCTGAATAAGGATAGAGGTGCGGAGTCGGTTGTTCTTGGGATTGTTTGATTTGCAGATAGGACAATGACAACCAATAACCGGCACCCCGGTAGAGGTTCCGCATCCCAGAACTGTAATTTTAAAATTATTCGGCACGGGATAAAATCATTTGATAGAGTAACGGCAGCATGATCTCATGATGACCGGTTATAGAATAACCGCGGCCCCCATCCTGAGTTGGGCGGGAAATTACGTTTTCTTTAGGGCGGTAATGCTGGATCATATCCATATTAACAGTAGTAAAACCACGCGCATCGTGCCCTAGGTTTCTTGCAACAGATAATCCTTTCAAAAATACTTCAGGAAGCAATACGGAAGAACCAATATTAAAAAAGCATCCACCCCCTTCCAGATTGGCTATGATGGAAGTCAACAGTTTGAAGTCGTTATATGTCCCCTGGCCAATCTTACTTCCGTCAAAGGATGGGTGCATATGTGTAATATCTGTTCCTATTGCCGAATGAACAGTGACAGGAATAGAAAATTCAAACCCTGCCGCTAAAAGGCTGTACTTCTTATGCTTATAGTCGCCCTCCGCTATTTCCTTTCCCCACATTTCTCCCAAGTTCGCTTCTTCATTGAAATGCTTTTGAAGTGCAGAGTTCATCATGGAACCGGTCTCTTCCACCATTCCGAATCGTCCTTCCTTTATTTCACCGGCGACATTTTCGGAAGTCTCTCCATTAAACGCAATCTCAAAATCATGTATTGCTCCGGCGCCGTTCATGGCCAGGGCGGTAATCAATTTCCTTTTCATCAGATCGATTATCAGGGTGGAAAGCCCGCACTTAATCAGATGCGCCCCAATTCCCCAGATAACAGGTTTAGCATTTTTTACAGACGAGACAACATCATCGGCAATCTTTTTCAGGTCATTGGCCTTTAACGTTTTTGGAAAGATTTTTTCTACTTGATCTCCCTTCTGCCAGTCTTTTAAATCAACAAAATGATTGATTGAGACCTTACTTTTCCTTTCTTTAATCGGGTATGTTTTTATTTTATTGAAATCCAGTTTTTTAAACATCGGTTTATCAAACATTTTTTTCCTTTATAAGATACCTTCAATATAGTTAATAGAGAAATTCAAGTCAATGGAGAAAAATATAAAGCGGAGAGGCTCCGCAACCGAATGGAGCTTCCGCTCCAGTGAGTAGACAAAAAACTTGTTCAAAAAACAAGCTTTTATATAGTAATAGCCTATTAACCACGAAGCTACGCTCAGAGGAGCGAAGCACACGAATAAAAATCTAGGGTGTCCGAAAACTAATTTAATAAAACGAGTGAAGTTTTAATCTGAATTGGTAGAACAGTTCATAAGGAGGAAAGTAAAATGTCTATATTTAAAGAATATAACCAACATCAGATAATGTTATTACCTCCAAGTATGGAGGAGGAGATAGAAGAAGGTCATAAAGCACGTCTAATAAACCGTGTAGTAAATGAGTTAAAGATAAGTAATATTGCAAAGAGTTATTCGGGGATAGGTTGTCGAGCCTATCATCCTCGGATGTTATTAAAGCTGTTGATCTATGGTTACAGCATAAGGATGAGGGGTTCCCGTAAGATTCAAAAAGCAACCCGGGAGGATTTTGTATTCATGTGGTTACCTGGAATGCAGGAGCCTAATTTTTAAACAATCAGTGATTTTCGCAAGAGTCGAATCCAAGATATTAAAAAGCAATTTCGTCAAGTGTTAGAGACGTGTAAAGAGTTGGGTTTAGTCCGTTGTGGTCGGATCAGTTTGGACGGGACAAAGTTGAAAGCGAACAGCTCTCGTCATAGAGTAATTTATAGGAAGTCCTTAGAGAATCGCAAGGCAAAATACGAAGAAGCGATAGAAGAAATACTAAAGGAAGCCAAGGCAGTGGATGAGGAAAAAGATCGTTGTTACGGGGAGCATGATGGTTATACGTTAGATCAAAATTACAGCAGTGGTAAGATTAAGAAATGTCTACAGAAGACCCAGCAAAAGCGAAAGAGTATAGGGCGCAAAGTGGAAAAGAAACTGGAGAAGCTGGAGGTTATCAATGAGAAGCTGCAACGAATGGGAGGAACTCATTTGGTAATACCGATAAAGATTCAACTCTAATGCAGATGAAGGAAGGGTATTTAGGTTTAGCCTATAACCTTCAGATGGCGACGGAGAATCAGGTCATAGTAGGCTATGGGGTTTATCAAAATCGAACGGATTATTACTTGTTGAAACCGATGGTTCAAGAAGTAGAGATCAATACCAAAAGAGAACCTGAAGCGATAACGACCGATAAGGGTTATGGTAGTCAAAAGAACTATAAATATATGGAAAGACGAGGTATAAAGACGGTAGATTCCTCATCAGAACTATGATTTTGACCGTATAGCCAGGAAGAAGAGAACTTATAAGAAATCAAAGAATCTTCCCTATGAAAGGTTAAAGTTAAAAATGATGAATTTCCTTGAAACGAAGGAAGGTAAGTCTTTATTAAAAAAACGTAAATATGATCCGGAACCCACCTTCGGAGATATTAAACAAAACATGGGATTTCGAAAGCTTCTCTTAAGGATAAAACCTAAGATAAATATCGAAGTCGGTTTAGTAGCTATCGCTCACAATATTAAAAAGATAAAATCCTTCTTGCAGGTCAATCAGATGGCTTTCCAGTTAGCATAATTGGAAAGATTAATAGATCCGAGCCGTTCCCAAAGGAAAATAACAAAAAAATAACCCTTTGTGCGTACCTTTTAGGGTTTTAGCCAATATAAAAAATTTTTTCGGACACCCTGATTAAGAGGGGGAGAGATCAAAAAAAATTATTTTTTGGAAGTGTCCTTAAATAAACTATTTTGAATACTATAATCCGGGGATTCTTGAGTTTTTTGAAAAATTGACTTATTATAAAATGTTGTTATAAATTCTTAAAATGTATGTGAATAATTACATTGCGCCTGTAGCTCAGCTGGATAGAGCAACGGACTTCTAATCCGTAGGTCGCAGGTTCGAATCCTGCCAGGCGTACCACTTTCAATATCTTACAACGACATTTTTGTCATCTGTCTAATATGATCTTTTCCTCGTACCAGCAATTAGAGAATTTGGTAAAACTCTATCGGT
>PVBE011382136.1_pt1 | contig 22625 bp, 22 predicted proteins | sample 1631181 | NCBI WGS metagenome assembly PVBE01 (sample SAMN08397723, study PRJNA350692) | Marine metagenome, whole genome shotgun sequencing project. | isolation source: water | place: Pacific Ocean | collected 2012-04 | reverse complement strand
TGCAGGGAGAGGACGGTTTCGTGATTTGGGAAGCCGAGGATTTTGACCGGAACCCGGATGAACTCTGGATAGAGGATATCGACCGCGAAGGCGCCTCCGGTGAAATCTCCATGTTGATCCCAAACGGTGCCGGCGGCAATGAAAACAACACCCAGTTGCAATACGACATTGTTTTCACCAAGACGGGTACGCATGTCATTTGGTATCGCGCCGGGGGAGACAGCGGCAAAGACGACTCCATTTGGCTTCATGTGGATGGCGAACGGCCGCCGAATCGAACGACGGGCAACCAGGCCAGCATGACCGGATTTAATGGAGACATCTTCGCATGGAAAAGCAAACCACAGGAGGGTGGAGGTCAAATGACTTTCAACATCGATGACCCCGGGCTGCACACCATCGCCATCGCCCGCCGTGAGGATGGAGCCTATGCCGATAAATTCATCATCACCACCGATTCATCCTTCAATCCCGACGACTTCGGAGAATTTGGACCGCCTTCGACCCCGCGGGAGGGTGAAGAGGTGGAAAGCAACAACCAAGTGGAAATCACTCTGGATCCAGTGGATACCGAAGGGGTGGAAAACACGTCTGTAACTTTGACCGGTGATGCGTCGATCACACCCGAAGACGCGCTGATGGCGTTGCAATGGCAACGCAAAGTCGGCGATGAATTCATCGACCTTTCCGGGAAAAACGGGACCAGCTTCGTCGTGAGCCCGCTGACACTGGATTGGCACGGGGCTGTTGTGCGTCTTAATGCGGTAACCATTGGCGACTCCGCCGTGAGCCAGGAGGCCATTATTTCGGTCATTCCCGAGACTGATCCACCCCAAGTGATTAGAGCTCAGGGCAACGCAAACGAGGAGCGCGTTTTTGTGACGTTTTCAGAAACCTTGAGTATCGCCTCCGCTGAAATGGTTGAAAATTATAAGATCACCAGCGCCGAGGGGTCCACAGAAGTTGTCAGCGCATCATTAATTGGCCCCCGCATTGTATTGCTGGAAACTTCCGAGATGGTTGTAGGCGCCAAATACACTATCACGCTAAACAATATTGCCGACACCGCGGCAACTCCCAATATTCTGACCGGCCAGGTAAAATTCTACGCCCTCGGCTATCTGCTCCCACAAACAGAAGATGGGTTGATAGTCTTCGAGGCTGAGTCTTATGATATCAACACCGACGGTCTCTGGGTGGAAAGCGGCACACCTTCGGGAGGCGTGTCGATGGTTCTGCCAAACGGTGCCGGAGGCAATGAGGCATCCTCCCAACTCTTATATGATGTGGAGTTCATCTACACCGGCACCCACATCGTTTGGTATCGCGCCAGAGGGGACAGTGGCACCGATGATTCGAGCTGGTTTTGGCTGGATGGCGCGCGTCCAGCCAATCGCGTCGATGGCAATCAGGCGAGTATGACCGGTTTTTCCGGCAAGTCTGATTTTGTCTGGGTGAGCGATCCGCAGGATGGACCTTCGCCTTATACCATCGAGATCGACGAACTTGGGCTGTACACCATCTCACTGGCGCGCCGTGAAGACGGGGCTTTCTTCGACAAATTCGTTATTACCGACAGTTTTGACTTTAATCCCAATGACTTTGGTCCACTGGGACCACCGGAAACGCGGGAAGGATCGCAGGCTTTGCCAGAGGTGACTCTGATAACACCCATGGATGGAGAAGAATTCGAATCGGGAGAAATGATTCCGCTCAAGGTAGAAATTGGCGCCTCGAGCCGAGAAATCGTGCGTGTACAGTATTACGCTGGCGAAGAATTGGTCGCTGAATCGACCACAAAGCCCTTCAACTCGGAGTGGGTCGGCGCTCCCGCGGGGGAGCATGATCTGAGCGCGGTGGTGATAGACGACGTTAACGACTTGGTGGTCACCCCTAGTTGGGAGCATGCGTACGTTACCGTTTTTACCGATGAACCGATCCAAATCATCAGCCTGGACCTGGATGGTACCGGTGCCAACCTAATCATGGAGTGGCAGGGCGGCATGGGGCCCTACACGGTACAGAAAGCCGCAAGTCTAAACGCACCAGTCTGGGAAGACGTTGACGTTGACGTTGAAAGCCCCCTGACCCTGCCTGTCGATGGCGCGACCGGATTCTTCCGCGTTGTCGCTCCTTGGTAGCATACTAACGGCACTTGATCCGTCGAAAGGAAAGGGATCCTGAAGAGGAGCATGCCCGGAAAACATTCACAGGAAACATACCGTTTGCGCTGATGCTGGGAGCCTCTACTCAGCTCCAGCCGCATAATCGACGATGTCATCGGTTAGGTGGTTCAGAGAAAGGATCAGTCCGATAATTGAAGAACGTTTTCAGGAATCCTTGGCCAAGAGGCAAATTGACCTCCTAAAATACACCTAGGACGACTAGGGTTTGTGGCGTGCCGGAGTTGACTGAGATCCGCGAACAGCCGTCAGACTGGATGGAGCTGTTTTTTCGCTTCCTGTCGGACGAGAAGGACGCCTCGGTTTACACACAGCGCAATTACCGGCAGGCGCTGGGCGAGTTCGCGCAGTGGCACCGCGAGACTCACGAGCCACCGGTATGCTGGGGTGAGCTCGAGCGGAACGATTTCCGGCTGTTCCTCCGACAGCTTGGCAGGCGTGAACTCAGCCAGGCGGCCATTCGGCTGCGGTTCAGCGCGCTCAATTCATTTTACAAATTCCTCATGCGGCGCGGGCTCGTCGAGTCGTCACCGGTGAAGGGAGTCACCCTGCCGAAGCCAGCCAAGCGGCTCCCACAATTCCTGACCATTGAGCAGATGAATGCGCTGCTCGACGCGCCGTTGCACCAACTCAAGGCCGAGCGCGATGCCAAAAAAGGGACGAAGAAAAAAGTCAGCCAGGTGCCGTACCTGCGCGACCGGGCGATCCTCGAGACGGTCTATTCGTGCGGCCTGCGGATTGGCGAGATTTGCCGGATGTTGGCCGGAGAAATTGAGCCAGACGAGCTTGTTGTCAACGTACACGGCAAAGGGAAGAAGGAACGGCAAGTGCCGATCGGCCGCGCCGCCGTCGAGGCGATCTGGCTTTACTGGGAGCGGTTGAGCAAGCCGCCCGCCGTTGACGAGCCAGTGTTCTTCGCGTCAGAGAAAAAACGCAGCGCCATCTACCCGCGTCTGGTCCAGTTGCGACTGAAGGACTACCTCAGCGCGTGCGGACTCGATCCGTCCCTCTCGCCGCATAAGTTGCGCCACAGCTACGCCACGCACCTGCTCGACGCCGGGGCGGACCTGCGAAGCGTGCAGGAAATGCTGGGCCATGCGAATCTCGCCACAACACAGGTGTATACTCACGTGACCACCGAGCGAATCAAGCGCGCCTACAACGAGGCACATCCTCGGGCCTGAAGCCTAAGCGCTTGGCCTAACGCTACATGGTGGCCGGTTGCTCGGCAGCCGGCGGGGGCGACTCGGCCTTGGGCTGCTTGGTTTGGGGAAATATCTGGTAGAGCAGAAGGTAAATCAGTACGCCGGTAATGGAGACGTACATCCACAGTGGCCATGTCCATCGCGCAATTTTCTTGTGCTGTTCAAATCGTTCCTTAAATGCGCGGCTGAACGTCATGAAAATAAGCGGCAATATTACCACCGCCAGCACGACGTGAGTGAGCAGCAGAACGAGGTAAATCGGGCGGAACCATGCCGGTTCGACAAAGCGCGTCACGACCTCGGTGTTAAAGTGGTAAACGAGGTAGCAAGCCAGAAACACGGCCGAGGTGGCGAGCGCGCTAACCATGCAGTTGCGATGCGCGATCTTGTTGCCTTTCTTGATGAACACGAAACCGAACATAAGTAACACCGTGGCGAGCGCGTTGAGGCAGGCGTTGATGAGGGGCAGATTCTGAATGGTCATTTCGAGGGTTCGGTTAGCAGTGTGTTCGCGATGGCGATGGCTTTTTCCTTCCACCCTTCATCCATGCTCTCGAGCACGCCACGGAGGCGTCCCTGCCGATCGATCACAACGAAAATGGTGGCGTGGATGAACAGGTCCTCGGGTGTGGCTTGTTCGCCTGGCGGCTTCTCGCGGACGATGAGCTTCATCTCATCGACGGCCAGGCGCACAATCTCCGACTTGGTGCCGGTGAGGAACTGCCAGCGCCCGGCATCCGCACCAAAGCGCTTGGCGAAGCGTTGCATGATGGGTGGTGTGTCGTGACCGGGATCGGTCGTGAGCGTGGCGAAGGCGACATCCTGATCGCCAGAGAAATGCTCCTGCAACTCGGCCATGCGCTTGGTCATCGCAGGGCACGGCCCAGCGCAGCGGGTGAAGATCACGTCGGCAAACCAGACCTTGTTCGCGAACTTGGCCAAGCCGACCGGCTTGGCCAATTGGTTAGTTAACGTGAAGCCGGTGAGCTGCGAAATGACCGGAAGATTGAGCCGACTACGCTGCTCGCGAACGAACGCGAACAGTACAGCCATGATCACCACAACCAGACCACCCCAAACAACCCATCGCACCGTTCGAGAGTATGATTCCACTTCAAGAAATGGCACCCGGTTCGGAGCGCCACGAAAAATTCAGCCCAGCCGGGGAATGCTCAGGCGTTGTCGTCGCCGGATGTGGGCGAGGCTAAAGCAGCCTTCGGTGCGGCAGGTTTTTTCTTTTCGATTTCCGTCTTGTACCATTCGTTATACTCAGCTTCCTCAACAACCTTCACGGCACCCTTCATGCGGGCATGACCATCGCCGCAAAGCTGGGCGCAGGTGATCTGGTAGCGACCCACCTTGGTCGGCCGAAAGTGAATCGGAATCCTCATGCCAGGGATAACGTCCTGGCAGACACGCAGAGGCAGCACTTTGAAACAGTGGATGACATCCTTCGATGTCAGGTCGATGGTGACACTTTTGTGTGTGCCATCTTCGTTCTTGATCATTGGCACAACAAGGTCGGACTTGAGCACCTCGACGTCATCCTCCCAGTACGGCTTAGATTTGTCGATACCGAAGGGGTTAGCCGCATTGACGAGGGTTTTGGATTGGGCACCAAGTTTGCCGTCGGCCCCGGGATAGCGAGCGTTCCAAGCAAACTGCTCGGCCGTTACACGAACCACACTCTCGTCGCTGAAGTCATCCGTTTTGTTGGCATAAAAATTCCAGAAATAAGTACCCACCACAACGAGGATCAACTCCGCTGCAATGACAAGCCCTTCAATGGAGTTGGTGATTTTCTTGCTCTTGACCCCGCTATAGTCGGCTGTCGGATTGTTCGCGGCTCGGAATTTCCACAGTGTAGCGAAATAATAAATGAGCCAACCAACGAAGAGCACCATCATCAGGACGTGAATGGCAATGACGAAACCATCGACGCGCCCGCCATCCTGTGACACCAACTCCGGGAAAGAGAATGCTTCCACTATTTTTGATAGGAGATCCATTTTAGACAATTATTCCTTAAAAAGTTCCGGGTCTTCAAACTGGGCGTAAACTTTGCCGCGCTTGAAGAGAAAAACAAAAAAGCCGCCGACGCCACCAAGCACGGGAACGAGAACGAAAAACAGGCTGGCGATGCCCCATTGCATGCCCTTGGTCATCGGCGAATCGGGTGCTCCAAAGCAAACCGCACAGGCCTCTGCTGCGCTTGGCCAAACAAGCATGACCAAGGCAACGAGCAGCAATGCAGTTGTGTGGGCTCGATTCACAGATAGCTGATGTGCTTGAATTTCTTCAGAAAGTAAAACAGGTAAAAGGACAGACCCAACGCGCCCCCCAGCGAGATAATACCCAACACCAGTTCAGTAGTCACTCCACTTGATCCATGGTTCACCACTCCCCAAATCCCGAATACGAGTGAAAACAGGATGGAGAGAAGAATGAAAACCAAATGGAAAGACTTGAGGGACATGGGAAATTAACTTTTTTTCTTTTTCGAAGCCCGCTTGGACTTGGAGGCCGAAGTGTCAACTGTGGCTGGTTGACTCAAGCGAATGACGGTCACGGCGGTAAATGATGCCGGCAGTGCCAAACCCAATAATGCCGCCAAAACCGACCATATCACCGGTAGTTCGGTTCGCGACAAATGTGAGGAATCCCCCTCGGCCCACATGATCAGGCCCATCATGCCAGCAAAGAAAATGAACGTGAGCACCATCGTCCATGTGATCATGATCAGTTTTTTGTCCCACTTGTAGTGCATGAAAATTGCCACCACGAAGCCAGCCTTGGCTAGTGCAATCACAAGGCCGATCAACGCCGCCCAGCCAAGCGGCAGGTCTAGTGTGACATCAATCAGAACCGTAACCAAGGTGCCCACCACGAGCACGCCGCCCACCATGTAAAAGAGCCGCGTGAGGTACTGGATAAATTCAGGTGAATCGTGTGAATCGCTCATCGTGCTATAGGATGTAGAGAATTGGGAAAAGGAAAATCCAGACTAAGTCCACAAAATGCCAGAACAGGCCGAAGGACTCAATCCTGTTGGTGAATTGCTCACGATCCTTGTGCCACATCGCCAAGCCTATCGGGAGTATATTGTACAGCATCAAAATGATGCCACCGAACACGTGAGCCGCGTGCAACCCGGTGATGGTGTAGTAAATCGCAAAGAATGTGCTGTGCTTGGGTTCGTAGGCTGAGAGGCGCTTGATTTGCCCGGCGTACAGCGTGATCTCCTGGTGGTGACTGTGATCCAAACCGAAGACGATTGATTTCACCCTTGGCTGACCACCGATGTCCTCGGTGACACGAGTCGTGCGCCACACCCACGGGTGGGCCTCTACCCTCTCGTAACGGGCATCACTCAAGATCACCTTGAAACCCGCTTGGCCAAGCGCATATTCCGCACGCTTGGCTGAATCATAATCCCGCTTGGCCAATACCAGGCCACCGTTGTCGAACATGTCATCGGCACTGCCATCGACATCGCCTGTCGATAGCAACCCATCCACCACACTGCGGGCTTCTTTCCGGGTTACGCCTGCTTTGGAATTCCACGCGCCCACCTTCACATCGATCGATGAGACCTCCTCGTAGGCGTTGATGTGGCCGGAGAGCGCAAGTGTCCCATCGTTCCATGCGTTGCTGAATGCAGCGTGACTCTCCTCGCTTGGCTCCTTGAAAAAACGTGTGGTGTAAATGCCTTCCACGTAATCTTGAACGCCGCCGCCGTGGGCGTCCCCGTGTGATGCGGTCTTATGATAACCTTTCTCGAATTTTTCGTGCAACACGTTCGGATCTTTCAGCCAGACGTCGTAGTGGGCGAACTTGGACGGCCACTCGTACGACCACTTGACGCAGAGAAACAGAACAGCGCAGGCAATGGTGGCCCATTTCCATTTTTTGTATCCGGCAAGGTTGCCCTGCTTCAACTGTGCCCAAGCGAGCACGACAAACATACTTGAGGCGATCAACACCATCGTGTTGCCGGCACCAACCACGATATCCATCAAACCCATCGACCATGTGCCGGGCTCCGCTCCCACGCGCAACAGCACATAGGAGGAAAACAGCGCACCAAATAACATGACCTCAGAGGCAAGGAAGAGCCAGATGCCCAGCTTGGCGTTGTACAGACCGGTGTCTGGCCTTGGTTTAACCGTGTAGGGGATTTCCATGGGGGATAAAGTCGTCTGTCACTTGTTGGCGGGTTGGGCCTGCGGCGTGAAGTCTTCCTTCGCACCCGGGACGCTGTACTCGTAAGGATCCCGATACGCTTTGACCTCTCCAGTGAAATTGCCATGCGGCGGTGGTGTGGGAGTTTCCCACTCGAGAGTGGTGGCCTGCCAAGGGTTGTCGGACTCGACTTTCTCGCCGTATTTCACGCTCCAGAACAAATTAATGATAAATGGCACCTGAGCAACAAGCATGGCCCAGGCAGCCGCCGAGATGGAGACGTTCATCCCCATGATCATGTCGGTGAAGGCACCCGCCGTGATGTCGGCGTTGTCCGGGTTAGCCAAGGCATAGGTGGCCCCACCGTCGGACATGCGCCGACTCATCCCTGCCATACCCTGCGCGAACATCGGCATGAAAATCAGGTTCATAAAAATGAGCGACCCCCAGAAATGTACCCTGCCCCAGCGCTCGCTCATTCTTCGTCCGGTCATCTTTGGGAACCAATAATAAACACCGGCAAAGATGGCAAAGATCGTCCCAGGCGCCACCACGTAGTGGAAATGCGCGATGACGTAGTAGCTGTCGTGCAGCGCCACGTCGCTATAGTTGAAACCCAGCGGTAAACCAGTCAGACCGCCAATACCGAACATCGGCAGGAACGCCAGCGCAAAGAGCATCGGCGTGTTGAACCGGATCGAACCACCCCACAGCGACACCAGCAGACAGGTCAGAATGATTACGGACGGGATGGAGATCAGCAGCGTAGTGGTCTGGAAGAACGCACTGATCACCGTACCCATGCCGGTCATGTACATGTGGTGCGCCCAGACAATGAACGCCAGAAAACCAAGCACAACCACAGAGCCAACAAGGTACTTGTAGCCCCAGATCGGCTTGCGGGTATTGTTGGCAATGATCTCGGCCACGATGCCCATCCCGGGCAAAATTAGTACGTACACTTCCGGATGCGCGAGAAACCAAAACAGATGTTGCCACAGCAGCGGACTGCCGCCACCGCTCACATCCACATCCTGCCCACCCACCACCAGGCCGGTCGGCAAGAAGAAACTCGTCTCCAGCACCCGATCCATCAACTGCAGGATGCCGGCGGCCTCCAGCGGCGGAAAGGCAAGCAGCAGGAGAAACGCCGTGATGAACTGCGCCCAGACAAAAAAAGGCAACCTCATCCAAGTCATGCCCGGGGCGCGCAGGTTGATGATGGTGGCAATGAAGTTCACCGCACCGAGCAGCGACGAGGTGATCAGCATCACCATGCCTATGAGCCAATACGTCTGCCCGTCAGTAGGGATCACCGAAGCTAGCGGCGAGTACGATGTCCAACCCGCTTGGGCCGCGCCGCCCGGGATAAAGAAGCTCACCGTCATGATGACGCACCCAAAAAAGAACGCCCAGAAACTGGCCATGTTCACCCGAGGGAAGGCCATGTCCACTGCGCCGATTTGGAGTGGCACCACGTAGTTGCCAAACGCCGCAAAGGCCGCCGGCACAATTCCCATGAACACCATGATCGTGCCGTGCATCGCGCCAAACACGTTGTAAAGCTCGGCGCTCATCACCCCGCCGGGAGCGACATTGTTGCCCAGCAGTGCCTCAAGCATCGGCCCCACGAACGGAATGGCCTGTCCATCGTATGCCATCGACCACCGCATCGTGGCGATCAGGCAAAACCCAAAAAACAAAAACGCCAGCCCGCAGAATCCGTACTGCATTCCAATAACCTTGTGGTCGGTGGAAAAAATATACGTACGCCAAAAACTCTGCTCGGGGTGCTCATGATGCCCATTATCATGCTGTTCCTCGATTGCCTTAACTGCCTCCGATATTGCGCTCATTACTAAAATTTACTCAAAAAAAACCATCGTTCCCCCCCGCGCTGCCGGCGCAAAAGCGGGGGAGCCTATCGATCCACCCCACCTGTTGTCAATCGTGACCTGCTCACTCGTCATAGTTTCAGCTTGTCTACCACCATTAATCCCAGCAGCAGCGGAAGATAAATGATGGAGGCGAAAAACAAAATCCGGGCGCTTGAGCGCGTCATACGACGCGAAAACCGTATGGCTGACCACAAAAATAGTCCTCCCAGCAATACAGCCCCAGAGGCATAAACCGCACCGACCAACTTCATCGTAAACGGCATCAGACTGGCTATACACAATAGAAGTGTGTGGCTGACCGCCTGCCGGCCGGTACGCGCTCCTCCTCCCTCCACATTTGGCATCATCACAAAGCCGGCTTTCTCGTATTCGCCCCTGTAAAGCCAAGCAATCGCCATAAAATGAGGCACTTGCCAGAAAAACAGAATCCCAAACAGCGTCCAACCCAGCGGATCCACCTCGCCCCGGGCCGCAGCCCAGCCCATCAAGGGCGGCAACGCGCCGGGAATCGCCCCGATCACAGTGTTCCACTCAGACTTGCGCTTGAGTGGCGTGTAGAGGAACAGATACGTGACCAATGCCACCGCGCCGAGCACCGCCACCAGCAAATTCACCCAGGCAGCCAACGCGAGCAGCCCGACCACCGAACAGCCGCCTCCGAGTAGCAGCACCGCCTCCGCCCCGATTGCCCCGCTCGGCAACGGCCGCTTGGCCGTGCGCTCCATCCGCGCATCATGGTCGCGCTCAAGGTATTGGTTCAGGATCGCTGCCCCGGCTGCCAACAATCCGGTGCCAAGCAGCGTTAGTCCCAACTTGGCCAGATTTTGGGCCAATCCACCGCTCCCGCCTCCGAGTCCGGCATAAAAACCAACCAATGTGGTGATCAACACGAGCGTCGTCAGCCGCAACTTCACCAGTTCCAAGAACACAGACCAAGCACTCGCCGAAGCCGCCCCAGCGTTTCGGCCCCGTTGAACCGTATTACCCATTGATATCACTTGCAGCACCCGCCACGGCTGCCACCCGCACGCCAATATCATCGTGCTTGGCCAAGCTCTCTTCTGCTCCGGCCAACTTGACGACAAACTCGCAGCGCTTGGTCACCATCAACAACAGGCTGCCCAGCGCCAGACAGACCGCCCCGAGCACCACGTGGCCTGTGGCCACGTCAGCAGCCTTGTTACTCAAAATAGTCCAAATCCCCATGCTGGCCTGGGCAACAACCATTGCCAGCAACAAACAACCTGCCCTAGCAATGCCACACGCTTGGCCAAACCGACGACGCACCTTCATCACCAGCACTACCGCCATGGCCAGCGTCACGACCGCACCCAGCCGATGCAGCATCTGCAGCCAAACATGCCATGACAATATTTCGTGCCCGCTGGCAAGGAACGACTGCGGATTCCCCTCCGCATCGTAAAGCCTGTTCTCGGAATGAAGATTTTTTTGCAACTCGAGCCGATTCACGTTGTATTGGGCAACCGAAATCTCATCCGTCGCCGGCCACACTTGGCCGTGTGCCAGCGGAAAATCCCAAATCGCCAGACCGGCGTGCTGATGGCGCATGGTCGCCCCGAGCAGCAACTGCACGAACATCAGGCAAATCACCACCACCAGTGTCCCCTGCAACGCCGCAAATCCGGCGCCGTTGCTTTGGCTCACGCTGCCCCGCCGCCACCAACCGCTGGTAACTAGCGCGATTCCGCAGACCAATACCAAAAAAAGCTGCGCCACCGCACCGTGAATCAGTCCCAAATTTTGATTGATCTCTGTCACTCGCAGGCCGCCGAGCACACCCTGCGCGACCACCAACAGGAACGCCCCAAGCCCAAGCAGTCGCACCCACTTGCGATCGTCTTTCAACCAAAGCCAAACTGCCAAAATGGTAGTCAACAAACCAATAAACGACGCCACCAAACGGTGCGAATGCTCCTCAAAAACCCCAAATTTCCCCAGCCATTCGTCAAAGGGCACCAAGAACATGTTGTACCCGAAGGTGTTGGGCCAGTCCGGCACGGCCATCCCCACCCCTTTGGACGTCACCAAGCCGCCAAATCCGATAAGGACAAAAGTCGCTAATGCATTGGCAATAGAAAACCGATGCAACCAAGGGGTGTTCTGCGTATCAGAAGACATCAACTATAACGGAGTGAATCAGCTAACTAGGTGCTTCAACCTGTCCTTGACTCAGGCCGTGTGCGCAAAGTAGCACCACAAAAAATGCACGGCAACTTCATTGTGAAATGATTCACAAGCTCGATCTAGAGTCGATATTCCGGCCGTCTGCACCCAGCCCATCCACCCCGTACTCCAGATCGACGGCTCTCGAAAAAAATTATTATGTTTACAAATGAGTCTCAAACAACTTGGATTCCACCGCTGTTATCTTGTAGAAGCCCACTCCAACAATGAACAACAACAAAGAACTCACCTTTCGCCAGAGCGTCGACCTGATGTTCGACCGCGCCACCGCCACGCTTGATCTGCCGCTAGGCCTCGCCGAGCAGATTCGCAGTTGCAACTCGGTCTACCAGGTGCAGTTCGGCGTCAAACTGGGCGACCGGTACGAGGTATTCACCGGCTGGCGAGCCGTCCACAGCGAGCACATTCTGCCAGTCAAGGGCGGCATCCGCTACGCCGACTTCGCCAACCAGGACGAGGTCGAAGCGCTCGCGGCACTGATGTCTTACAAATGCGCCATCGTGATGATCCCGTTCGGCGGCTCCAAGGGCGCACTCAAGATCGACCCAAGGCAATACAGCGAAAAGGATCTCGAGAAGATCACTCGCCGCTTCGCGCAGGAATTGGCCAAGCGCGACCTTATCCACCCCAGCCTCAACGTCCCCGCCCCCGACATGGGCACCGGCGAACGCGAGATGGGCTGGATCTCCGACACGTACCAGTCCCTGTTCCCCGAGCAGGCCAACGGCATGGGCTGTGTGACCGGCAAGCCGGTGCACCTTGGCGGCATCGACGGCCGCGTCGAAGCCACCGGGCGTGGCGTGCAGTTCGGCCTACGCGAGTTCTTTCGCCACCCCGAAGATGTCACCCGCGCCGGACTCGACGGTACACTCGAGGGCAAGCGCATCGTCGTACAGGGCCTCGGCAACGTCGGCTACCACGCGGCCAAGTTCCTCAGCGGAGAGGACGGCACAATAATCACTACCATCATCGAACGCGACGGCGCGATTCACTCCGCCGACGGCTTCGACGTCGAAGCGGTCAAGGCCCACATCACCGAAAATCAGGGCGTGAAGGGTTACCCCGGTGCGGACTACACCGGGGATGGCGCTGCGATGCTCGAGGCCGAGTGCGACATTCTCATCCCCGCCGCGATGGAGGGCGTCATCACCAGCAATAATGCCGCCCGCATCCAGGCCCCGCTCATCGCCGAAGCAGCAAACGGCCCGGTCACCTACAGCGCCGATGAGATTCTCCGCGACAAGGGAACCGTCATCATCCCGGACGCCTACCTCAACGCCGGCGGCGTCACGGTCTCCTACTTCGAGTGGGTGAAAAACCTGGCGCGCATCCGCTTCGGCTATCTCGAGCGACGCAACGAGGAGCGCCGTGGCCAGATGATTGTCGAGGCCCTCGAGAAAATGCTCGATACCCCCGTCCCGCCGGAAATCCGCGACCAACTCGTTACCGGATCGGACGAACTCGCCCTCGTCCGCTCCGGCCTCGACGACACCATGCGCAACGCCTACAACAAGATTCGCGACATCTTCAACGCTCGCGAAAACGTCGTCGACCTCCGCACCGCCGCCTTCGTCTGCGGCATTGAGAGCATCGCCAAACGCTACGAAAGCATGGGCATTTGAACCGCGCTTGGCCAAGGACTTGACTCCCCACCGCGGTTCCAGCTTCACTTTGTCGGGGCAGCGATTAACCTGTCGCCGCTTTATGGGCTTGAGAGTCTTCAACACCCTGTCGCGCTCGGTCGAGCCGTTCGTTCCACTGGATCCCGTCGGGAAGAAGGTGGATCTCTACTGCTGCGGCCCGACCGTGCACGACTTCGCGCACATCGGAAATTTCCGCACCTTCGTCTTCGCTGACATCGTCCGCCGTTATCTCACCTTCCGCGGCTACGACGTGCGCCACGTCATGAACATCACCGATGTGGAGGACAAGATCATCCGGCGCGTCAACGAGTCCGGTAAGTCGCTGGCCGAGTTCACCGGCGAATTCGAGCAGGCGTTTTTCGCCGACCTCGAGGCTCTCGGCTGCCAAACGCCGGACGAGCGCCCGCACGCGACGAAATTCATCGGCCCGATCATCGAACTCATCAATAAACTCGAGGACAACGGCATCGCCTACAAGGCCAATGACGGCTCCGTTTATTTCAGTATCAAAAAATATCGCGACGCCGGAAACAAATACGGCCAGTTGCTCAACATCAACCTCGACGAAATGCGCCCCGGCGAACGCGTCAGCAGCGACGAGTACGAGAAGGAATCAATCGCCGACTTCGCGCTCTGGAAGGCGCGCGTGCCGGAAGACGGCGAGGTGTTTAGGAAAAGCCCATGGGGTGAAGGCCGACCCGGCTGGCATATCGAGTGCAGCGCCATGAGCATGGAACTGCTCGGACCCAGTTTCGACCTGCACCTCGGGGGCGAGGATTTGATTTTTCCCCATCATGAGGACGAGATCGCCCAGAGCGAGGGCGCCTGCCTGCAGTGCGACAGCCACAGGTTCGTCAAGTACTGGATGCACGGCGCTCACCTGCTCGTCGAGGGCAAAAAGATGAGCAAATCGCTGGGCAACTTTTTCACCCTGCGCGACCTGTTGGCCAAGGGCAGCGCCGGGCGCGAGGTACGTTACCTAATGATCTCCGCCCACTACCGCGAGACCTTCAACTTCACGCTCGACAACCTGGCCGGAGCCAAGACCGCGCTTGGCCGCATCGACGAATGCACGACCAAGCTGCGCGAACTCGCGCTTGGCCAAGCGGTTGAACTGGACACCGACTCGCCACTTGTCACGCGCTTCACCGAGGCGATGGACGACGACCTCAATGTCTCCGCCGCCTGGGCCGCGGTGTTCGACTGGGTGCGTGACACCAACCGGAAACTCGCAGCCAACGAGCTCACCACCGGAATTGCGGCAACCGAGTTGGCCAACTGGGAACACATCAACAACGTGCTCGGCATCGAGTCGGTCGAGAAGGAAGCCCCAGCGGAAATCGTCGCCCTCGCCGAGGAACGCCAAGCCGCCCGCAAGGCGAAGGACTTTGCCCGCTCCGACCAGATCCGCGACGAACTCGCCGTCCAAGGCTGGACCATCGAGGACACCCCCAAAGGCCCCCGCGTCAAGCGAGCTTGATCACCGTTTTTGGTTGTGCGCCTCAGCAGCGTATTTGCGTTTGGCCAAAGCGGTCGCTTCGACGATGAACGACTCGGGCGGTTTCCACTCGCTGCATTCGCTCTCCGCCAACATTGCGGTCTCCCACACCTTGCGATCGATGCCGGTGGACTTGGCCTGCAACGAGCCTTGGATCAGCAGGCCGTCACGATTGCGGCGTTGGGCGGCCCCGGCGATTTTGTTTCCGCAATAAAGGAGGTCATTCTTTTCCGCGCCAACGAAACATTGCCCCGGCCCGGACGGCCGTGTTTCCGCACAAAGCTCGGTCGCTGCGCCGCAGCCCTCAAACGCCCGCCGAACCCATTCATGAACGCATCGATAACTCTCTTCAGCCTTGAGTTGACACCACGAATGGCTCGGCGGAAAAACTAGGCTGTACGTCCACTCATTTTCGTCGTGGCAAACCAATCCTCCGGCAGTGGAACGACGGATGAGCGGTCGCAACTCGGTTATCACCGACACGTCAACGTATCGCTGAAAGTAACCGAAGCTGGCCGTCGACTGATCCCACGAATAAAAATGCAGCACCGCTTGGCCAAACGCGTTGGCCTGCTGCAGAAGCAGTTCGTCCGCGGCCATATTCCACGCCGGTGCTCCAGCCTGGCCGTGCCAGACCCGGAGTGCTTGGCCAGGCGGGGTCATTCGCAGTATTCGCCGTCTTTTTCCGACGGGCAAAGTAGGTCAATTTCGCATTCGGCGCACTTCGGCTTTCGCGCGGAGCAACGGCGACGCCCGTGAAAAATCAGCCAGTGGCTAAGCATCATCCAGTCGTCACTCGGGACAAGGTTTTGCAACGCGACCTCGACTTTCTCCGGCGTCTTTTCGGCCGTCAGGCCAAGCCGCCTGGCCAGACGCCCGACGTGCGTGTCGACGACGATACCCTCGTTGATGCCGAACGCATTACCCAGCACCACGTTGGCCGTCTTGCGCCCCACCCCGGCGAGGGCGACGAGCTCGTCCATCGTCGCCGGAACATTGCCACCATGCGACTCGACGAGCGCGCGACAGCAGTTTTGGATGCTCTTGGCCTTGTTGCGAAACAGGCCGATCCGCTTGATGTCCTCCTGCAACTCCTCGAGCGGTACAGCGGTGTAGTCAGCGGCGCGGCGGTATTTCCTGAACAAGTCCACAGTGACGATATTCACCTGCTTGTCGGTGCATTGCGCGGAAAGAATCGTCGAGATCAGCAACTCGAGCGGATTGCGGTGATCAAGCTCACAATGCGCATCAGGATACGTCGCGCGCAGGCCGTCGATGATTTTTTCGGCGCGAGCAACCTTGGCCTTATTGGATTCGCGCGGCATAAAAATCAGTTTTGCGGAAGCACCTGCGGAGTCGGAGTTTCCGAATCCGGCTTAAACAGAACCATCCGCCGGTCCACCGAGTCGAGTTTGCGCACGGCCTCGTCAATAACTGGTGCAAGCCTTGGCCTCTTCTGGCCTCGGCGCGGCTTGAACAACTCGATCCGCTGCCGCGTCGCAACATAGTTCTGCAGGATGCGCCCGTACTCGTTCACGAACGGCAGCAGTTGCTGAGGCATCTTCACCCGGGCAATCAGCAGTTGGTTGATCTTCTGCTCGAGCGTTTGTTTCTGCACGGCAAAGTCCCAGCCGCGAATCGCCTGCTGCAGTGTGACCTCCGCCTCAAGCGGCGAGTCGGCATCGTTTAACCTCACCTCGGCCGGCAGCTTCAACAGGTTTTCAAACTTCTCCACCGCTTCGCGCAGTGTCCAGTTTTGGTACTGGTTTTGGCCGGTCAACTGCACAATCGTCACCGCCCACCATTTCTCCATCCCCAGCATATTGGCGAAAAGATCGCCGTGAACTTTCAAAAAAACCGTCTGCCAATTCAAATTGTTCGACAGTTGCCGAATCATGTTTTGCAGGCGCGCGCCACCGGCCCTGAGCGCCAGCAAACGATCCACCAACAGGTGCGAGCAGGCTTGAAAATCCCTCCAATTCTCCCCGCGCAAATGGGCCGGCGACGGCATCGCGATCTCGCTGAAATCGAACGCGCGTCGGTTTCGCAACCGCACCCGCACCCCGGCCAGCGTGTCGTGGCGGCGCACATTTTTGACCACCTCTTCCATCGCCATTTCTTTCCCGCCCTGTTCCGGTTGCCTTAGAACAAGCACCAAATCCGGCTGTGCCAGCAATAACTGAGCGAAGCCGACCGTCAGCCAAAGCGGAATCTCCGTGTCGCGCAACTGCGGTTTCTGGTTGGCCAGGTCGAGCAGCGTCACCTGCACCAACGCACGGACAAGTTTGTCCGCTTCGACCTCGCTCGGTAGCGTCAACTCGTACGTGTAGCCATTGATATGCCGGTCAGTCACCACCGGCACCGCGGTCCTGTACGACATCGTCGGTTCAAGGCGCAGTTTCACCCTGCTGCCCGGCACCGGCGGCAGTCCCAACCGAGCCAGCATCGCGTTGCGAACACGCTCAGCCGTAACGACCACATAATCCGGCGCGATCAAAATCGTATTGGCATTGGCGTCTAGAATGCCGCCGCGACGCTTCGGCGATATCGGCCCGTACGCAATGAACTGTCCCGACCGGCTGCTGGCCGTTTTAAAACCGGCGCGCGGCTGCAGCAGCCGATTGATGTCCGCTGGCAACCGCTTCGGCACCGGCGTCGATGAGATTGGCCGCTTGGGCTGAACCGCCCGCGGCGGCAGCACCGGCTCAGGAGGCTTGGACTTGGGCGAAACCGGCCCCGCTTGGCCAAGCGCCGCGGGGACAGCGGACAAGCCTAGTGCAAACACAAACGCCTTCAGCCAAGCGCAGCTATTTCTTCGACGACGACTTGCCGCTACTTTTGGCTGGTTTGGATTTGCTATCTCCCTTCGACTTGCTGTCGCTCTTGGAAGATGAATCCGTTTTTTTCTTGGATTCGGATTCCTTTTTGGCACCGGCTTTGTAGTTTTCGCTGCGGTAATCGGTTTCGTAGAAGCCGCTGCCCTTGAAGATGATCCCGGCACCGGTGCCGATGGCGCGACGCACCTTGCCCTTGGCCCAGCGTTTTTTTTGGCAAACCTCTTTCGGGCAGGTCTCCAGCGCATCGGCTTTGATGGATTGAAACAACTCAAACTCGTGGTCGCACTTTTCGCAAACGTACTCGTATGTCGGCATAAATAATTGATTCCAAAAACCGCAGCGAGTAACGGCAAACACCCCCCAAAAGTCAAGGCTGCGGCGGCACCAACTGCATTTCCAGCTTGGCTTGGACCGGCGGGGTTGGTTCCCTCCCCTGCATGGCCATGGTCAAGCTCGCCAACATCGTCGCGCATTGCGATCGCACCCTCAAGCCGGAGTCGTTCGAGGACTGGCCCGGCGCGGTGAACGGATTGCAGGTGGAGAATCGCGGCAGCGTGTCGCGCATCGCCGCCGCGGTCGACGCCTCGCCGGCCACGATCAAAAAGGCGATCGACGCCCGGGCGGATTTGTTGATCGTCCACCACGGGCTGTTCTGGAGAGCGACACATCCGTGGACCAGCAACCGATATCGGTTGCTGCGGCTGTTACTCGACAACAACGTCGCCGTTTACAGCTCGCACCTGCCGCTGGACGCGCATCCGCAGCTCGGCAATAACGCCCAGCTTTGCAGGGTGCTTGGCATTAAAGTACCCAAGCCGTTTTTCACCGAGCGCGGCCAAGCGATCGGGCTGCGCGGCACTCTCAACTTGACGCGGGCGCAGTTGGCTAAGCGCCTGGCCAAGGCGACCGGCGTTGAGCCGACTCTGCTGCCAGGTGGCACGGCTCGCTGCCGCAAAGTCGGCGTCGTCACCGGCGGCGCGGGCGCGGAAATGAAAACTGCCGCCGACGAGGGCGTGGACACATTCATTACTGGCGAAGGCCCGCACTGGACGTTCGCGCTGGCCGAGGACCTTGGCCTGAACGTGTTTTACGGCGGCCACTACGCGACGGAAACGTTTGGCGTGAAGGCGCTCAGCGAGAATATGTCGAAAAAGTTCAAGTTGCCGTGGACGTTCATCGATCATCCAACCGGCTTGTGACACCGGAGATTGCCAGCACTAGGTTTTCAAAATAGACTTGTCCCTGTGAACCGCTTTTCGCAACTCGCTGCCGCCCTGTTGCTGCCGGGTGTTTTGTCTACGGCTGCAGCCGCGCAGCCCGGCAAAATCAGTAAGGTGCTGCCGCATTGGCTCGACCTACATGGCCGCCATACGCTCTCGCCCAGTCTGCTCGAGCGCGATGCCTACCAGAACAGGCTTCGCAAGGATCGCGCCCTCTGCTCCGGCATCCGTTTCGATGTGAAGTGGAGCAAAAACACGAGCGGCAGCGTAAAGCTGCAACTCGAGTTGCGTGTCACCGGAAAGGCCAAGCCGATCGTGCGTGAGCTAGCCATAAAACCGGGCCGACATGGTGGCTGGGACGCCGTCACACTGGACGATGACGCGTTCAGGGCTATCGGCAAAATCATCGCTTGGCGCGTGCGACTGCTCGACGGCGAAATCGAACTGGCCAAGCGCCGCTCGTTCTTGTGGACTGAGCGCAAGCCGGCCGGCAATGCCAAAAAACCGGCGTCCGATTGACAACAGCACCGACCTCCCCCACCCTCTGCACATGGCAAAAACAGGTTTAGGCCGAGGCTTAAGCTCCCTCTTGGGTGCCCGCCCGGCAGCTAAGAAGAAAAACGAATCCGGGAAAAGCCCGACTGACACACGCCCCGAAACAACCGAGACCCCCAACGTGGTACCGGTCGGCGAGATTTTGCCGGGTGCGATGCAACCGCGCAACGGAATGGACGATGACTCCCTGAACGAGTTGGCCGAGTCCATCCGCGAGAACGGTATCATGCAGCCGCTTGTCGTGCGCCCGCGAGAGGGCGGCTACGAACTGATCGCCGGGGAACGCCGCTGGCGCGCCGCGCAAATAGCTGGCTTAGACAAGGTGCCAATCGTAATCCGCGATGTGGACGACCGGACGGCACTCGAGTTGGCTCTAGTTGAAAATCTTCAGCGCGAAAACCTCGATCCCATAGAAGAAGCCAAGGGCTACGCGCAGTTGTTGGATCAATTTGACCTCACGCAGGAAGAAGTCGCCACGAAAGTCGGCAAAAACCGGGCTACGGTGGCCAACGCGCTGCGGCTCATCAAGCTGCCGCCCGAGGTGCAGGCGCATGTGCGCGATGGCCGCCTCTCGAGCGGCCACGCCAAGGTGATTCTTGGCCTGAAACACGCCAAGGATCAGGTCGCCGCCGCCAAGCGCGTGATCAAAAAGGAATTGAGCGTCCGGCAGACGGAGGAGTTGCTTGGTAACCTTGGCCAAGCGACACCGGGCAAAACCAAACGCGACGCCGGCAAGGGAGCCACCACCAACGCGCACATTCTCGATCTCGAGAGCAAACTGCAGGAGCAGCTCGGCACCAAGGTGACGTTGCGCTACCGGAAAGGCAAAGGCTCAGTGAACATCAAGTTTTTCAACGACGAGGATTTGCAGCGCATCCTCGAGACCCTTGGCATCAGGGCCGACTAACTTTAAATTTAATGCTTTTGGATGTTGTAAAATACGGCGACCCGGTGCTGCGGCAGAAGGGCGAACGCGTGGAAGAGATCACGCCAGAAATCAAGCAACTCATCGGCGACATGCTCGAGACGATGCACGAGGCGCACGGCATCGGTCTGGCCGCGCAGCAAGTCGGCAAGGCGTTGCAACTGACCACGGTGGACGTGACCGGCGTGGAAGATCGCCCATCGCGCATGAGCATCGACGGAGAACCTGTCAAGCCGGAGGATTACATGCCGCTTGTCCTGCTGAACCCGGAGTGGACAGCGGTCGACGACGCGAAGTCGGACAGTGGCGAGGGTTGCCTGAGTTTCCCCGAGGTGTACGGAGAGATCAACCGGACGGAGAAGATCGATGTGAAAGCAACGGACGAAAACGGAGAACCGGTCGCGTTCCGCTGCAGCGGCTTGCTGGCACGCGCGATTCAGCACGAGTGGGATCACCTGCAGGGCATCCTGTTCATCGATCGCATGGACGCCTTCGTTCGCAACGAACTCAAGCCGGAATTCGACGCCATCCAGGCGGAAACCAAAAAGGCACTTAGCTGATCAACGATTAGGGGTAGTCTGCCGCCTAGCCCGAACATTTTGGAGTAACCTCAGACTGCGCTGATATTTGGCATTTGCCATTCTGGCGGCCTGCTCCGCTGCATCCAGTTCGCCTCCAGCCTTGTTGCGTTGCTGGTAAGTCAATGGACTGCCAGGTGCCTTGGCTTGATCCTTCATTTCCCTCGCAGTCTCAAGCCGTTTCTCCTCGTACAACATCACGCCCCTGGCCATTTGAAACGCCTCACTAAACTCCTTCTCAGCGACATCAAGTCGACCTTGTTGCATGTAGGCCAGGCCAAGGTTTTGGTGAGCGTCAATGTAGCTCGGCTGCAGTCGGACCGCCTTGGCAAAACAAACAGCCGCCCTGTTCACGTCGCCCTTTATCGCGTACGCCGTGCCGAGATTGTTGTGCGTGTTCGGGTTATCGGGGAAAATCCTGATCGACGACTCGAAGTGCCGGATCGCCTCGTCATACTTTTTTTGATCCTTGAGGATGTTTCCAAGATTGTTTAGTGCCTCCGCGTATTTCGGAGTCAACTCAAGGGCCCGCCTGTACTCAGCGGCGGCCTTGTCCAACTCGCCCTTGGCCTTGTAGGCGATGCCCATATTGTAAAACACCTCCGAATCTCCGTCCTTCTCAGCAAACGTCAACGCCTCGTTGTACTTGACTAGGGCAGCATCCGGCTGACCGTCACTGATCAATGCGTTACCCTCATGCATCAACTCCACCACCTTGTCGGGATCACCCAGTGAATGGACGCCTTCGCCATCCAACTTGATGGCATTGAGTTCCGCCAGAATATCATCGACCGACTCGATCTCATCCGCAGCCGTAACCGCTGGCGGATCGGCATCGAGCGTTGGCTCCTTTGTCAATGATAATGGATCACCTACGGGAGCCGGTTCGATTGCGGATTCAGGCGTTGACTCGGTGGTGGGCGCAGTTGGCTGAACCTGCTCAAGCTCCGCCACCTGAGTCGCTGGCACCTCAACCGTATGATTGGTGGAAACCGCGTCTAGACTTGAGATAGACCTCTGAGTCTGTTGCTCAGAACCGCACCCAGCGAGGAGAGCGGCCAGCACAACATAACTCGCGGCCTGGAATGGTTGAATCCTGAACACCGGCTGGAAATCTACCAGACCTTGGCCAAGCCGCAACCATTGTCCGCTGCCCAGACCCCATTGATCCGTGCAATGAAACTCAGCGCTTGGCCAAGTGCTATTAACTCGGTTAGGGTTCGCCCCACTTAAAACTCATTGGACTGATGTTGCGAAAAACCATTCTCACCGTAGCCACCCTTGGCTTTGCCACCTGTACGCTGTTCGCCCGGGAACTCAAGGAGTTCGACAACGACGTCAACTATGACGAATCACGCGTGCCACACTACGACCTGCCCGACCCGCTGATCACCGTCGAGGGCAAACCGGTCACGACCTCCGAACAGTGGAGGAACGTTCGCAGGCCGCAGATCCTCTCGCTGTTCGCCAACTTCATCTACGGCGCGGTGCCGGTGCCGCCAGACCCCATCAAACAGTCGTACCACGTCCTCAGGGAGGACAAATCGTTCATGGGCGGAAAGGTGACCAAGCTCGATGTCGCCATCCGGTTCAAAAACCGCAAAGGCACTGCGCAGACGCATGTCATCGTTTTCATCCCGAACCATGCCAAGGAACTGGTGCCGGCGTTCATGATGATGAGCTTCGACAATCCCAG
>PVBE010867457.1_pt1 | contig 22628 bp, 18 predicted proteins | sample 1631181 | NCBI WGS metagenome assembly PVBE01 (sample SAMN08397723, study PRJNA350692) | Marine metagenome, whole genome shotgun sequencing project. | isolation source: water | place: Pacific Ocean | collected 2012-04 | reverse complement strand
GCTTTCTACAGAACCTTCCGCGACAGAAAGTTTGGAGATCTTAATTCCAACTTCCCCAAAGTGCTCGCTGTCTACAATACGCTTGTACCCATGCCACTCAACGAAACTATCATCAGCAACAAGCTGATATTGACCATTTGTAAATAAAGCAGCTGTACTCTCAGAAGAATCCTCCACAGGAGCAATCTCCTCAATTTGTGGTGCTGCACACCCTGCCCCAACAAGGACAAGTGCCAAAGCACCTAAAAATAATGCTTTTTTCATATTATTGTTCGGTTAAATTTCTTCCAAAGAAAAGATGCAGAGTCAAAGAAATCGCGACACGAAACTTATTTACAAGACCAGGAGTTTTGAACAAGTAGACCGTCCTCCACAGATACCACACGAAAAAACCCTTTATTGTAAATCCCCCAATAAGCCCAATTCCCTGTCCGATCCCAAGAGAAAACAGCATTCCTTTCACTTTAGGTTTGTATTCTATCAAATCTGACCCTGATTCCAAAAAGGATATATTCTTTGCAACAACAGAAGCTTGTTTGACTGCCGTTTGAGCCAATTTGGGAACAATATGATCCTTATTGTTCATCACATCACCGAGTGCAAACACATATTCTTGATTCAAACATCGAAGAGTTAAATCAGAGAGAATATTTCCTTTTTCATCTTTTTCAAGTTCATTTCCAACCCAATCAGAATTTGGAACCATACCAGCGGCTAAAATCGTAACATCACTTGAATAAGCATCTTCTGAGACCAAGACTTTAGAATCAGTAATCTCGGTCGCGTAAGAAGAAAGGACAAGCTCAACACCATCCTTCTTGAGTTTATCTTTGATGGTTTTCTGCGTTGCAATATCGTCAATACCACCAAGCAATTCATTCGAATGAATCAAACGGATAACTGACGTAAGTCTTTTAGATCGCTTCTTGAACGCATTGATAAGCGCAGAAAGTTCAGTTACAAGCTCGAGTCCTGTAGGACCACCACCAATAACAGTTACACAAACGTGTTTATGCACAGACTGAGCCGACATTATAATTCTTTGTTTGATCAAGAGAGCATCTTCTGCCGTTTTTAGCTGAATAGCATGCTCGCAGCCAGGAACAAGATCTGTATTTGTTCTAGATCCGGTCGCAACAACAAGATAATCAAAAGGAATGCTGTGAAATTCTAAACAAACCAATTTACGCTTAACATCCACATTCGTTGCTTTCGCGCGTACAAATTCAAAATTCTTACTTTTAAAAAAGCTTTCATATTCAAAAGTCACATCTTCGTGCACCAAAGTTCCGGTGGCAACCTCATGTAAAAGTGGTGTGAAACTAAAGAAGTTTGTAGGGTTAATAAGCGTAACGCAAAAACCGCGATTCAACAGTTCTTTCGCGGCATACACACCTCCAAAACCACCACCAACGATAACTACATGTTTATTTTTCTCCATAATGAAGGTATTGTAACAGATGCTCAGATCTATACACTATAGCGAGTTGACGTTTTCTCAATAGTCAGCTAGAATTTTGCTGTTATTTGGGTCGGTACTCAAGCGGTCAACGAGGGCAGACTGTAAATCTGCTGGCTTTGCCTACGGAGGTTCGAATCCCCCCCGGCCCACCACAATTAACGCCACCTTAGCTCAGTTGGCCAGAGCAACGCACTTGTAATGCGTAGGTCGTGGGTTCGAATCCCACAGGTGGCTCCACTTAAATTTCCCTGAAGTATTGACAAAAATAGGCTTTTTGGTACTATTCCGACGAACAAAAACGTATGTCACAAGATACCCTGATCAAATTAGAGTGCACCGTCTGCCATCGCGTCGGGTACCGATCAAGAAAAAACAAGAAAACAAGCAAAGATCGACTGGAGCTCAGCAAATTCTGCAAACATTGCAAAAAGCACGAGCCTCACAAAGAAACAAAATAAACAAGGGCCAAAGCCCTTGTTTTGTTATTGAACAACTTCCCAACCCCGTCTCTTAGCATAAGTGTATAAACCACTAGAATGGGGCTTAACTACCACAGGATTCCCAACAAGTTTCAACATCGGAACATCGTACTCAGAATCACCATAGGCATAACTCTTTTGAAGAACCAGATTTTCATTCTCAGCCAGATGCTTAACTCTATCTCTTTTTTCTTCCCCGCGCATCAACCGAACGATTCTGCCAGTATACTCACCGTTTTTTATTTCAAGCTCTGTACCATGTGCTTCCTTAGCCCCAACAAGCTCTCGAAACTTTCTAGCAAGTGGAGTAATGGCCTCTGACACCAAAATCATACGATGATTAAACTTCTTATGATCATAAATATATGAAAGTAAGTCATGGTGAAATTTCCAATGTGCTATTTCTCCATAGAATTCATCAACCAGCCTCGATATTTTTTCTTCAGACCAACCAGCAATACATCTCCCCGCCTGCTCCATCACTTCAATATGTGTAACAAGGCCCAATTTGTTCATGAAAAAGTAAGCTTGCATCCTACGAACATCGTTCGTGCTAATCTCCCCTCTCTCCAAAAGCCACGCATAAAAATCTTTCATGGAATAACCTTTGTAAATTGTTTTATCGATGTCTAAAAACACTCCTACGTGTTTACTGGGTCCATCTTGATAGAAATCATAAGCATACTTTCTAGGAAGCAAATCAAGAATCGATTGCATGAGCTCTGTGCGCAAACCCTCAACAGATGCACGCGGCACACTCTCAGACAATATTTGTTCTGGATAAATTGGTTTTCCAAATCGAATGTTTATCGTTCCTGGAGACATTTTAATTCCACCTATTAACTGATGTTCATTTGTAAGAACCATTGGAACAATGGGCCTTCCTGTTTTGAGAGCAAGTCTCGCAGCACCAGTATGAATATAATGAAGTTTGTCTGAATGCTCGACATGCCCTTCAGCAAAAATCATAACGTTACGCCCACTCTTCAATGAATGTTCAAGCTTTTCTAAGGCTCGTTTTGGAGAACTTGCTCCAGCATATTTCTCATAATCAAATTTGTCGCGCATTACATCAATCGCACCTGAACGAAATGAAAAGATATCAAAAGGAAACGGGAACATTCCTCGTGGACCAACCAAAAAATCTACATTAGGACCAACCATTTCAAAACACAAAAAACCATCTAATTTCGTTCCATGATTCGAAACATAGATATACGGACCATCTTCAGTCGGATGAGGGTGATTGTAATGATATATGATTCCTCCAAGCACGCGCAATAATTTCGAATTAAAAAAAGAAACCATTCTCCAAAATTTAGGTTTAAGAGACTTTTGAAGAAACAAATCGATAATCAAACAAAAAGGAAGTTGAATTACTGCAAAAATAAAAAACAAAAGCTGAACGAAAAAACCATGAATTTTACGAACAGTTGGATGTTTCCAGATACCTCTCATAGTTGACATTGGGTTTATTTAATGCTAGTTTACCATACTGCCAATGGGGCAGAAAACGGACCTTCAAACCAAACCCAGACAAAGAGATGGACAGCGTATGAGTACCGCTACGAACCGGGACAGGTTCAAGCCTGCCAATCACGAGTGGCACTCGATCAACGCTGGCCGAAACGTCCGCCTCCTAGAGGTTGGGTGTGAAGAGCTTGGTATTGATCGAGAAGTCGTTCTAAATTCCGTTCCGGAGAGACTTCGAGGAAAAGAAGCTCGACAGATGGTGAGGGGCGAAGACGTCCTCACTCTCGATGAGTACAACGACGCTGTCGATGAATTCGTTCGCCAAGCTGGCCACGTCAGCTTCATGCGAGAAATCGGCCGTCATTCGCCACTTGTCGACTTTGGATTCGACAAGATCAAACGTCTTTTTGGAACCAACCCTGTCACAGGTCGCATGATAAGCCCATGGGCAGCCTACGGGATGCTCAACAGCTCAGCACGCGCCTGGAACATCAACAAGATCTGGCAAGCAAAGCGTCGTGGAATCAACGGCGTAAGGCTTACCTGCACCTACAGCTCAGCTTCCCCCACCGGGACAACAGTCGATCCGCTCGAGGACGCAGTTTCGCTTCTTCATCTCATTCGTGGAATGAACGAAGCGCTCCCAGGAATCTTTCCGGGGCGTACCAAGAACGCACGTGTTCACTACACACTCGTTGCGCTTCCGATCGTCAAGGTGCTCAAAATGTGGGCACCAGACGCATTGATCGCGCTCGACAACGGTCACCTGCTATTCAATGGACAGGTTGTTGGAGAAAAGGTCTACCTGATCCCTGACAAAAAGGGTGTGTACTGGGGCAACTACCTTCTGAAAGAGCCTGAGCACAACAAGTGGACACCAGGAATCGTACTGACGCAAGATGTCACAACCCCCTGCTCAACTGAGAAAGGGGGAACCCGATTGCTCCCGATCGTTTACGAAGGAGATGTTTTCCAAATCGAGGAAGGCTCCTTCAACACGACCGTCATCGATGTCGAATGGAACACTACTCTGCTCGAAAGGCTTCTTGGGCCTCTCTTTGCCCTCATGGGACTCAGGAGTCTCAATCGTCGAGGACTCATCGAAGTCCAAGACGAAAACGAGCTGATCGCAGCAAACCAGCGCACCGCACATGCTCGGCGTGAGGCCGAAATCAATGCAAGCGTTGCAAGCGTGGTTTTCCCAGACGAGATCATCTTTCGGGATGTGATCAATGGGAGTTTCAGCGAAGCAGAGGACGAAGAAACCGTTGCTCTCGTTGTAGACGTAGTTGATTTCTCCAAGATGTGCCACAGGGAAGAACTGGGCACGATTGGCGGATTCATGAAAACGTTCATGACAGTACTCAACGGACTAGCCACAAGGCACTTTGGGAAGATCAACAACTTCACCGGCGACGGTGCAGTCATTCTCTGGTCCTCAAAGATGGGACTTAGTCGTGGACTTCCGGTCGAGGAAAGAGTCGAACTCACCATCAAGGTAGCGAGCAGTCTCTGTGAAATCGCTGACCGTGCGAAACACCCGATTCGCGTCGGAATTTCCATGGGACCAACAGTGACCTACACAATCCCAATCGACCAGAGCGGAAATGCGGTTTACCCCGTAACAAACGGGGACGCTGTAAACATGGCGGCTCGCGTAGAAGCAGGAACAAAGTCCATCCAGCAACACTTCGGAACTTCCGTAGCTGGAATCGACGGAGTCGCAGTTGAAAAACTCTCTCTTTCTCAAAGACAGAGACTGAGCCTGACCCACTCTGGAAAAACTCAGGTCAAAAGCGATTTCTTCGAACTCTGGATGATCGAACGAGACGAGCTTGGTGAGGCAGAGGAAGCTGCCGTGAGAACGGCATCTATTTCTTTGTCCAGCATGGGAATCCCGGCCATCACCGAACTCGAGATACAAGAAGGACTAGACGTCACAGGCCTCTCCTTTGGTGACGGTATTCCAAGCATCTCTTCTCGCGCTGGCGAAGGAGACGCTCCCAAGGACGGATTCCCGGACCTTGGAGCTTCTGTGTTTGAAATGAAACCCATCGAGGGCCCAGATCAACCAGAAGACAAGGAACCAGAATCCTGATCTCAACCGCATGCATACTCTGCATGCGGTTTTTCAATACAAACAAAAAACCATCTAGATGATCTAGATAGCTTTTTCGTGGAGCCGTCGTCGGGAATTGAACCCGAGACCTCATCCTTACCATGGATGCGCTCTACCAACTGAGCTACGACGGCACAATCAAAGGACGCGGCAAAATAATAACAGACCCTATTCGTCCTGTGAAGCCTTCTCATCCACGTTTACATCCTTAGTCGAGGTTTTCTCCACGTATTCTTTTTTAAGCTCAGAGAAACGATTTTCAAAATCAGTAATTTTCTCGTTTTTAGGGTTAACTTCTTTCAATCTAGAAATCCCCTTTCTTACATCTTTCAAAGATCCAGATCTAAGAGAAGCTTCAATATAAAAATCTAGATAACGAGGATTTTTAGATCTTTTCTCAATAGCTTTTTTCAAATACGATACAGCAGAAGAAAAATTTTCGTTTTGCATTTCTATTTCCGCAAGAGAAACACAAACACTGGCATCATTTGGTGAAAGACGATGCGCAAACCCAAGTGTCTCACGAGCCTGATCAGATTGACCGCTCTTAAGATACAAATTTCCAAGCCCTTCATATGCATCAATATTCTTTGGATTGTGAGAAATGATATCAATGTATTTTTTCTCAGCTGGAATAAACTCTTCTTCTTTTATAAGTTTTTCAGCTTCCGAAATAATACGCTTAATTGTTTCACTATCATAAGCATGCTCCCCCTCTGAAGCTGTTCGTCGAAGTTTTTGATAGTACTGTTCCATCTTATACAGACGCTGCACAGCTCTTCGACCAACTTTCGACGCAGCAGTAAAAGCACTTGTACTGGACTTTGCAATTCCTTCTACACGCTTACGTCCTTTTCTTTCTAACTTTTGCAAAATGATTTGTTCTTTTAACTTTTTCCCACGAACCTTTGCGATGCTTTCAACATTAATAACTCTTAGTTGTGGAATTTTTCTAAGCAAAACTATCGCGATAATAACTAGAGCACCAATAATGACAAGAAGTGGAATCCAAAACATATTATTTATTTGCCTCAAGCACTTCACTTGCAGCCGAAACAATACCTTTAAATAGATTAAGTTTTACGCTCGCCCCACCAACGAGAACTCCATCGATAAGCGGCTCGCGAAGAAAGCTATAAGCGTTTTCATCATTAACAGAACCTCCATAAAGAACTGCTGTCTGATCATCCGATGCATTTGGAAAAATAATAGCCAAAAGATCACGAATAAATTCATGCATTTCAATCACATCGCTTACTTCGGCAGTTTGCCCACTACCAATTGCCCAGATAGGTTCATAAGCAACCAAGATCTGTTGAGAGCTTTTCAAATGAATTTGATCAAAAGCCGCAATGATCTGTTGCTTAACAACCTCTTTGTGTTCGCCAGCATTACGCTGTTCACTATTTTCACCGACACAAACAACAGGAATAGAATTTGCACCCATGACAATTCCAACTTTTTGACGAACTCTTTCATCAGTCTCTGCCAAAAAAGCCCTTCGCTCTGAATGACCAATGATTACATAAGAAACACCAACTTCATCAAGCATGCGCATAGATACCTCGCCCGTAAGAGCGCCTTTCTCAATATGAGCAACGCTTTGAGCACCAAGAGAAGCAACGCTCCTGGCTACAACTTTACGCACTTCTGTTAATGCAATGGTTGGAGGACACAAAACAAGCTCAGGAATAATCTTCCTTCCGCGAACCGTAAGCAATGCCCCACGTGCAAGCGCGACACTTTCACGTACTCCAACACCCATTTTCCAATTTCCTATTACGTACTTTCTCATACAAAAATTTTAGATACCCATTGCTTTTTTCAGCTGAGCCGTTGTCTTAAAAGGACCAACAGCAGCTACTGACATTGCCTTTTTATCAAGAATCTCATTTGCCACTGCAAGAACGTCTTTTCTAGAAACTTTTTCAATACGTTTTAACACAGCTTTTGGTGACCTCACACGTGTATGAAACATCTTCTGGTTTGCATACCATTGAGCTGTATGAAAACTATCTTCTAAACTAATAGCCATTTTCCCCTGCAAAAACGTCTTTGCTTCTTTAAGCTCCTTTGCACTAACACCATCTTTTTTGATTTTTCTAAGTTCGTCAAGAATAGTCTTAGTCGCAAGTTTTAATCGTGAAGCATCTAGACCTGCACGAATCATAAAGTTTCCAATGTCTTCATATGCTGTATTTGATGCACGAACAAAGTACGCAAGACCTCGTCTTTCACGAACTTCAACAAATAAACGAGAACTCATGTTACCTCCCAAAATAATTCCAAGGAGTTTAAGTGCAGCGTTTCTGTCATCATCAATACCGTACGAAGGAAACCCAAGTGCAAGCTGGATCTGTTTTGTTGGCTTGTGTTGCAACCCAATAGAAATCTCTTTTTGTGAAGTAGAGACAATCCCTTCGAAAACATCAAATTCTTCACGGCTTGTTTTTTTCTTTCCAAACCGTTTTTCAATATCCTTCTTCAACGAAGCAGGAATGTTACCAGCAATACTAAGCACCATATTAGATGGCTGGTAATACTTTTGATAAAAATCAAGCACAGCATCTCGAGTCATTCCAAGCATGGTCTTATGTGAACCAACGATTTCCCAACCAAGTGTACTTCCATCAAACATGGTGGTTTCAAGAAGGTCCTCAACATGCATCATAGGATTTTCCTGATACATATTAATTTCCTCAATGATAACCTGGCGCTCACGGTCCATTTCTTCTGCATCAAACACAGAATGAAACAACATGTCTTGAAGAATATCAACTGCAAGCGACGCATGTTTTTTGGCAACCTTTATGTAATAACCTGTTATGTTTTTTGAAGTGAAAGCATTGTAATCCGCACCAATTGAATCAAGTGCTCTGCTGATATGCTGCGCTGTCATGCGTCTTTTTGTTCCTTTGAACATTAAGTGCTCGATAAAATGCGATGCACCGTTTATCTCAGGATATTCGTAGCGTGAACCAACACGCACAAGAACAAGCACTGATACGGTATCAGTGCCTTTGGTGTCATTGAGCATGATTTGCATGCCATTATCTAATGTTGTTGTTGTCATAAGTCTGAAAGCTTTTCTTGAAAGTATTGTTCTAATTTATCAATAGCGATTCGATCCTGTTTCATGCTGTCACGATCACGAACCGTAACAGCTTTATCTTCAAGTGAATCAAAGTCCACTGTCACACAATAAGGTGTTCCAATCTCATCTTGCCGACGATATCTTCGTCCAATTGATTGTGTCTCGTCATAATCTGTATGCCAACGCTTTGAAAGTTGAGTCTCTAGAGTTTTAGCAAGCTCCTGAAGATCTGGCTTCTTTGAAAGCGGAAGAACAGCAATCTTAAACGGAGCAATTCTTGGATGAAATTTCATCACTACGCGTGTCTCTTCTTTTCCATCAGCTGTCGCAACTGATTCTTCGTTATAAGCCTCAAGAAGAGCCATAAGAGTCAAACGAGAAAGTCCAAATGTTGGTTCAATAACGTGAGGAATGAACTTCTCTCCAGAATTTGGATCTGTGTAACGTAGATCTACCTTGCTTTTTTCTGTGTGAACAGAAAGATCATAATCAGTTCGATAAGCAAGACCAAACATTTCTTTCCAACCAAACGGAGTATTGTACTCAATATCAACCGTCCGTTTTGAATAAAAAGAAAGCTCATCCTGAGTGTGCTCCCTAACACGCGTGCTTTCAGGATTAAATCCAATATCACCGAGCCAATTGTTCATTTCAGATAACCAGTATTCAAACTGTGTCTCCCAATTCTCTTCTCTAATGAAATATTCAAACTCCATCAGATCAAACTCAAGTGTACGGAAAATAAAATTTCCAGGCGTAATCTCATTTCGAAACGCTTTACCAACAGACGCGATTCCAAAAGGAACACGCTTTCGAGAAGTTTCAAGAACATGCTTAAAGTTTACAAACATGGCCTGTGCAATCTCTCCCCTCAAGTAAAGTGTTTGTTTATCACTTTCGGTTTTTCCAATTGACGTTTGAAACAAAAGATTGAATGTCCTTGCATCTGTAAAATCTTTCTTTCCACATTTTGGACATTGAATTTCTTTATCAACAATAATCGCTGTTAGTTCTTTTGGATCAAGCCCGTCTACCTTCATTTCTGGAAACTTGTCCTCAATCAAATGATCCGCGCGATGCCTTGCTTTACAACTCTTACAATCAATCATGGCGTCATTGAAATTTGCAACGTGACCTGATGTCTCCCAAACTTTTGGGTTCATCATAATGGCAGCATCGATTCCAACCATATCTGAACGAGAATGCACAAAGCGTTTCCACCACCAATCTCGCAGATTATTTTTCAATTCTGTTCCAAGGGGGCCAAAATCCCATGAGTTAGCAAGTCCTCCATAAATAGCTGATCCAGGAAATACGAAACCTCGCTTTTTTGCGAGGGCTGTTATTTTTTCCATTGTGACGTGTGTATCGTCCATACAATTCTAATAAGTAATCATGAGTCCGCAGACGATGAAAGGAATGTATTTTGAAATGTTCTGCTCGCATGTCGAGCAAACGAATACATTAAACGGTCAGGATCTCCTCTTCCTTTGAAGCACCGATCTTTCCAATATCCTCTGTGTATTCTTTGGTTATTTTATCAAGCTCATCAAGAAGATTGAATTTCTCATCTTCGCTGATGTCTTTGTCCTTTTCCATTTTTATTATGTGATCACGAGTACTTTCTCGCACTGCCCGAACAGAAATACGCGCCTCTTCCAATTTCTCCTTCATGATTTTGACCATCTGCTTTCGATTGTCTTCTGTCATTGGAGGCATAATAATTCGAATCACATCACCATCTACAACAGGGCTGAGCCCAATACCAGAATCACGAATAGCTTTTTCGATACTACGTGTAAGGCCTTTGTCCCATGGATCAATCACAAGAGTCTTCGCGTCTGGGACTTGAATAGACGCGAGTCCTTTAATTTCCATTTGAGCATCATAAGCATCAACCGAAATATCCTCTACGAGAGCAGGAGTAGCCCGACCCGTACGTAAAACGGCTAATTCTCTATGAAGATATTCGACTGCTTTTTCAAATGCGTGTTTCTTTTCTTGAAGTAATGCGTGCATAATTGTATTTATCTTTGTTCTGCGGCAACAGCAACATATAACACGTTTTGATCAGTTGGGTCAACGACGATACGACGTGGAGTTCTGTTAGATGGAATAGTTTGAGGCTCCCATGTTACACCAGCATCATTTGTGCGATAAAAAGTCCCTGTCGTGGCGTAAAAAATATTATTTGGATTATCATCAAGCATTGCAAGTGCGCGTATAGTAACTTGTCCTGGAGTTGTAAGAAGCTGAATGCCCTCCCAAGTCTTTCCAAAATCTTTGGATCGAACAAGTCCATACTTCGTAGCCGCAATGACTACAGAGCCGTCTTTGCTCTGCTTAATATCATAGATAGCATCACTGTTTCTAAATTCTTTTAATTCATCATCGAGAAGTTCAAAATTTTCTCCACCATCTGTGGTGATATGCAGACCCTTAGCCGTACCTACAAAAACTTGTCTTGAATCAGAGTTGCTAACGATAATGCTTGAAACAGCCTGCTTGGAATTAAGAACCGTCTTCCAATTTTGACCGCCATTCAAACTTTTAAGAACATCTCCGTTTGAAAGACCGATCCAAATCACATTTGAGTCGTACCAATCAACCTCAACATCCATTACACGAACCTTGCTCCGACTATCAAGATAAACTTCATCATCAACGCTTCGCAGACAATCCTGTGTTGAATACAAACGAGACCCTTTAGCTATAAAAACTCGACAGATATTTTTTGGATCTACATCAATGTCTTGAACAGCTCCTTCTTGCAGAGATTTTTCTCTCGGTTGTTGCCAACTAGCAGCTCCATCCAAACTATAAAGCATCCCACTGTCAGTAGTTCCAATATAAAAAACCTTTTCATCCTGAGGATCCATCTCAAGCGCAATAATGTTTGTGGTTGCAAGTGTACCCACTCCTTGTGTGGTTGGCACAAGAACGGATTGAACCCATTCAATACCTTGATCAACTGTTTTAAATACACCACCATCAGTACCGACGTTTTTGTTTCTTCCGAAGTCAAAACAACCCGCACCAGTAAGGATGAGTAACATGAGAATGAGAGCTAAATTTTTCATAGAACTTTTTTAACGTTGTGCAAAACGAATAGCGACTTGTTCAAGAGCAAGAAGCACTTGAACATGATGAAGTATTTTTTCCTTTGAATCATACAACTGATCAAGCGCAGAAACAATAGACCGAGCATCTTTCTCTCCTTGAACCTTAGGATCACAAACCCAATCCTCAACACCGATTGAATCAAGAAGCATGTCACGAAGATGTGATTCAAAACGATCAAAAAGAAGAGTTAATTGAGCATGATCCCGTGAACGTTTCGAAAAGCGATGTGCTAACTCGCTAAGTTGACCGGATAACTCCTGAGAGAAAAAACGTTGTGCAAATACCTGTTCGAGCTCAAACGCACTGCGATACTCCTGATCCTTTAAGAGTCTGATGGCAACACCTGGGCGTCCATGACTTTGTTTAGAAAGCAAAGCTGCATCGGGTTTGCTCAAGCCTCTTTGAACGAGACCGTTTTCGATTTCATTATTTGAAACGGGATAAAATCTAAAAATCTGACAACGAGAAACAATTGTATCTAAAAGATCTTCTCTATGCTCTGCACGCAAAATAAATACAGTTTTTCCCCTAGGTTCTTCGAGGATCTTTAAAAGCGCATTGGAAGCGGCAGGACTCAAAAAACTAGCATCCTCTATAAAGACAACTTTATATCCTCCCGAAAAAGACGACATGGACATCCTGGATCTAAGCTCGCGGATCTGATCAACACTTACCATGGTCTTTTTTTCTTCTCCCTCACCAGCGCGCGCAACGCTCACATAATCAATTTGAGCATCAAGCTGATCTGTAGTCTCAAGAAGCTCTTTAGCAAGCGCTTTTGCAAATGTAGTCTTTCCGACATGATTTGGACCCATAAATAAAAACGCATGAGCAAGATTATCTTGCTCAATCTGACGTTCAAATTGGGTCAAAACACGAGAATGACCAATCACAGAAGAAAAGGCTTTTTTCATGGCAATAGTATATCACTAAATAACTTTTCCCTTCTTTGTCAGTTTTTACTGACATGATTTAAATGATCTTTTTTGCTAATCTTAGCAAAATTATTAAGAATCTTTAACGCCAAGTCTTGACAAGACTAACAAAACATGATAGAGTGTCATCACAATTGAAACATCTCTGGGGAGAGAGACTGAGCTACGCAGCTATTCGTAGCACCAACCAAAAGCTGGTTGTTGCCTATATCACTCTTTCCTTGGTATATGCGACAACCAGCTTTTTTCAATATCAATATCGGTTCATAACAACGGAGGAGAGAGTCCTCTGAGGGGACATTTACTGTCCAATCAATCTCAACAGAGTGCGATTGGCAGCGAGAATCGAATGGTTGGACTAGGCGAAAGCTTACTCCATCCATACGCATGATTCTCACGACCTATACACACCTTCGGGAATGTCACTGGGTTAATTCATCTCCGTTGTCATGAATCGATCGCAACAAAGCGGTTAATTCAATTGAAAGGTCGTCATGAACGACTACACTTCCCTGTCCGCAGCCCGCAAGTCCTCCAACCACCGTGATCTTCTCGGTATCTGGACCATGATCCTCGTTCCGTCCCTCGGATGGATCGGCCTGTTGACTCTCCTGGGCTAGCGCTCACTGATCGGATCATCTGATCCATCAATCTCGGATGACGTTTCTTGCAAACATCGTCCTACAAATCTACTGCAGAAAAAATTGTGCAGTGTATTTGTAAGAAAACTTACAAAAAGAAAAGTGTCGCACCTTGATTAGAAACAAATCTAGTCAAAGTGCGGCACCTTTCGACATTCAGTCTTTCTGGCTGCGCACCCACATCTGTAACAAACAGGAGACAGATAATGCAGATTTCAAGCGACACCTTCGCCAACGGAGACCTCGGTGGACACTTCGGCTCGGGCAAGCCCGGGTTGACCCCCTCCGACCTGGTCGTCCTCGGGAGAAAGGCACTCATGCACGTGACGAGCGAGGAAGATCATCAGGAAGCGGCCGATCGCGGCATTCTCACCTGGCAGCTCAGCACCCTCGCGGAAATCAAGCGAGTCGGTACGATGGCGGCCGTGTGTGAGAAGCACGACGTCGAGTGGCGCAGTGTCAGTACCCTCGAGCAGCTCGAGGCGATGGCCAAGAGCGTCGTGGAACTGGCGGCGAGCGACATCGTGAAGGAGTTCGGACTCCCGATCGAGTGGCTCCGCGGTCAGGACGGCAGCCTGCTCGGTGTGAACGGCTTGTCCGTGATCGCCAAGGTCTTGCGCGCAAAGTGCAAGGGTTCCAAGCAGGTTACGGAGTGGATCGCGCAGACCAGCGCGGTCGAGACGGTCACCAAGGCCGTCAACGAGACCAAGCCCCACAAGCGCAGCAAGGGAGCCCGAAGGGGTGACCGGCGTCGCAAGGCCCAAGCTCGCAAAGCCAACCCCGTCATCCCGCCCGCCAAGGTCGCCCCGGTCGTGCCTGTCACGCCCACCGCCGTTGCCATCACCGGCAAGATCGAGCTTCCCAAGCCCGGTACGGTGATCAAGCGCGGTACGCGCACCCTGGCTGTCTGCAACGGACGGCACGGAAACTGTCGAGCTCTTGTGAGCTTCGACCGTGCAAGCGTCTCAACCAGCTTCGGTGCCATCAAGCGCCAGCTCGGTCTGAGTCGTGATCAGTACGTGCAGGTAGAAGATGTGCCCAAGGCCGCCTTCTGCCCGTCGTGCGCCCCCTTCGTCCTGAAGGGTGGTTCGATCACGGTCACGCAGCTCCAACAGGACATGCGTGACGCGGCGACGGCCCGCAAGGCTCGTCGCATCGCAGACGCCAAGGATCGAGACACCCGAGGTGGTGGCTCTTCGATCATGGCCGATGCGTTCGCACGTGCGTTCGGTAAGCAGGGCAAGTAGGCTCGTCACCTACAACGGTACTTCCAACCGCACCTGAGAAGGGGAAGTTAAGGCAAATCCAGACCTTATAAAACGACTGGTAGTGGTCACACGGCTATAAACGTGTGAGCCAAGAGGAAGCAGAGCCTCCATGTCGAGAAGACAACGGACTCGGTCGAGTAGAGAAACGAAATCTACTCGACCATCCTTCTGAGGATTTGATGAGAAGCTTGTCGCTCATCAAGAACTCAGAAGGAGTGGTCCTAGATCATGTGATCAAAACCTGCGGGCATCTTGCCCAACGAGCACACTGCTCAACGGGCACCTGCCCGACAATCGCCCAATCGGAGGAAATCCAAATGGCGAAGCCCACTACCGACAGCAAGACCCGCAAACACGCTCGCTGGAGCCTGTTCCCGTACTACGAGAAGCGAACAAACACGCGACTCAAGAACGAGATCTTCGCCCTGGCCAAGGTGCACCTGGGTGCCACCGACGAACAGCGCGAGCTGTTCGTGGGCGTGTCCTACCGCACCATCGCGACGGCCGAGCGCATCCTCGCCATCCTCGTGCCCCAGGCCGAGGCCGCAGCGCAGACCGGCACCAAGCCCCACAAGGCCTGGCGTCCCGTCACGCAGATCGAGGCGATGATCCGCGACTGGACCTTCCCCGCCCCGGCTGCCGACGCCAAGCCCCGCAAGGAGCAGAAGCCGGCCGCCACGACCAACACCGCGCCCCAGGCCGACGCCAAGCCCCGCAAGGATCGCAAGGCCGCCTGATCGCGACGACGTCACCAGGGCATCCCTCTCAACTCGCCGGTCGTCTGAAACCCAACATTCAGTCGACCGGCCCTTTCCAGAGCGAATGAATCGTCGTTCTCTCTGACAAGGTTGTTATCCAATACTCCTGAAAGTCTCCACCCAGACAGAAACTTTCAGGATCCATTGGATCCACTCTTTCCCCAAAAGAGACAGTTAACAAAAAACCACGTCTACTTTAGACGCGGCTTTTTGTTTCAAGTGTTATTCCCTAAAAACAAACACAAAAAATCTACAAAAACTGTTTTATAAATAACACATTTTCAGTTATAAATACTTGACAAATCACGCAAAAATGCTAAAGTGAGTTCTGCCTTATAGCCCCAGCCAAGAACAACGAGCTCGGGAAATGAGTCAGTTTGCGTCAGATACTAGCGACAACGTCGCGTCGACGTTTTTGCTCCTTCTTTAACCCTTTTGCTAAAGGGTGCCCACTCAAGGGGTGGAAGTATACTTAAAAGTGTGTGCTTAGCACTCCTGGTGGAAAACCCGGGAGTCACTGTAATGTTCAACGAGAACGAATTTCCAGAAGTCGCGAGCTGTGTTCTACAGCTCAACGGCCAAGAACACGATCCGCTTCGAGGGAATCCTCGTCACATGCAGCCGCACATGCACTGCCCGGGAGGTAGTTAGCTACTCTACCACCCACGTCTTACGACCCAATCGAAAAACAACCCGATTTGGGTCGTTTTCAATTCCATTTTTTTTGGTAGAAATTAACTCTGAGATTCATCTGCAGCCGCCTTTGTTCCAAGCCATGCCAGATCAAACATGGTACGCATCACATCAGCAATCTCTTGCGAAACAATCACAACAGATAAAATGGCAGACTTATGTGAAAAAAGGAATGTGTGATTATTTCGAACAACAACATTTCCTTGCATGGGAAATTTATCAGAAGACAAAATTCTGTGCTCACCTACTCCCATAGCCGGAAGTTTTTTTGAATCTGGATTGTTCATCGTTACAATACTACGATGTTTCACCCCCTGCTCTCTTAAATTTCGATGATGATCATCTCGCCCATCAAGAAGTGCTTTCCCTTCTACCGCAGAATCATACGGATAAATTTCAACAAATGATCCTTCAAGTTTTTCAAAAATATCTCTTGCAGTTTTAACCCCTTCAAACCCCTCCAAATATCGAATCTGTGGCTTTGCACCCTCAGTGTTATATAAAGCCATAAGCATCGGAAGAGTTTCATCAAGTTCTGATAATTTCTCCTCCAGCTCTTTTTGCTGCATGCTGATAATCGCTTTAAGTCTCTCAGGACTCTCTGCAACAAAAAACTTTTTCTTCCCTTTTACAAACGTAGACATGAGACCTCTTGAAGTAAGAGATTCAATCATCACGTATGTTGTTGCGCGGTTTACTTTTGACTTATGAGCAACATCTTGAACAGAAGCGGGACCAAGCTCTAGGGCTGACAAATAAACAGAAGATTCCTTTTCAGAAAGTCCTAAATGCTTAAGTTCTTTGAGTAATTGTTCCATAAATATCAATATAAATTTTTGTCACAACATTATAACATATTCCTCATAAGATTCCAGCTCTCCTGAGCAGCTTTTTCCCAACCAAATAATTTGGCTTGTTCTCTGCCCTTTTCTATCATTCTGCTAGCAATATCTGGATCATCTACAAATCGTTTCAACTCGTGAGCCCACATCTTTGCCTCTTGTGTAGAAAGAAAAACACCAGCATCTCCAAGAACCTCGCGGTGCACCTGAAGATCAGAGGCAAAAACAGGAGTATCTGTTGCCATGGCCTCAACAAGAGGAATTCCAAATCCTTCGTAATGCGAAGGAAATAAAAAGGCTGTAGCTGCATTATAAAGTTTTGAAAGGTCATCATCTTCAACGAAATCAAGAACTCGTATTTGATCTGTATATTCAGAGTGCTCAATAAAAGGTTTCATCTTTTCAAAACCAAACCCCTTCTTTCCAACCAGAACAAGCTCGAAAGGATCACCGGTTCCACGACGCTGTTTGAAAAGCTCAAACGCACGAATAAGAAGAGTAATATTCTTTTTCATTTCAAGACGGCCAACGCTCAAGAAAAATTTCTTTCCAAGCCTGTACTTATTTAAAACAGGTGTTACAACTTGATCATCTTGATGTTGAAACAAGTTTTTATCGTAACCATGATAAACAACCGTTGAATTCTCTGTTGTGAAATCTGTAAACGCCAAAAGATCTGACTGTGTCATTTTTGAAACACAGATAACGTGATCAGCACGCTTCAAACGTTTCTCCACACTCATAAGCCTCTTTCTCACAGATGGATCATAAACTGAAGGCACACGACGATAACCAAAATCATGAACTGTTGTAAGAAGAGGTGTTTTACATCTTGGTACTCCTTGAGAAGGAACAAAGAAAACAGAAGGCTTATCTTTCTTTAACTGATGCGCAACACGAAAAGTCATCCATCCTTTTTTTGGAGGCCAAGGAAGAACTTTATTACTCCAACCAGAAGGCAAATCTCCAAGCTTACCTTCAAGCGGCTTCTCAGAGTAAAGCAAAACTCGCTCCCCCTCTAAGAGAGGTAAACGTTTCATTGCCTCAATTAGATGAAAAGAATAATTTTCTACACCGGTACGCTGAGCTTTATTTGCACTTTGTGCATCAATACAAAATAAGGCCATATCAAAGTCTCAAAAAAATAACTTATATTAACTTGTAAAGATTGAACGCTTATACGCCTCCAAGTTTTCAAGAGCAATTCCAGTTCCCTTTGCAACACACTGCTGAGGATCTTCTGCCAAAAATGTTGGAACACCAGTAGCTTCCGCAATTAAAGTGTCTAAATTTCTAAGCTGAGAGGATCCACCAGAAAGAACAATTCCTTTTTCCATAACATCAGCAGATAATTCGGGCGGAGTCTTATGAAGAACCTCTTTTACAGTCGCAAGTATTCCTTCAAGTTCATCCTGTATGGCATTTGTTACATCATCTGAAGTAACTTCAATAATTTTTGGAAGTCCAGAAATCATATCTCTTCCCTTCACCTCCATGGACAACTTGTCTGGTAAATACATCGCAGCACCAATCTGAATTTTTATATCTTCAGCAGTCCTCTCCCCAATCGCAAGTCCATATGTTCGCCTAACATACTCTGAGATAGAAGAATCAAATTTTACACCACCAATTCTTACAGACTCCGATGCAACAATTCCACCAAGTGAGATAACAGCCATTTCTGAAGTACCTCCACCAATATCAATAATCATATGACCCGAAGGAGAACCGATGGGAATATTCGCTCCAATAGCAGCCACGATAGGCTCTTTAATAATGTAAGCAGCCTTTGCACCAGCTGCTAGAGTTGCATCAATCACAGCACGTCTCTCTGTAGAGGTAATTCCACCAGGAACAGCAACCATAACCTCTGGACGAAAAAGTCTAACACCACCGAGTGCTTTGTTAATAAAATAACGAAGCATTGCTTCGGTTGTACGATAATCAGCAATCACCCCATCCTTGAGAGGTCGTCTTGCAACGATTGTTTCTGGCGTTCTACCAAGCATATCTTTTGCCTCTTTTCCAACTGCAAGAACTTTTTTGTCAGTATAAGAAACAGCAACAACAGATGGCTCGTGAATGATAATTCCTCGTTTAGGTAGATAAACGAGAACAGTAGTTGTACCTAGGTCAATTCCAATCTTTTTCTGAAACATGCTTGTGTAGTTCTTTAGTAATGCGTTGTATAGACGCGGAATGCCCTATCTTGATCTAAAATTGTATTCAACAAATAGGTAGCATCACCCCACTGAGAAGAATCTTCAGCAGGAAGTGCGTCTGTGATGTTTTTATCAAAGCCAAGTCGTAGCGTCAATGGGTAAGAGCGAGCTCCTAACTGTTTAATCACCTCAAGGGAGTAATCTCCAGTATCTATCATGCGCACAACGGAGCTAGGGAGATAATACTCAACCAAAAGATCTCTAGATTGACCAGGTTCAATTGAAGTAAATAATCCGAACACTGTCCTGTTCAATTCTTGATAGATATCTACATTACCTTCGTCTTGTGAAGGATTTAAAATCTTGTCATTCATCAAATGACCTGAGGCTCGAATAAACTCACTTCCCTGTGGGGCATAAAATCTTGCGTAAGTTCTATAACGCGATGTTTTCCAATCAAATGCTCCCGTATGATCGTAATGAACTCTGATCTGTGCTTTGTAACGATTTCCCGCTGGCTCAATAGTGTACTCAATAGATCTATCAACAACCGGATCCGTTTTAAGACTCGCTAAATTAGCATCTACAACCATGAAAGAATCAGCAGGCTGTTCTTTGAAAACTCCTCCCCACCCAACTGTTTCAAGAACATCTTGAGCACGAACATCTTCGCTATAAAAGAACAACTGCTTTTCATCAAGCGCTTCCTTTGCAAGATCGAACGCGTCCGACCAATGTGCAGACTCAAGCGCAAACAACTGTGTCAAAACTTCTGAAATCAAATCTGAAACAATTTCTTTTCGTTGTTCATATGGTGTTCCATCTTCTTTAAACCCTCTACCAACCTCATACTCCAAAAGTTCAGCTATATTTTCAGAAGTAAATGTCTGCCCAGAAAGAGAAATTGGTCCAGTTAACTGAAGCAACTTAGAAGCAAAAGTTGGAGTAAGCGCGATAACACCATCAAGACTCTCTGCTTGAGGAATATGTTCTGGAACAGTTTCTAACAGACTAATTTCTTCTTCATAGAGTCGAATCGCTTGACGTGCACTTAGAGAAAAATCTGGAGACCAGTTACTGTCACGTAACAACCACGCACCAGCTTGATTATAAACACGAAGCGGCTCAGGTGGCAGCAGAACCATTTTGTCTGCCACCAAATCATCTAGATGATAAACGTCAGTAGTTCGCAAGCTTACAACGTCACCATTAAGTACATTAAGGGTTCCAAATGTTCCAACAAAACCACCACCGGGTCTAAGTTCATCATTATTTAAAAAGAGAACAAGATGTGAACGCTCGGTACCAACACCAGCAAACTGCTCAACCAGTCTTGATGCAACTGAAACAAAATCCACATCTGATTTCGCGTCCTGTATTTTCTCAACCACACCTTCAAGCGAAGCAGCTATAGATGGATATTGATTTGAAATAACGTCAAACTGCTCTAAAGCTCGTTCAATCTCAAAAGAAAGAAGCTCAAAGTCATCAGAAGCGCTTGCGATTCTAAGAAGAATATTTCTTCTTACATCACTGGGCAAATCACCAAACCCAACAGAATGCGGAACACTTGGTGCCACGCTCGAAGCAGCTCCTTCTGTTACACCAGCCAATTTAACAATCTCATCCGCAAGCTTTGTTAAATTTAAAAGAGAATCAGCGATCTGTTCAGTTGAATCAAGAATGACAATAGTTGAATCCACCAAATCGACAGCAGAAGGCATCAATACAACCCAATGAAGGAAAGTGAGACCTTGCCTAGATTGCTTCGCATGTTCTTTTGATTTTTCTAAAAATTCTGCTGCGTCGCCAAATCGTAGTTCTGTCATTGCTTCTTGCGCTTCAGAAAAATTCTCTTTTGTTTCAACAAAATTTTGATAAGCGTAAACAGAGCTGCCCAGCAAAACAAGGAGCCAGAAAACCATGGTTCCGATCAAGGAAAAAAACAAAACACGCACCCACCGAGTTTCCGTAAGAGAATGTTGTTTTGAATACTTTAAAAGGTGATCGTGATCGTCCACAATATTATTTCAAAATTTCCTTCTTTCTATACTTTTTATAATAGTACAAAGCGCTCTTTATCTGAATACGCGTAAGAGGATTAAAAAGCTGTGCTAAAAATGAACCTTCAGCGGTTTCTCTTCGATGATAATGAATACATTCAGCTTTCGGAAGATAAACAACGCGATATCCAGCCTCCCAAAAACGACGACACCAATCCTGATCCTCAAAATACATGAAAAAATTCTCGTCAAACGGACCAACATCTTTTACGGCACTTGCACGAACAAATAACGCGGCACCTAAAAGATAATCAACATTGGACACAGTGGAATGATCCCAATCTTTCATCACATACGAATCAATACTCTTCTTTGCAAAAGGGAGTTTGTTAAGAAGCGGAACACGCCTATACAAAATCATTTCCGGCTTCATGAAACGATAACAAGAGTGTTGCAAAGAACCATCTGGATTAACAAGTTTTGGACCAACAATACCAACAGTTGAATTTTCTTTCATGAAATCATGAAGTGTTTCAAGAGTACCTTCCTTCAAAATAATGTCTGGATTGTAGATAAGAAAATATTCACCATTCGCGTGCTTCATTGCCAAATTCATTCCAGCCCCAAAACCTGAATTTTTATCATTCAAAATCCATTTAACTTCTGAAAACTCTTCTTTAAGTTCATCTGAAATTCTGAATCCTGGATTATTATCAACAACAATAACCTCATAACTGAGTGCAGGCTTAGCTCTTCGGATCCCTTTCAGTGTTTGGCGAAGGAGTCCTGGTATATTGTAGTGCACTATTAATATTGAAACATCCATAAAATTCATGAAAACCAAGATCGAATCTCGCGAGAACTTACAGCATCTGACAGAACTACTTTTCGTTTTTTGAACATACGTCTTAAACGCGAAACTACATGAAAGTAAGCTTTTACATTTCTAGTTTCAAATAGCAATGTGAAAATAAATCTTCCAATCTCATAAGGAACAAGCCAAAGAAAACACAGGAGATAATTTACAATCCGCATGTTTTTCCAAAGCATCCACTGATGATTTCTGGTCGAATAGTACTTTCGCAAATCTGAATTACTTCTACGTTGTAGTACGCGCCGAAGCAAACCAACCTTTTCTTTTCCAAACATGCCCCTGTAATGATAAGCGACCGCATCTGGCACAAACCTAGACTTCCAGCCTTTGTGTTGCATGCGCCAAGCAAGATCTACGTCTTCTTTATAAGCAAAGAAGTCCGCATCAAAAAACTCATCTTCATACCGAACGTCCTGCAAAGCTTGAGCGCGATAGAGAACCAGAGCACCTGACACACCAAAAACATCTCTAGAATCATCATATTGACCCTCATCAATTTCCCCCGCACCTCGATCTCTAATAGTCCGAAACCTACTAGCCCTAATCCCGGTAGAATCAATAACATCAGACTTTACCGGATCATGAAAATCTAAATCACCCTCTTGTTCAAACACACGAAGGAGCTTTCCGCCATAAGATCCAACTCGCTCATTTGAAACCTCCGCCATGAGACGTTCAAGATAATTTAGTTCCAATAAAATT
>PVBE010801468.1_pt1 | contig 22630 bp, 18 predicted proteins | sample 1631181 | NCBI WGS metagenome assembly PVBE01 (sample SAMN08397723, study PRJNA350692) | Marine metagenome, whole genome shotgun sequencing project. | isolation source: water | place: Pacific Ocean | collected 2012-04 | reverse complement strand
GATGATCCACGAGGGCATCCCCGGGCATCACCTCCAGCTCGCCACCTCCGCGCTCAACGACTCCCCCGTGCGCCGCATCTACGACTCGGCCGACTACGCCGAGGGATGGACCACGATGCTCGAGGACTACATGCTCGACCTCGGCTACATGGGCGACCTCGAGGAGGAGGCCCGGTTCACCGGCAAGCGCGACCTGTCCCGCATCGGCGCTCGCGTCGTGCTCGACCTCTTCTTCATGACCGGGAACCGCGACTTCCTCGACGTCGGGCTGGACGTCGACACCAGCGATCCCGACCCCTTCGTCGCCGCCGGCAAGCTGCTCAAGGAGGTCACCGGGTTCGTCGACGGACGCGTCGAAGCGGAGCTCAACTGGTACTCCCAGGAGCGCGGCTACCCGCTGTCCTACCTGCTCGGAAACGTCACCGTGTGGCAGCTGAAGCGCGATCTCGAGGCGGCCGACAACGGGCTCGAGGGGCTCGATCTGGACCGCACCTTCCACCGCATCATGCTGCGCAGCGCGAACATGCCGATCGCCTGGCTGCGGCGTGTGTTCGTGGACCGGGGCCTGCTGACCGCCTAGCTCAGCACCTGCTGCGCCAGCAGGTGCGCCATCGACATCACCGGGACCATCGTGTGGGTCGACGCCGTCGTCGGGAAGATCGACGCGTCGCAGAGCCACACGCCGTCGACACCGCGCACCCGGAAGTCCATGTCGACCACCGAGTTGAACGCATCCGGCGCCATCCGGCAGCTCCCCTGGGGATGGGCTGAGATCATCGGCAGGTCGGAGGACCGCATCGACATCGTGTCGATCGCCGCGAGGTCCGCCTCGGACCGCATCTCGGGGCATCCCGCCGCCGGACCGATGACCCGCTCGGCGCCCGCCGCGAGGTAGCAGCGCGAGGCCGCCTTGATCGCAGCCCGCAGCCGACGCTGGTGGTCGTCCGACGGCGTGTACTTGATCGTCGGCCGGGGGCGATCGCCCCACACCACGCGGCCCCCCGGACGGTCGGGGACGAGGCACAGCGACGCGGCCATGTGCGCGTACCGGCTCATCAACGCGATGAGTTCCGCCATGGTTCCCGGGATCATGGAGGACGCCAGGGCCGGCCCCGTGGAGACGCCCTCGAGGGTGAACCCGCCCAGGCCATGGTCCGCGTCCGAAGTCAGGTCCTCGACCACCGCGTACGACTGCGGGACCCCGCGGAAGAACCGCACCTCCTCGGGGAAGATCGCCACCAGCGGCGCTTGCGGCTGCAGCGACAGGTTCGCGCCCACGGCGTCGCTGGAGTGACCCGATCGGTGGAGGATCCCGCAGGTGTGGATCGCCCCGGCGCACAGGAACACCCGCTCCGCGTCGACCCGGAAGCCCGGCCCTTCGACGCCGACGGCGCGGCTCCCGTCGAGGATGACGCGGTCCACGAGCGCGTCGCACAGCAGCTCGCAGCCGGCCTCCCGCGCGGCGGGGATGTGGGCCACCAGGGTCCCCCGCTTGGCATCGTACGCGCAGCCGATCGTGCAGTAGCCCGCGCCGATGCAGCCGACTCGGTTGTGGTGGAGGATCTCCCCCGCCATGCCGAGGCTGCCGGCGCCCTGACGCAGCAGATCGTTGGCCTTGTTGACCATGTCCTCGGGGATCGGCCCCGCGCCCATGTCGGCCTGGACCGCGGCCGCAGCAGCGTGGATGTCGGCGTTGCTGATGCCGCCCCAATCGCCCCACCCGAAGTGCTGGCGCCAGTGGTCGATCACGCCGTCGGTGATCGGCACGCAGTCGCCCATGTTCACCGTCGTCGAACCGCCGAGGCAGCGCCCCTGCAGCACCGCCACGCCTCCGTCGACCGTCGCCTGCCCGCCGGCGTCGCGGTGCAGCAGCGCGTACATCTGGTCTTCGCGTTGGGTGAAGTCCGCCTTGCTGACCTCCGGCCCCTCTTCGACGAGGGCGACCGACCGACCCGCGCGGCTGAGGCGGTGGGCGAGCACACCCCCGGCCGCCCCCGATCCGACGATGACGTCCTGGACCTTGAGCGTCCTCACTTGCCCACCCAGGGGCCGTCGTAGCCCATCGCCGCCCAGGTGCTGGGCTGGCTGAAGTGGATGAACCGAGCCGCCTGCCGCAGCGTCGCCGCGATCTGCCGGCGCACGCCCAGGCGCGAGGCCTCCCAGGCCCGGATCACCTCGGTCTGCCGCGCGCGGTCCATGCGGGAGAACCGGGTCGAGGTGAGGGGGCCGGCGGGCGCGAACTCCAGCACCTTGAGGGCCAACCCGAGCTGCTCCAGTTGGTCTGCGTCCAACGACGCGTCGAGCTCGGCGGCCGCGCGCGCGGCGGCGGCGTCGTCCTCCAACATCACGGCGAAGGCGGCGACGAGGGTGGTGCCCTGGGGACCGGGGAGCTCGCCCGAGGGCGGGGGTTCAGCCCACGGACGGCGACCCCACGCGTGGTAGCCCGCGAACGCGGCCGAAAACAGCAGGCTTCCGGTGATGAACTGCCGGCGCGACGTGCCGGCGGCGGTCACTGCTCGCCGATGGAGAAGCGGAACTTCAGATCGCCGGCGACGATCGTGGCGCCGTTGGTCAGCTTGCGCTTCTTGGCCAGCTTGCTGCCCCCGACCTGAACGGGGTTCCAGAAGGGCGACCGGGCGTGGATCCACCACGTGCCGCCGTCCTTGTCCATCGCCGCGGCGATGCGGCCGAACCACTTGGAGCCCTTGAGGCGGATCCGGCACTCGTCGGTGTGGCCGATGAGGATCGGAGGCTCGTCCAGCGGAACCAGGTCGATCTTGCCCTTCCGCATGATCGACACGTGCGGCCCCGACTTGACCTTCATCTGGGCCAGCAGGGTCTCCAGCTCGTCCTTGCTCGCCGCGACCGTGCGCTCCTGGTTGCCGCCGGTGAGCGATCCGCCGATGCCCCCTTCCGCCTCGGCGGTCATCTGCCACGGCGCCGGCGGAGGACCGCCCCGCTTGCCGGGCGTCATCGCGGGCATGTTCTGAACGGTCGCGGGCGACTCGTCCTCGGCCGGGTCGACGTCGACCGCCTTGCGCTTGAGGCTGACCGCCTCCGGCGTGCTCTCTTCGTACCGCAGCGTGTGCTTGCCGATGATGATCCGGTCGCCGAGGCGAAGACGAACCTGACCGATCCGCTGATCGTTGACGAACGTGCCGTTGGCCCCGCCCAGATCCTCGAGCACGTGGGCGTCGAGTTCGGCGCGAATGACGGCGTGCTGGCGGCTGACGATCGGGTTGCCGTCGAGCGCCACATGGGCGCTGCGACCGCGGCCGATGACCACGTGCGGCTCATCCAGCAGGAAGACGGCCTGCTTGCGGCCGCCCCAAAGCAAAGTCAGCTGCTTCATGCGCCGGTCAGCTTAACCCACCGGAGATCGCCGAATAAAGGCGCGGCAGGCTGACGTCCATGCGGTAGTCGATCGAGGAGTGGTTGTCGGAGAACTCCTCGTAGTCGTACTTGATGCCCGCGGCGCTCATCGCGTCGCGCATCTGCCGCGCACCGTAGTGCAGGTGGTACTGGTCGCGGCTTCCGCAATCGACGAACACCAGCCGGCTCGACTTCAGCGCGTCGGCGTGGCGCGGAATCATGTGGACGGGGTCCCAGGCGAGCCAGCGCTCCCACCGCTCCGGGCTCACCGCCCCCGTCTTCAGGTCGACCGGAAGCTCGAACCCATCGGGGTGCGTCGGCTGGGGGTCGAAGCAGGCCGCCATGGCGAGGTGCATCATCGCGTGCGTCTCCGCCCCCGACCGCTTGTGCTTCTGCCCGAACGCCTCGAGGAACGCCCCCACCGAGCCGTGCTTGGTGATCTCGTTGAGCGTGCGGGGCAGGTCGGTGAGGAAGCAGAACTCGAAGAACGAGTCGCCGCTGTGGCACGCCAGCGCCCCCCAGACCTCCGGGTGGAGCATGCCGTGGACCATCGCCCCGAAGCCGCCGCTGCTCTTGCCGAAGATCGCGCGGTGGTCCCGGTCCGCGACCGTGCGGAACTGCTCGTCCACCAACGGCACCAGCTCGTTGATCAGGTGCTGGGCGTACGGACCGCAGACCGACGAATCGATGTACTGCGACCCTCCCAGACGCGTAAAGCAGTCCGGGAACGCGACGATCATGGGACCGATTCGGTCCTCCGCGATCAAGCGATCCAGCCGCTGCGGCAGCGTCTCGGCCCAGGGCTTCCAGTTCAGCTGGGAGCGGCCGGTGCCGAGGAATCCGGCGAGGTAGAAGCTGACCGGATACCTCCCGCCCGGCTCCTCGTCGTAGCCGGGCGGGAGGTACACGGGGAGCGTGCGCTCCACGGGATCCCCAAGACGGTTCCCCTCCAGCAGGGTGCTGCTGACGGGAACCCGGACAATCGTGCCGGGACGGACCTCACGCGGCGGGCGCGAGCGGCGGAAGACCACTAGATGTCCGAGTTGCTGCCGTCGAAGACGTGGCACATCGAGACCATCTCGATCTCGGCATCCTCGGCGTCGTTCTCCAGCTCGCCGAAGGTCGCGGTGGCGGCGGTGTCGAGCTCGGCGTCGAGGGCGTAGAGCCGCCAGCTGTACTCGTTGACGAAGCCGGCCTGGGGGCAGGAGCCGAGGTACGAGGACTGGTTGGCGCCGTTGCTCAGCTCGGTGCTGCCATCGGGGATGCCGCTGCCGCCCTGGCCGCTGATGCCCCGGTCCAGGCCGGTGGCGTCGCCGGGGATGTTGAAGATCGCCCAGTGGGGGAAGTTGCCCGCGGTGGGGTCATCGAAGATCAGCGCGAACGCGACCGTGCCCTCGGGCGCGCCTTCCCAGGAGATCTCGGGGCTCTCGTTGAAGCACGAGAACTCGGGCGGGAGCGCGACTTCGCAGTCGTGCGGGTTGTTGTCCAGGGTGTCCGCGGAGACGTGGTCGTCCGACCAGATGCGGAAGTCGACGGGGGCCGCGTCGTCGTCGTCGCGCACGGTGGGGCCGCAGGCGGCGAGGCAGGGGATCAACAGGCAGGTCAGCAGCAAGGCGAAACGGCTCATCGGTTTCCTCCGGTGCGACGCAGGATTACTCTCCCGCCCATGAAGGACAAGACACTCCTGATCGCGTTCGTCGCCGCGTCGCTGTTTGCGGCGTGGTGGGCTTTCTACCTGATCGGCGTTCACTACGACGCGATCCACGAGGTGGACGGCGCCGCGTGCGGCCCCGAAGGCGGATGCCTCAAGGTGCTGCAGAGCGACGACGCTGAGATCTTCGGCGTACCCGTCAGCATCCCTGCGGTACCGATGTTCCTGCTGCTGGCGGCGCTCGGGATCGGCGTGCTGCTGGACAAGTTCGACCGCTCGCGGCTGGCGGAGATCGGCACGCTGTGCGGCCTCGGCGGGCTGGCGTTCGGCGGATGGCTGTTCTTCAAGATGCAGTTCTTCCTCGATTCGATCTGCAAGTTCTGCCTGACGATGGACGCCGCCAACCTGCTGGTGCTGTTCCTCGCGGCCCTGCTGCACCCGTCGGGGCCCAGGACGGCGTTCTTGAAGCTGGGCGCGGTGATTGCGCGGATGAAGCAGGCGGGACCGGAGATGGCCCTCATCCCCGTGGTCGCCGTAGGCACGGTGCTCCTGCAAGTCGCCACGGTGCAGGACCCGCCGCCCGAGAAGGAGGTCATCGTCGAGGTGGAGACTCCCGCCCCGACGCCGTCGGCCTCGACCCCGTCGACGACCCGCGAGGCGACCACGCCCCGGGCCGCGCCCCGCGGCGCTCCGAAGCCCGGGACCCGCCGGTTGGTGCTGTCGGACGAGCGCGCGGATCTGACGATCGACAGCAGCGTTCCGTTCCGCGGCAAGGCGGACGCGCCGGTGGAGATCATCCTCTTCGAGGACTTCCAGTGCCCGTACTGCAAGAAGCTGTCGGGGAACATCGAGGTGCTCCTGGAGGACCCCGAGATCGCGAGCAAGGTGCGCGTCGGGTTCATGCACTTCCCGATGAACACCAAGTGCAACGCCAACGAGCTGAGCAAGAGCCTGCACAAGTTCGCGTGCACGTCGGCGGCGACATCGATCTGCGCCGAGGAGCAGGGCAAGTTCTGGGAGATGCACGACCTGATGTTCCGCAACAACGGCCGACTGCGGGGGAGCCACCTCAAGTCGTACGCGCGTGAGGTCGGCCTCGACATGGACCGCTGGCTCAGCTGCGTGAACGCTCCCTCGACGCAGGAGAAGATCCTCGCGGACACCCGCATCGGTGGCGCCGCGGGGGTCTCCGGCACCCCGGCGCTGTTCATCAACGGCCGCAAGATGGTGGGCGCGCAGCCGGTGGAGTCGATCCGGGCGGCGATCCAGGTCGAGCTCGAGGGCACCGCGGGCCGGGTCCTGATGGACGTCGAGCTGGACGGGGAGATCATCGCGGACCTCGGGGGGGCGGCCAACACCGTCACCCTGGACGGGCCCGAAGGCCGGTTCACGATCGACGCGTTCGAGGCGAGCATCGAGATGGGCAAGGCGGTCAGCAGGCCCGGCGTCGCGCCCGCCCGCACCGTCACCTGGTACGACGCCAAGACCGCCTGCGAGGCGGCGGGCAAGCGGCTCTGCTCGGAGGAGGAGTGGATGTACGCCTGCACCGGCGCGACCCAGATCGACGAGGACGGCGACGGCGTCTACTCCCGCGACGTGCTCCAGGGACGGCAGCACAGCTACGGCGAGCACTACCGCGAGGGGTGGTGCGCCGACAACCGGAAGCGGGACGACCCGCTCGAGCTGATCACCGGAAACCACCCCCGGTGCGTGAGCCCGGAGGGCGTCTACGACCTGGAGGGCGTCACCAAGGAGTGGATCGGACTGACCCCCGACAAGGCCGTGCTCAAGGGCGGCTCCCTCCGGTCCCGGGACTCCGCCCGGTGCGCCTACTACAAGGACAGCGAGGCGCCGGACACCCGCGACGACAGCATCGGGTTCCGGTGCTGCAGCGGTGGAGACCCGGACGAAGCGGCGGCGTCGACGGAGTTCCAGGGGGGCAAGGTCGGCGACCAGGTCCAGGAGTTCGCGGGCGACGTGATCGGCGGAGGCACCCTGGGCAGCGCGGACCTGCAGGGGAGCCCGTTCATCATGACCTTCTGGGCGTCGTGGTGTGAGCCCTGCAAGAAGGAGCTGCCGGCGCTGGCGGCGGCCTACGAAGCGAACAAGGGGCGCGGCCTGAAGGTCATCGCCGTGAACGTGGACTCCAACCCCGACAAGCGGGACGCCTACTTGAGCGAGAACCCGCTCCCGTTCCCGGTGGTGGACGACAGCAGCAAGACGATCATGAACAGCTTCCAGAGCCGCGGCGGGGGCATCCCCCTGACCTTCTGGGTCGAGCGCACGGGCTTCATCCGGCAGCGCACGACGGGCTACGACGACGCGGCCCACGCCAAGTTCCTGGAGAACGTCGACGAGCTGCTGGCGAAATAATCGAATGGGGCGTGAGGCTGCCCCGTCCCTGATGCGGAGGACGACCCCATGAACCGTTTCCTTGTGTGCCTGACCCTGACCACGCTGCTGCTGCCGGCGGCCGCGCTCGCCGTGCCCGCCCCGTTCAACCAGACCCTGCTGGAGCCGCCCAGCCTGGACCTCGGTCCCCGCACGACCGTCGCGATCGGTGAGATCGGCGGATACCGGGGCGACGAAGTGCGCTCCGCGATCGAGGCGGCGCTGGTGGACGAAGCCCGTGGACCGGTGCGCTACACCGACGATCCCGCGGGGGAGGCCGGCGGCATCGTGCTGACCGGCTCGGTGGGTGAGCTGGAGTCCCACGACGACATCCAGGACATCCCCGTCGAGCGGCAGAAGGGGCCCGTCACGGTCACCGAGACCGACCACGTGCTCACCCGCACGGTCACGCTGCGCTTCAACCTGACCGCGCTGGACGCGGACACCGGGGAGCTGCGGGGCAAGAAGATCTTCGTGCTCGAGATGAGCCACAAGGGACCGCAGCGGAGCAGCCCGGAGAAGGTGCAGGAAGCGGCCAAGCGGCCCGACGACATGTTCACCAAGCTGATCGGCCAACTCGGCCCCCGCGTGGCCAACGCCTCGACCCCGCGATGGATCGTCGAGGGCTTCGAGATCGAGCGCAACAAGACCACCAAGGTGGGCGTGCTGATGGCCAAGCAGGAAGACGACTGGGATGGCGCCCGCGAGTGGTTCGTGTCCGAGTCCGCGGCGGCCCCCGGCGAGGAGTTCCTCCACTACAACGCCGCGGTGCTGCTGGGGCTCGACGGCCAGTTCGACGCCGCCGAGGAGTCCCTCGGCAAGGCGCGCGAGATCAAGGAACGTCGCCGCTACCGCATGTTCGCGGGAAGGTTGGCGAAGCTGCGCGACCGCGCCGCCGCGCTGGAATCGCTGGGCTACTGAGCCGGCTCAATCGGTAAGTCCTGGTCGGCGAGGCCCTCCATGTCTGCATGAGCCGATCCTTCGTAGCCTTCGTTTCGTTTGCCGCGCTCGTGGTCTGGGCCTCCCCGAGTCCCGCCGCCGCGCAAGAAGATGACTGGGACGATCGGGACTGGGGCATCTATGACTACCAGACGGCAACCGCCGCCTCGCACGCCGGTCTTGGGGTCGGGCTGACGGGCGTCGCGTTCGGGGCCGTCGCCCTCGCCACCCAGACCTACGAGCTCCTCGTCCCCGCGGCCATCATGTCGTGGGCGGTGGGCCCTCCGCTTGCCAACGGCGCCGCGCTCGCGGCGCGAAAGGCGCTGAAGCGGCTCGATCCGTACCTGGAACTGACCGCCGCCCCGGGCGCTGTGGGGTTCATCTTCTGGGTGGAGTTCCCGCCCCTGAGCTACATCTTCGCAGGGGTCCAGTTGGGCAAGAACCATGAGGCGTGGAAGCAGGTCGCGCGGGGCGGCGAGCGGCGGGACGAGGAACCGTCGGGACCACGCTATTGGGACCTCGACGAGGAGGAAGACGAGGACTGGAACCGGCTCCGTGTGCGCGCCGGGGCTCCAGTGGTGCTACCCATCGTGAGCCCGACCTGGTCCGACGCGACCGTGGCCGGTCGATTCTGAGCGCGTCAGCCCACTGAAGCTTCGGCCACGCAGATCAGGCGCTCACCCTCCCAGCGGGAGACTCCGCGGAGCTGGAAGCTGCCCTCCCCGCCGGCAAGGAACATCGTGATCCCACCGTCAGGGGCGATCTCGCACTCGTCGAACCCTATGTAGCGGGGGACGTGCGGGGTCAGCGCTTTGTAGACCGCCTCCTTCATCGAGAAGATCTCCAGCAGCGACGGCCAGCTTGAACCGTCGGCCTGCCAGCGGGCGAGCTCGTCGGGGCGGAGCACCTTGGGGGCGATGGCGCTGCGATCGCGATCGCCGAGCACCTCCGAGTCGACTCCGAGGGTGCGCCCGCCCATCAGGGGCGAGGCGATGGCGAGGGCGACGCCGTCTTTGTGCGTGATCGAGCCGGTGAACCCGTCCGGCATGGACGGTCGGCCCTGCGGATTGGGCAGCACGGGGCCGTCTCCGGTCCATCCCGCCTCGGTCAATGCGCGTCGAATTGCGATTCGTCCAGCGACCAGCTCGGTGCGTCGCCGCGGCGGCTTCGACTCGGCCCAGGCGAGCTCCGCCGGGTGCAGACCGGACTCCGGCTGCCCGAACGTGGCCCTCACGAGCACCGCTCCGCCGAATTCGTCCAACCGTTCGAAAACCACAGTCACGGGGGAACCTTCTCCAACCGAGGTGAGTAATACAAGGGGGCCCGTTGGCGTGCCGATGGCGCTCCATCTAGAATCGTGCGCCTGCCTGGGAGCTGCAATTGATGGCGTTCTACGACGACGACGAGTACGAAGACGAATACGAAGACGACGAGTACGAGGATGACGAGTACGACGACGACGATGATGGCGGCGGAGGCCCATCGAAGGGTCCGCTCCTCATCGTCGGCTGCCTCGGACTCGGAGCCCTCATCGCCATCGGCGTCGCCATGGTGCTGCTCGGAGGGGACAAGGACGGCGACAAGCCAACCCCCGAGGCCACGCCCGAGGTGGTGGACAACACCGTCGAGGATCCCCTCGACATGTTGGGCAACGACCTCGATCTGAGCGTGCTCGGCGCGTTGGACGACGACGACGCCACCGCTGGCGGCGAGGTCAAGACGCCGGGTGAGGTCAAGGAGCCGACGACCCCGCGCGACGACGGAAGCGCGTCCAACGACGCCACGCCGGACAACTCGTGGAACACCTCCACGCCGGAGCCGACCCCCGAGCCGACCCCAGACAACAGCTACAACGACCGCACGCCCGAGCCCACCCCGGAACCGACGCCCGAGCCCACCCCGGAGGCGACCCAGGAGTCGACGCCGGAGCCGACTCCCGAGGCCACGCCCGAGCCGACCCCCGATGCCACGCCGGAAGCGACCCCTGAGGCCACCCCGGAAGCGACCCCCGAGGCCACCCCCGAGGCGACCCCGGAGCCCACGCCGACGCCGTCCGCGGACATGGACTACAGCCGCGAGTACATCGCGTCGCTGACCGGCAGCGCCGGTGGCGGCAACCTGTCGGCGGCGGAGATCGCGCACCTCAAGGCGTGCCCCACCAACGACGGCAACTACCTGCGTTCGATGGCGCTGCTGGCGGCCCACTACGAGGCCAAGCGGGACTACAAGGGCCACTGCGAAGTGTCCGAGGGCGTGCTCGCCCAGGGGCGCTACAAGTACAAGCCCGAGTGGAACCTGGAGGGCGCCAAGTGCTCCCTCCGCAACGGCGCGCTGGCCAACGCCATCAGCCGCGCGGACACCACGATCGCGTACCAGAGCGACATGAGCGGCTCGAACAAGAGCAAGCGCATCCTGCTCGCGTACAAGATCAAGGCGCGTGCGCAGACGGCCGGCTACGAGTCGGACGCCAGGAAGAACGCCGGCTTCGGCGACGAGAGCAAGCTCAACCGCGCGATCAGCGCGTGGCGTGAGGTCCTCAACTTCGCCCAGGGCATCGGCAACAGCTCGGAGGTCGAGAAGGCCAACCGGGAGATCAGCGACCTCGAGGCGCGTCGCGCTCCGAAGGACTAGGCATCCGCGAGAAGTGACTCCATGAGTCGGACGTAGCCCTCGTAGCGTGATGCTGCGAGGGCTTCGTCGTTGTAGGCCTCGCGCACCGCACACCCGTCCTCGGAGCGGTGCAGGCAGGAGGCGTACTCGCACTCGGCGGCGAACTCGGCGAACTCGGGGAAGTGCACGCGGGCGTCTTCGGGCTGCAGGTCGACGAGGCCGATGGCGCGCACGCCGGGCGTATCGACCACCCAGCCGTCCTCGTCGGGGAGCTCCAGAAGGCGGGCGATCGACGTGGTGTGCCGTCCCCGCACGCGTCCTCGGGCGGTGCTCATGTCCCCCGCTTCGGGGGAGCCTTCGAGCCCCATCGCGAGGCACAGCGAGGACTTGCCCACGCCGCTGTGGCCGGCGAAGACGGTGACCCGGTCGCGCAGTTCGGTCCGCAACTCGTCGAGCCCGGCGCCCGACTCCGCCGACGTCGCCACCACGGGGATACCGAGGGCGCGGTACGGCTCCAAAGCGGCCCATTCGGGAGCATCCTCACCGGCGTGGTCGATCTTGGTGACGATGATCATCGGGTCGACGCCCAGCACCGACGCGAGCACGAGGTAGCGGTCCAGCGCGCCCGTGCGCAGGGGCGGCGCCTGGAGGGCGGCGGTGATGGCCATGCGGTCGACGTTGGCGGCGATCACGTGGCCGACGAGGTCCTCTTCGCCGCGCTTGCGTCGGATCTCGGTGCGGCGGGCCGCCCGGGCCGTGATGACGCGCTCCTGGTCGGTCGCTCCCCGCTCGGTCCACACGCGATCGCCGACGCAGACGCCGAAGAGCTTGTGGACCTTGGGGGTGAGCATGCAGAGGCGCACGGTGCCGTCCGACAGCGCGCATTCGGCGTGGGTGCCGTACTGGCAGAGCACCCGGCCGTCGGGCTCGATGCCTTCGTAGCGGCTCAGGAGCTTGGCGCGGTCGCGGTCCTCGCGGGCCTTCTGATCACGCCGCTTCGCCTCGCGGGCGGCCTTTTTGCCGCGATCGCCGGGCCGTCCGCCGCGGCCGGCGTGGCGTTTGCGATCGGGGCCTTTCTTGGGGCGGGACACAGCGGGAAGGTACAGCCCCCAGTCAGGGGCTGCACAGGCTCCGGATCTTGAGCCACTCGGTGTCGAGCCCGCGGGGGGCCGCGGGGGCGAGGGTGCCGGCCAGCTCGCCGAGCCGCTCCTGGCGCTCCGTGCTCGCGGGGTGGGTCGAGGCCATGGCGGCGAGGCGTCCCATGGTGCCGCCGTCGTCTCCGGTGGCTTCGGCGAGCTTGCCGAAGAAGGCGACGGCGCCCTGGGGATCGAACTCCGCGCGGGCCATGAGAGCGACGCCGAGGGTGTCGGCTTCCCGCTCCTGATCACGGCCGTGCTTGAGTCCGCCGGCCTGGGCGGCGTAGGCGCCGAGCACCTGCAGTCCCTGCGAGGCGTCGCCGAGGATGAGGGCGAACAGCGCCGAGACCCCGGCCTTCTGGACCATGCCGCGCAGGCCGTGGCGCTGGACGACGTGGTTGATCTCGTGGCCCATGACCGCCGCCACCTCGTGCTCGGAGTCGGCCTCCTGGAGCAGCCCGGAGTAGAAGAACATCTCGCCCCCGGGGAGGGCGAAGGCGTTGATCTCATCGCTCATGAGCACGCGTACGCGGTACTCGTAGTTGACCTCGTCCATGCGCTTGACGAGGCGGTCCATGATCTCGGTGACGGCGCCGGTGAGCACCTCGTTCTGGCACTCCGGCGCCTGCGACGTGAACTGCTCCGCGGCCTGGTCCCCCAGTTCCTCCTCGAGCGAATACGGGATGGCCTTGAGGGCCATGTTGGCGAGGCCCCCGGTGAAGAGCCAGACCGTCACCGCAAGGAAGGCGACGAGCGCGCCCCAGCGCCACCGTGCGCGGCTGGCGGTCTTCTTCTTTTGGGTCGTGCGGACGGCGACGAGGCCTTCGCGCAGGGACTCGGGGAGCGCGTCGACGAAGTCCGACTTCACCCACAACTCGACTTTCTCCAGGGTCGGGTGCGACAGGATGATGAAGGAGTCTTCGTAGCCGCCGAGGCGGGCATCCAGCCCTTCGAAGGGGATGACGAGGTCGTCGGCGACGATGGTCTCGCCGTCGACGGTGGGGGTCACGGGGTCGCCCTGCGGGGGGCCTCCGGGTCGATAGAGTTTCGCCACCCCCGAACGCTAGCAGGGTAGCCGTCGGCTACGCTCCCCGCCGATGGCATCGACGGGATCGACAGGTCTGAAGCTGTTCCGCGAGGGCGGGCTGTACACGCTCGGGCTGTTCTTCATGCGAGCCGGCAACTTCCTGTTGCTGCCGCTGTACACGGCGTTGCTGACCAAGGAGGAGTTGGGCGCGTACGGGGTCGTCAAGGACGCCGTCATGCTCCTGGTGATGCTCTCGATCGTCGGGCAGTCCCACGCGCTGCTGCGCCTGGGGACCGAGCGCGAGGGCGATCCCGACGCGGTCCGCAAGCTGATCTCGTCGGTGTTCACGTACGTCATCGGCGCCGCGGTGGTGCTCACCGCGGTCGCGTTCGTGGTGTGGCCCTCGATCGGACGGCGGGTGGACAACATCCCGCTGACGGTGGCGGCCGCGGGGCTGGTCGGGGTGGCCGGCCAGGCGGGCTTCAACCTCGTGATGGCGTGGCTGCAGTTCGGGGGCAAGGCGGGGGTCCACACCCGACTGAACGTCTTCCGCTGGTTCGTGATGCTGATCCTCATCTTCGTGCTCGTCGTCGGGCTCGGGTGGAAGACGGAGGGGCTGCTCCTGGCGACCGCGATCTCGTTCTCGATCGGGGCGCTGTGGGGCATTCGCAAGCTGGAGCCGAGGCCTTCGGTGGGCATCGACGGACCGAGCCTGAAGGACTCCCTCGTCTACGGCATTCCGCTGCTGCCGCACGCGCTGGCGGGGATCATCTTCCAGGCGACGGACAAGGTGCTTCTCGCCGCCCACCCGGAGCACGGCCTGAACGCCACCGGCATGTACCTGCTGGGCGCGCAACTGGGCTCGATCGTCTTCATGTTCGCGATGGGCATGCAGCGGGCGTGGGTGCCGTTCGTCATGCGGGAGGACCGGGACCGCGACTCGCACGACTGGAGCAAGGTGCGGGTGCTGTCGTTCTTCGTGGTCACGGTCGTGGCGACGGTCAGCGTCGGCGTCGGACTGCTGGCCCCGGAGTTGGTCGCGATCACGTCGGCGTTTGCATCCAAGAGCTACGCGCCGGCGGCGGCGGTGGTGCCGATCCTGGCCTTCGGCGGCTTCCTGCGGTCGTACTACCTCGTGAACACCGCCCTGGTGATGGCGAACAAGGCGACCGCGCGCTGGTTGGCGCTGGCGACGTTGCCGGCAGCGGCGGTGAACGTGTTCCTGAACGCGCGCTGGATCCCCGAGCACGGGCTCGTGGGGGCGGCGTGGGCGACGACGACGAGCCACGGGCTGTCGCTGCTGCTGGTCGGGATCATGGCGCGGCGGGCGCGGAAGGTGCCCCTGAAGTTCGGCAAGGCCGCCGTCCTGGCGCCGTTGGTGGGGGCGACGCTGTACTTCGCGCACGACCAGACCCTGGTGGTGCGGATCGGCGCGATGGTGGGCTTCGGCCTCGCCGCCTTTGCGCTGGACGCCAAGGACATCGGGGGCGCCGCGCGGTCGGTGCTGCGGCAGCGAAGCAAGTCGAAGTAGCGCGAGGGTGCGGTCCGGTCACCGGCGGCAGCGCTGACGACCGTCAGCGGCCATTTGGGAGACCCAGCGTCTCCGAAGGCGCCGCTGACCGCCCTCAGCGGCTGCCGCTGCTAGCCGAGCAGGTGCTCTCGGGTGAGGAAGTCGTCCTCCGTCAGTGCCTGCGTCAGCGTGCAGCCCAGGACCCAGTCCAACGCCGCCGGCGCCAACCCATGCGCGGGCCGCTTGACCATCAGATCCTCCCGCGCGAGCACGTGCCCGGCCGGAAGATCACGCACCGCGACCAACGACCGCCGCGCGTTCCGACGGGCCGGAGCCTCCTCCGGAAGCACCCTCTTGGTGGCAACGCCCTCGGTTTGCTGCAGCAGCGCGATCGACGCCCGGAAGCGGGCCAGATCGCCCTCATCCATCGCGTGGTAGTGGTCGTTGCCCGGCAGCGTCTTGTCGTGCGTGAAGTGCTTCTCGATCACCGTCGCGCCGAGCATCCAGGCGCGGGTCAGCACCGCCATCGCGGGGTCCGGGCGGGTGTGGTCCGAGTAGCCGATGGGGTGCTCGGGGAACACCTGCCGCAGGTGGCTGATCACCGCCAGGTTCGCCAGTTCGTACGGCGTCGGGTAGCAGAGCACGCAGTGCAGCAGGCAGATCTGCTCCGGCGGCAGCACCTTGCGCAACCGCCGCACCGCCTCCTCGACCTCCGACAGGTGCGACGCACCGGTGCTCAGCAGCATCGGCTTGCCGTGCGCCGCGGCGGCATCCAGCAGGGGGCCGTTGGTCAGGTCCGCCGACGCGATCTTGAAGAAGGTCATGTGCGGCGCGAGCATCTCGACCGACGCCAGGTCGAACGGCGTCGACGCAAACGTCGTGCCCTTGCTGGTCGCGTACGCCGCCAGCGCTTCGTACTCGGTCGCCCCGAAGCCGTCGTACTTGCTGAACAGCTCGTGCTGCGACGTCGTCGGCTCCGCGTTCAGGTCCCAGTACGAGGGCGAGTTCTTCGACGCCAACGTGCCCGCCTTGTACGTCTGGAACTTCACGCAGTCCGCGCCGCCGGCGATCGCTTCGTCGATCAGCCGCTTCGCCAGGTCGAACTTGCCCTCGTGGTTCACGCCGATCTCGGCGAGCACGTAGGGGCCGCCATCGTCACGGCGGAAAGCGGGGCACACGGCCGGGGCGGTCAGGGTCGACATCAGTCCTCCAACAGGGCCGCTACGACCCGATCTCGTCCATCTTCGAGCGACAGCCCGAGCATCAACTCGCGCATCCGCCGGCGCAGCGGCACCGACTGCATCAACGCGCCGAAGGCGGACTGAATCGCCCCCGCGGGCGCGTCCGTACCCAGCCCCAGGAATAGGAACCCGTTCTCCGGCGAGGCGAACGTGTGCTTCATCTCGATCTCGTTCTGGGCCAGCACGATCGAGGGCACGCCCATCGCCGCCAACTCGTAGAGCGTGCGCCCCGCCGACGTGAACGCGATGTCCGCCGACGCCATCACGTCGCTCATCATCTTGACGTCCTGCAGCAGGTCGACCGTGGCCCCCGCCGCGCGCAGCCGCTCGACCCGAGCCGCCAGGTCGTCGTACCGGGGGTAGCCGAAACCGGCCACGACCGTCAGGGCGACATCGAGGCCGTCCTCAATCACGTCCAACACTTTGATCGCCAACCCGCTGGGGTCGGTGCCGCCGAAGGTGACGAGCACCCGCTCCGGCGCGTCTCGGAAGACCCGCCGCTCCGACGTGCGGAACTCCTCCCGCAGGCAGTACACCGACGGCCCGAAGAAAATCCCCCGCTCCGGATCCGACTCTTCGGCCGGGTACAGCGCGTTGAACACGGCGTCTGCGTGCTCGAGCCCCGCGCCCTTGTCCTCGAAGGTGATGACCTTCATGCCCGCGGCCTTCTCGGCGAGCAGATCCTCGGCCCGGGTGTCGAGCTCGTCGTGCACGACGACATCGGCCCCGAACCGGTCCAGGGCGTCCTGCAAACCCTCGCGAGGCACCACCTCGACCGGGAAGAAGGCCGCCCGCAGCCGCTCGATCGCCGTGGTCTCCGAGGGCGCACAGAAGCACCGGGCGATGTGGCCGCCGAGGCAGTCCAACAGCGTCATCACGCGCATCACGTGCCCGAGGCCGCGCCCCGGACTGCCGATCACGACGAACGCGATCCGGCGCTGGCTCAGGGCCGCCTCCGCGATCAGCCAGTCGTCGGCCGTGTCGATGTCGATCCCCTCCAGGTGCGACAGCACCTCGAGCTGGAGCCGGGGGCCGATCCGCGACCCCGCGGTGACGTGCTCGCGACGCGCCGCGAGGGCCCCCCCGGTCTCCCGGAAGCGGGCGGGCAGCGACTGCCGGTTCACCCGCGCCTCGTACGCCGGCACCGGGCCCGCGTCCCCGCCCTCCCAGGCGAGGTGGGTGTCGTCCACCGCCGTGAGGATCGTGTCGACCGGCTCGGTCTCCATGCGTCGCAGGATGCGCGCGACGGTCGTCGGCCGGAGCAGCGGGCTCGTCGGCTGGATCGTCACGATGACGTCGTACGCCTCGCCGTCCGCTTCCAGCCTCACCACCGCCTCGTGGATCACCGGATCCAACGTCACCGCGTCGGCCCCCAGCGTCGGGTCCCGCATCAGCACCCGAGCGCCGAAGCGAGCCGCCACGCGCGCGATCTCATCGCTGTCGGTGGAGACCAGCACCGTGTCGACGCCGCCGTCGCGGGCGGCTTCGATGGCCCACCCCAGCAGCGGCTTGCCGCCGATCGGGCGCAGGTTCTTGCGTGGGATCCCCTTCGATCCTCCGCGGGCGGGAATGACTGCGAGCGTACGCACGGCGGAATCCTACACGCGGCTTTGCTGCTGCCAGCGCCACGCGTCCCGGGCCATGTCTTCGAGTCCGAACCGGGGGCTCCACCCGAGCACGTCCCGGGCCTTGGAGGCATCGGCGTAGCTGACCGCCACATCCGCCGGACGACGGGCCACGAACCGGAACGGAATCGGCTTACCGGAGGCCTTTTCGACCGCCGCGCGAAGCTCCAACACCGACACCGGCCGCCCCGTCCCGAGGTTGAAGATCTCGCACCCGCCCTCCGTCAGCGACCGACCGACCGCGGCCACGTGGCCCCGCCCGATGTCCATCACGTGGATGTAGTCGCGCAGCGCCGTGCCGTCGGGCGTGGGGAAGTCGTCGCCGAACACCTCCAGACGCTCGCGGGTGCCGGAGGCGGCCTGCAGCAGGATCGGCATCAGGTTGCGCGGCTCACCCAGCGGGTCCTCGCCGATCAGCGCCGACGGGTGCGCCCCCACCGGGTTGAAGTACCGCAGCAGGAGCACCGTCCAGGCGTCGCTCGACCGGCTGAGGTCCTGAAGGATCTCCTCGCACTGCACCTTCGTCCGGGCGTAGACGTTGGTCGGCTCCCCCATCGGGGAGGTCTCCGACACCGGCATCGGGGCGTCCGCCCCGTAGACCCCGGCGGTGGACGAGAACACGATGCGCCGGCACCCCGCCCGCTCCATCACTTCGACGAGGCGAATCGTGCCGATGACGTTGTTGTCGTAGTAGCGCAGCGGCTCGTGCTGGGACTCGCGCACCGCCTTGAACGCCGCGAAGTGGATGACCGCATCGGGCTTCTCGGTCGCGAAGACCGCGTCCAAAGCGTCGACGTCGCGGATGTCGGCAGCGTGGATCGACGGCGCCCGCCCGACGATCTGCTCGACCCGCGCCAGCCCCTCGGGCCCCGCGGTGCTGAAGTTGTCGACCGCCGCGACGTCGTACCCCGCCTGCAGCAGCTCGCAGATCGCGTGGGTGCCGAGGTAGCCCGCGCCGCCCGTGACCAAGACCTTGGCGCTCATGGCAGCGACTCCAGAAACTCCGTCATGACGGCGTAGTGCGCGTCGATGACGGCGCTCAACCCCGCGTACCGCGCCCAGCCGCTGTGCACCTCGCCCCGCAGGATCTGGTCCAGCTGTTCACCGGCGGTCGTGCTCGCGACGACCGCCCCCCTTGGCTTGAGCTCCCGCCCCGCGACCAGCTCGGAGACCCGCCCCACGAACCGCCCCGGGAGGCTTCGGCTGTAGGCAGGCACGCCGGGCAGCCCCAGCGCATCGTCGACGCCCCGCCCCCGGCCGTCCTCGTGGAGCAGCACCGACGGGTAGCGGCGGCTCAGGAAGTGGATGTGGGCGTGGACCCGGTACCCGACGTGCACGGCGCAGTCCTCGTAGAACTCGATCTTGTCGAGGTCCCCGCTGACGTCCCGCACCTCGAACCCGAGGTTTCCGATGGCGTCCGCCAGGAACCGGTTGTTCACGCGGTCCGCAGGCGGAATCTCGGGGTCGTGGGCATCGATGCCGCGGTGGAACGAGCAGATCCGTTCGGCGTCGGGGAACCGAGCCGCCACCACGGCCGCGGCGTCCACGCTCTGGTCCCGGTACAGCGGCTTCTGGGCAGGGGTGAACACAACCCGCTCGACGTGCCGGGGAAGCACCGGCGCCTTGCCCAGGCTGGGCAGGTGGTACCAGACCGGGCAGCCGGTCATCAGCGCGTTCTGGATCCCCTCGGCGTTCAGGACCCGACGCGTGAAGTGGTCCCGGCAGCCCATCCACGGGGTCTGCCTCGCGGTGTGCCGGAGCAGGTCGGCGGCCGCCGGCTCGAAGCGGTGGCGGCGGACCGTCAGCTCGTCGCCGGGAAACCCCTTCCACCCCAGCCCCATCGGGATCAGCGGAGCAGGCAGCGCTTTGGGGGACGACGTCAGCGGGTACACGCCCGGCCAGAAGTGGCTCTGGTAGCCGGGTCCCCCGAGGATGATCAACGCGTCGGCCCGCTCCAACAGCTCGCGGTGGGGCTCCAGCGACTGCCACGACGGCAGGCGGATCAGCTCGTGGTCGGGATGGTGCTTGCGCAGCAACGCTTCGCAGCGCGCGCCGATCAGGTAGTCGCCGAGGTTCTTCCGGGCGCCGTGAAGGAGGACATACATGGACGGTGTGGGGTCTCTAGCACACCTACAAGGCGCGTCGAACTCGCTCGATCAGCTGCTCGAAGTCCGGCTCCGGGACCCCGACCCCGAACAGGTCCCGCGCGACCTCCTCCCGCGAGCCGCCCGGTCGCTCCGACAGCGCCAGCTGGGCCAGCCCCGCGCCGTCCTCCGCCAGCTCGATCATCCCGTCGTCCACGAGGGCGGCGATCGCCTCGCTCCAGTGGGGGCTCCGGAGCACCGCGCTGCGGCAGGGGAACGCCAACGCTTCGATGGCGAGGGTCGAGTACACCGAGACGGCCAGCTCGCACCGGCCCAACCGGGCGTAGGAGTCCGCACCGGGGGGGACCAGTTCGACGCCGTCGGCAATGGCGGTGGCGTAGAACGCCTCGGTGTCGGGCTCGCGGGGGTGGGGCTTGATCGCCACGTGCCAGCCGTCATCCAAGATCGCACGCAGGTCCCGCGCCGCTTGCAGCACCTGCCGACGCACGGGGAGGTCGTACTGGCTGAAGATCAGCACCTCTCGGCGGCCGTCCGGGCGCGGCTCGGCGTGCTGCTTCCGCGCCCGCTTGAGCCACGCGTGCCCGCCCACCGTCCACCGATCGGTCCAGTAGTCGCACTCGCGCTCGATCACCCGCCCGAAGTGGTCCCCGAAGGTGACGAGGTGGTCCGGCGCGGGGTGCAGGCCGGCCGGAAGATCGCCCAGCACGTAGCCCGGGTGGCTCTCGTGGATCACCCCGTGTTGGAGCTCGATCACGGGGATGCCGCGCTCCTTTGCCGCCAGCTGCAGGGGGACGTGCATGTTGTAGGCGCAGAGCACGAACACCGCCGACGGCGGCGCCTCGTCCATCCACCGACGGCCGAGTTCGAGCATGCCCCGCCCGTACAACGCCCGGTCCGCGAGCCGACGCGGCGGGGTGGGCGCAAACGCGGCGGCCACGGCCGGGGGAACCGCGCGCCCCGCGGCCGCCGAACCGACCCGTGCGGACGTCAGGACCGGCACCTGGAGGGCGTCGATGAAGCAGACATCCTCCCGGCCCAGCGACGGCATCCGCACGTTGTCGATCTCGACGAACAGGAGCCGGTCCCCGAGCTGCTCACGAAGGTGCGTGGCGAAGATGCAGGGCGATCCCCCGTCGGGCGTGGGCCGCCGGTACGAGCTCTGGCTGAGCACCCAGATGTCCCGCCCGCGCTTGGGGGGAGGCCCCGCCTTCAGGTCCGCCAACGACGCCCGCACGCTGGTCCACTCCGCTTCGAGGCGGGCCCGGCCCCTCGGTTGGGACGACGCCGCGGCCGCCTCGGGGTCGTTCGCGAGCAGCTCCTGCCGGTACCGCCGCAGCCGCTCCAGGCTCCACACGGGGAAGTCCAGCAAGGTGCGGTTCCACAGGTCCCCGGCCGCTTCGGCGGCGAGCACACGCTCGATGGCGGCGTTGCGACCCACCTCAGCGCTCCCCGCCGACGGACCGGGCCTGGAGCGTCCAGCTGCCCTTCCGGGCCACGGTCTCCAGCCCGGTGGGGGGATTCAGGCCCCGGTCCGAGTCGCGCAGGAGCACGAAGCCGTCCGGGTGAGCATCGAGCCACGCGCTCAGGGGCTCGCCCGGGGCGATGAACTCGATCTTGTGATCCGACCGGAACGACGCCCGGTAGTAGCCCCGGCCGGTCGTCCGTCCCGGCCGGTAGATCACGATCGCCACGGGCGCTCGGGGTGCCTCCACCAGTGCCTCGGACGACAAGATCGCGGGAGCCGAATCGCTGCCCGGCCGCTGCAGGCGGACCAGCGGCGAGGAGAACCCGATCGTCCACCCGGCGGCCATCGCCAACACCAGCGCGCCGACGACCGGCCGTCTGCCCTTCATCCACCAGCCCAGCCAGGCCAGCAGGATGACGGCCGCGACCACCTGGAAGAACCACGGCGCGAGCGCGTCCAGCCCCAGGTCCTCGAGGCGGGAGACGCGGGGGTAACGCGACCCCCGACTGCGCATGATGGGGCCCGAGACGACAACGCCAATCCCGGCCACGGCGAGGCCGATCAGCCCCTCCGTCAGCTTCTGTCGCGCCGGCCCGGCGGCCTTCGCGAACAGCACCGTCGCGGCGATCACGGCGATCGCCACGAGCGCCGGTTCGGGGGGGTCGACGTACCGTGGGTAGAGGTCCCAGTGCCGCTCGTCGGGGTGCCGGAAGCGATGCCGGAGGATGTGCAGCGAGGTCATCGCGACCAGCCCCGACGACGCGAGCAGGATGAAGGCGCCGACCTGCCGGTCCGGCAAGGTGATCGGCGAACGGCGGTGCAGCACCATCAGCGCGATGATCAGCGGCGCGCCGCCCGTGGTGACGATGACGTAGGCGATGTGCCGGCCGGTCACCTCGATCGCGGAGGCGAGGTTCGACAGCGAGTCCAACGCGATCACCCCGGCCATCAGGTGCGCCTTCATGGGGCTTCCGTCGTAGATCTTCAGCTTGGCGCCGACCATCGACTCCGCCGCCACCTCCGGAAGCGTGCCCACCAGGTATCCCGCCGCGAGCAGCGCGACCGGCATCCACAGGAGCCGACGGTGCCGCACCAACTCCGTGGCGACGTGGGCGCCCACGACCATTCCCGTGGCGATGGGGATGACCCACCCGGTGCGGCGCAGACACCCTGCGAGCCCGCACATCAGCCCCAGGGCGAGCCAGCGACCGACCCGCTCGGGCTTGTCGAACGCCATCCACACCAACCCGGTGGAGGCCAGCAGCAGGGCCGTGAACGTCGCCTCCGTCTGGGCGTGGTAGGCGTGGAAGGTGACCCCGCCGAGGAACTGCAGCACCGACAGGACGACCCACGTCCGCGCCCGCCCCACCGCCGACGTCAGCGCCGGGAGGAGGAAGAGGGAGCCCGCCGCGATCAGCAGCGCGTGCAGTCCGTAGATGGCGGAGAAGCGGGCGACGTTGGTGTCGAACGCGAACGTCGGGGCCAACGTGAGGGGGTACAGGGGCGGGTAGTTGATCGACACCCGCGTGCCGAACTCGCCGTACAGCCAGAGGTTCTG
>PVBE010173427.1_pt1 | contig 22633 bp, 17 predicted proteins | sample 1631181 | NCBI WGS metagenome assembly PVBE01 (sample SAMN08397723, study PRJNA350692) | Marine metagenome, whole genome shotgun sequencing project. | isolation source: water | place: Pacific Ocean | collected 2012-04 | reverse complement strand
GCATGCAGCTGGGTATTGGTACTGAGAAAAGCGGCCCATTTTGATTCTTTTTTCTTTTTCTTGCCCTTTGCGCTATCTACTTCCGGTTCACGATACCCTTTAGAAAATAGAATCACAGCTTCTTGATCAGATTTAGGCAATTTCACCGTAATCCGTTTTATTAGAAGCCCTGTCCTTTGATCTTTTTTAAGACCATGTTTAACTTTTTGATAAAGTTCTGACAGCTTATATTTTTTGCTTTTATATTCGTATTGAACATTACTGTCTTTTAGCCGGCAAATAACGTGAATACTTTCTTTGATATCGCGTATTGCATTGATGAGTCCCCGGGCCAGGCATACCAGCTATCAAATAGGACATAGCCGGGCACAATGCCGTATTTTACAGCGTTTTGGATCATCATTAACGCCAGTTCCAATTTTGTATAGTTTTTGGCTTCAAAGCTTCTTTGACCACTACTTTTTCTGGGATCGCCGATATTTTCTTCGGGACTTTTATTGTTCCGCTTTTGGCTAAATCGGTAAGCAAAATCAAGGGGATAAAAACCATGTGCGGTGAAAAGCCCGAGAGTTACAATGCAAAAACCCAATACACTGCGACCGAGATTATGGTCGAAAATGTAAGAAACATTTTCAATTTTTTTGCCTAACTTGGCAAGAATTGTATCATCGATCACAAAATAACGCTCTTCCTGTGGAGTATTATTGAGCTCAATCGCCTCGAAAATCTGACTATTGACTTTGTACATAAAAGATCGCCATCGATACTCGGCATTCTGTTTGAATCTATATAGGGTGTCTTTTCTGGCTTTAGACCAATGCTGCCAATGTTTCTTACAGAAACTGTGAACAGATTTTACTTTCAATAATGGCAATATCGTCAATATAAATAAAAGATGTGATGCGTGATAACCGTCTTTTTTGATAATATTGGTTTTGCATAAACAGGTTTTAAATTTTAATGAAGCAAAAGCATTATCGATTTTTGAATCGATATTATTTTGATCGTTTCTCAGATAATGTTCAATTTCTCCTTTAAACTTTATACAGTTTGTGATACTCATTTTGGTGAGCTCCTATTGTGGGTTTTATTTATGATTTCAACAAATTATATATACCACAATATGGAGCTCAATACTACTATTAATATTATATAAGTAGATAAAATATGCCCCTAAATCCCTATTTTAGGGTGCGAAACTTGAGTTAGTTACTAAACTTATATCAAAGGCACTATCAACAGCGCAACGATGTTGATGACCTTGATCATCGGATTAATCGCCGGACCTGCCGTATCTTTATACGGATCACCTACTGTATCGCCTGTAACTGCCGCCTTATGGGCATCAGAACCTTTTCCGCCATAAATACCGTCTTCAATAAACTTCTTGGCATTATCCCACGCGCCTCCACCGCTTGTCATCGCAACAGCTTGGAAAAGACCTGTGATGATACTACCTATAAGAACACCTCCAAGAGCCTCTCTGCCCAAAAGCACTCCGACAAGAATCGGTACAACTACAGGTATCAAAGCCGGGACCATCATCTGTTTGATCGCCGATTTTGTAACTATATCAACACATTTTCCGTATTCAGGTTTTTCTGTGCCTTCCATAATTCCGGCTATTTCACGGAACTGCCGTCTCACTTCTTCAACAACTCCACCCGCAGCTTTTCCAACTGCCTCCATAAGGAGAGCTCCGAAATAGTAAGGAAGCAGACCGCCGATAAACAGGCCTGCAAGTACCATAGGGTTTGAGAGATCAAAAGAGAGTGAATCAGTGAAAGACCTCGAATATTCGGCAAACAGAACGAGCGATGCAAGAGCTGCAGATCCGATCGCGTAACCCTTTGTGACAGCCTTAGTAGTATTGCCAACCGCGTCAAGTGGGTCGGTTATGTTACGAATCTCTTCCGGAAGCTCAGCCATCTCCGCAATACCGCCTGCGTTATCGGTGATAGGTCCATAGGCATCGATGGCAACAACGATACCGGTCATCGAAAGCATCGAAACAGCAGAAAGAGCGATGGCAAAAAGACCGCCGCCGGGATTACCGCCGAAACCGCCGCCAAGAGAGTATGCTCCGAGTATTGCAGCAACGATAACAATAACAGGCATGCCTGTGGCTTTCATGCTGACCGCCAGTCCTGCTATAACGTTTGTTCCGTCACCCGTCTGACTTGCTGCTGCAATATGCTTGACCGGGCTGTAACTCGGGGATGTAAAATATTCTGTTATCCAGACGATCAAGCCGGTTAAAATAAGTCCGATTAATGCTGTCATGAATATATTTCCTGATGTAAATCCTCCTCTTGCCGCTTCATCAAGCCCACCGATAAAGTATGAAGAGACGACAAAAAAAGCCACCGCCGCAAGGATACCCGACACAGCAAGTCCTTTATAAAGGGCTCCCATTATGTAATCGTTCTTACCAAGTTTAACAAAATAAGTGCCGATAATCGATGTGATAATAGAAACACCGCCAAGAAGCAGAGGGAATTCGATCCACGGGCTGTCATCGCCAAATATAGTCCTAGCCAGAAGCATCGCTGCAACTAATGTTACCGTGTATGTCTCATAAAGGTCAGCAGCCATTCCTGCACAGTCACCTACATTATCACCAACGTTATCAGCTATAACAGCAGGGTTCCTTGGATCATCCTCAGGTATTCCTGCTTCAACCTTACCCACAATATCTGCCCCAACATCAGCCGCCTTTGTATAAATACCGCCGGCGATACGGGCAAACACACTCATAAGTGAACAGCCAAAACCAAGCCCTATCAGTGCATGGAAAGCCTCCTCGCCTGCAAACGATTGTACTGTATAATAGTAGCCCGCAATTCCTAACAGACCAAGTCCGACAACCATTACTCCCGTAACAGATCCACCCTTAAATGCAACTGAAAGGGCTGTCTGGATTCCATCATGAGCAGCCTGCGCAGTACGCACATTTGCACGTACCGTAACCATCATTCCGATATACCCAGCGAGTGCTGAACCGAGTGCACCTAGAACAAAACCTATTCCGGTCCATATGCCAAGTCCAAAAAGCAACAACAACACCAAAACAACCACGCCAGCAATAGCAACTGCTCTGTACTCACGTGCAAGAAATGCCTGAGCACCTTCTTTTACCGCATTTGAGATGTCCTTCATACGATCACTACCCGCATCCTGCTTTGTTACCCATCCTGCAGTAATTAATGAATAAATAATACCCGCAATTCCGCAGATGAGAGCAAATAAGATAATACTACTCATTGCACATACCCCCTTTGGTTTGATTGAAGTTTAAGGAATACAACTGATATTATTCCAGACTTGGTTCCTGTTTGGCCTCAGCTCCAACAGATAAAAACTTGTTTTTTTGGAGCGACTTAAACGAAAATAATAAATTGTGTTGAGATTTTTTTCACATTTAAAACGGTGCATTCTATATTGATTGAAAAAGATTTGTCAAGATACTCGGCCCCGACCGTCACCAACGCCCGGATCGTCGAAGCTCTCGACATCGACGCCACGCAGGTCCGAAAGGATTTTGCCGCCATCGGGCTTAAGGAAATGGGTAGAGTGGACTTTGATGTGTGTGAAGTCTGCCGTTTCATAAAAATCGTTCTGGGATTCGACCAGCAGTATGAGGCCGTGCTGGTGGGTGTCGGACATCTGGGAACCGCCCTTTGGGCCTATTCGCGCTTTGGGAGCTACGGGTTGAATATTGTGGCGGCCTTCGACAACGACAAGAACAAGATTGGCAAAAAGATCGCGGACTGCGCGATAAAGCCCATAAAGGGGATTAAACCCTTTGTTAAAAGTCACATGATTTGGCTGGCTATTCTGACGACGCCGGCCGATGCATCCCAGATACTGGTGGACCGCTTGGTCTCGTCCGGCGTGAAGGCGATCTGGAACTTCACGCCCGCCCGTCTGATGGTCCCCCCAGGCGTCCTGGTTTGTGACGAGCATATTTCAATAGGATTATCTGAAATCACCCATCACCTCAAGGAGTAAGCGTGGTCGTTGGGGGCAAAGGAACAGTGCGTCGGTGCCTGGTTGAAAAACGTGATAAAAATCTCAAAATGGTTTGACAGACCTTTTCCGATGATGCTATTCTTACGGGTTATAGTATGTACCGTTTCAAACATGAAAACAATCTCAAAATATGTATGGAAAGCGGGGGAAAGACGATTAGCCAGTAATAAATGTTCACCGTTCTCTAAAATCTCAAACCTATCAGCAGGGAGGAAAAAACATGCCAAGTTTTGTGATTCTGGACAAATGTGACGGGTGCAAGGCACTCGACACGACAGCCTGCCAACACATTTGCCCGAACGATCTCATGGTCCTAGACAAAGAAACGATGAAGGCCCGCAACCAGGATCCCCAGATGTGCTGGGAGTGTTTCAACTGCGTCAAGATCTGCCCGGCACAGGCGATAGAGGTCCGCGGATATCAGGACTTCGTGCCGATGGGCGCGAGCGTGACGCCCATGCGCAGTACCGAGGACATCATGTGGACTGTCCAGTTTCGAGACAAAAACATCCGGCCGAAGCGCTTCAAATTCCCGATCCGCAGAGGCGTCGAAGAGGGCAAGGCTCAGCCTTTTGGTCATTACGAAACTGGCGATGAAGACCTGAAGAGCCCGACGTTGATGTGTGAGCCCGCTAGCTTGAACACCGAGAGGGGCCCGGTGAAGATGGACAAGGTCCCGACGCTGTAATCGGGATGGGTTGCCGTCATGGATCTGTCTTTTACGGCAAACGAACTGATCAACTACAAAATAGAGAGGTAAGGGAAAATGGATAATTTCGAAACGATTACTGTGGAGACCGACCTGCTGATCTGTGGCGGCGGGATGTCCGCCTGCGGCGCGGCAGTGGAAGCGTCTTACTGGGCCAACAAGCACGGCTTGAAGGTCGCCCTAGTCGATAAAGGAGCCGTGGATCGATCGGGCGCGGTCGCGATGGGCCTTTCGGCCATCAACATGTATGTGGATCTCAATAGCGGCAACAACACACTAAAGGACTATTGTGATTACGTCCGCAACGACCTCATGGGAATCACACGCGAAGATCAGGTGAGCAACATCGCGCGCCATGTCGACAGCTCGGTGCACCTTTTCGAGAAGTGGGGTCTCCCGATCTGGACGGACGAGGAGGGAAACTACGTCCACGAGGGTCGGTGGCAGCTGATGATCAACGGCGAATCATATAAGGTCATCGTCGCCGAAGCCGCCAAGAACGCCATGGTGGAGACCGGCGGTGAGATCTACGAGCACGTCTACCTGTCACATCCTCTAATGGACGGCGACAAGTGCGTAGGCGCGATCGGGTTCAGCCTCAGGGAAAACAAAGTATACGTGTTCAAGGCCAAGGCCGTGTTCGTCGGCATGGGCGGCGCAGTGCACGTCTTCAAGCCGCGCTCGACGGGTGAAGGCTTCGGCCGCTCCTGGTATCCACCCTTCAACTCGGGTGCGAGCGCCTTTTTCACCATTTACGCCGGCGCCGAGATGACCTGCCAGGAAGTCCGGTTCATCCCGGTCCGTTTCAAGGACGCCTACGGTCCGGTCGGCGCATGGTTCCTGCTCTTCAAAGCGATTGCGACCAACGCCCAGGGCGGCGACTACATGCAGGAGAACGCTGCGGAGCTCGACAAGTGGGAGCCCTACAGCAGGATTAAGCCTTGTCCCGCCAACCTGCGGAACTGGCTCATGATGCTCGATGTCATGGACGGTAAGGGCCCAATCTACATGCAGACCGCCGAGGCGATCCAGCGAATCGCAGAGCAGGCGCCCGATGAGAAATCGGCGAAGAGAAAGCTCAAGGAGCTCGAGGCGGAAGCGTGGGAGGATTTCCTCGACATGACGATCGCCCAAGCCATTCTCTGGGCCGCGACGAACGTCCAGCCCGACAAAAAGGCTTCCGAAATTATGGCCTGTGACCCCTACTTCATCGGATCCCACTCCGGCGCGTCCGGCGCATGGGTCTCCGGTCCCGAGGACCTTCAGAACGATCAGACCAAGGACGAGTACTTCTGGGGTTACGCGCAGATGACGACTATCAAGGGCATGTTTGCCGCCGGAGACGCCTCCGGCGCGTCGAGCCACAAGTTCTCCTCCGGCTCCCACGCTGAAGGCCGCATCGCCGCCAAGTCCGCCATCAATTACATCATGGACAACAACGAAACTCCCAACGTCGATCAGGCGCAGGTAGACGCCCTGAAGGTCGAGATCCTGAAGCCCCTTGTCACCTTCGATGAGCACAAGGGATACACGGTCGATCCGGATATCAACCCGAACTATATCCGCCCGAAGCAGTTCATGTACCGTCTCCAAAAGATCATGGACGAGTATGCGGGCGGCGTTTCGAGTCAGTTCATGACAAGCGACAAACTCCTCGAAAAGGGCATCGAACTCTTGACCTACCTGAGGGAAGACGTCCCTAATCTCGCGGCGACGAACCTGCATGAGCTGATGCGTTGCTGGGAGAACGTCCACCGCATGCACCAGGCGGAAGCCCACGTGCAGTCCATCCTGTTCCGCGATGAAACGCGATGGCCGGGTTACTACTTCCGAACCGACAAGCCGAACATCGACAACGAGAACTGGCTTGCCTTCTGCAACTGCAAGTACAACAAGGACACGAATGAGTGGGAGATGATCAAGAGGCCTGTCAAGTATCTCACGCAGTAAACGAAAGCACAGAGGATATTCGGGCGCTGCCTTGGCGGCGCCCGAATATCAGCTTTTTTTCAATGCCTCTTGCTGTTCATTATAACTGAAGAATTCTTCTTTTATACAGGTGTGACCGAGGGACGAAAAGTTCGAGGGACCGTGGACCGAAAACCGTTGATCAACCGAAAAGCTCGATGACAGATATTCAGCGAAGCTGCCCCCATTGTCAATCCTGCCTTAAGAAGTGGCTTGTGCCGGAGAAGTCAAGCTGGGACGCGGAATGTTTTTTCGTCTGCTTCAACGATGACTGTCCCTACTACGTGAAAGGATGGGGCTGGATGAGGGAGCAGTACAATCAGAACGCCTCATACCGATACATGGTCAATCCCACCACCGGCGGCGCATCGATGATTCCGGTCTGGTCCGACACCGCGACGCGGGAGATGATCGTTGAAGAACCTGAAGGAGATGACACGTGAGCGGTGAGAATCACACCACTGATCCACGTGAGCAATTGAAGGACAAGATCCTTGCGGACTATCCGCGTCTGGGCTCGGAGGACAAGTTCACCTTCGCCTGTCATCCCGGCGTCCCCTGTTTCAACCGATGCTGCAACGATGTGAACATTTTCCTCTCTCCCTACGATGTTCTGCGCATGAAAAAGCGTCTCGGTATGGCATCGAGCGACTTTCTCAACACATATGCGCTTTTGCCGGTCCAGAAGGACATGAAGACGCCTGTCGTCGTGCTTCGGATGAACGACGATGAGTCGAAGGTCTGTCCTTTTCTGACCGGCGAGGGATGCGGAATCTACTCGGACCGTCCCTGGCCCTGCCGGATGTATCCGCTGGGAGTGGCGGCGCAGAAGGACACCCCTGACGGCTGGCGCGGGGACCGGTTTTACTTCCTCCTCCAGGAAGAGGTGTGCCGGGGATTCGAGGAGCCAAAGGAGTGGACGGTCGGCGAGTGGATCGAAAATCAGGGAATCGACGAATACGATAAGTGGGGCGAAGGATTCAAGGAATTGACGATTCACAGGTTTTTTGAAGAGGGGGGCGTCCTCACCCCCGAGAAGATACACATGTTCTTCACGGCGTGCTATGATCTGGATAAGTTCCGGGGGTTTGTTTTCGAGAGCACGCTTCTGCAGCGGTTTGAGGTGGACGAGGATTTTGTCGAGGAGATGCGATACGACGACGAGGAACTGCTGCGGTTTGCATTTCTATGGCTGCGGTTCACGCTCTTCGGCGAGAAGGCCGTGAAAGTCAAGGAGCACGTTATCGAAGCATATAAAGGGAAACTCGAAAAGAAAGAGCTGTTCGAAAAGGAGCCATCGAAAGGCCCCGAAGAGGAAAGCAGATGAGTGAAAACGGTAAACATGGAACGATCCTCGTGATCGGAGGCGGAATCAGCGGCCTGACAGCTGCCATCGAGGCGTCTGAAGCGGGCTGCGATGTGGTGCTGGTCGAGAAGAACCCGTACCTGGGCGGACGGGTGGTCCGCATCAACCAGTACTTCCCAAAGCTCTGCTCGCCGGCATGCGGCCTGGAAATTAACTTTCGCCGGATCCGGACGGTTCCGGGTATTCGGTGCATGACGCTCTCGGAAGTCGAGAAGATCACCGGCGAACTGGGGCGTTATCAGGTAACGATCCGGCAGAACCCAAGGAAAGTCAACAACAAGTGCACTGCCTGTGGAGCCTGTGTCGAAGCCTGCCCGGTGGATCGTCCAGACGACATCAACTTCGGGATGAGCAAGACCAAGGCCATCTATCTTCCATTCGAAAACGCAAACCCCCTGCAGTACGTGATCGACGGAAGCGTATGTCCGGGTGCCGAATGCGGCAAATGCATATCGGCCTGTCTCTATGAGGCCATCGAGCTGGACATGGCGCCCAAGACCGCCGAGGTTGAGGTTGGGGCAGTGATCTGGGCAACGGGCTGGGAGCCCTACGACGCCGGGAAGATCGAAGACCTAGGGTTTGGAACCACCCCGAACGTGATTACCAACGCCATGATGGAGCGCCTGGCTGCAACGGGCGGCCCGACGGGTGGAAAAATTCAAAGGCCTTCGGACGGGGGGAAGATCGAAAGCATCGCGTTCGTGCAGTGCGCCGGGTCGCGGGATGAAAACTACCTGAAACACTGCTCCGGCGTCTGCTGCATGGGGTCGCTGAAACAGACACGATATGTCCGCGAACAGTACCCCGACGCCCAAATCACTATATTTTATATCGATATCCGCTCACCCGGTCGGCAGGAGGACTTTTATGCGGAGATTCAGAACGACGCAAAGCTCGAGCTGATCAAGGGCAAGGTGGCGAAGGTCACCGAGGGGAACGGCGGGAACCTTGTCGTCGAAGCCGAGGATACCCTTTCCGGGGATCGCGTCAGCAAAGAGGTCAACCTCGTCGTACTGGCGACGGGCATTGTCCCGACAGATGCGGGCGTTCAACTCGAATTGGGCGGGGATCTGCAAAGAGATGAGCACGGATTTTTGACGAACGATCAGCACCTGCCCGGCCTTCTGGCAGCGGGATGTGCCAAGCGGCCGGTCGATGTGGCGGCGTGTACGAGGGACGCCACGGGTGTTGCTTTGAAAGCTCTCCAGAGTTGTGTGGGACAGAATAATGGATGAAAAAAAAGAGAAAAAAGTAGCGGTTTGGATTTGCAAGGGCTGTGAAATCGGCGAGGCTCTCGATATCGAAGCCATCGAGAAGGTCGTTATCAGTGAGTGCAAGGTAGAACTCTGCCGGACGCACTCGTTTCTGTGTGGCGATGAGGGTGTAGCGTTGATCCAAAAGGATGTCCAGGAGGGCGTGAACACCTTGGTCATCGCGGCATGTTCTCCCCGATGCAATGCGGATACGTTCACATTCGACGGGTGCTTCACGGACCGGGTCAACCTGCGCGAGCACGTCGTCTGGAGCCACTCGCCGAACGACGAAGATACCCAGATGCTGGCCGAGGACTATTTGCGGATCGGTATTGCCCGGGCGAAAAGGACGGATATTCCAGAGCCCGTGCTCGAAGAGGTCGACAAGACCATCCTCGTCGTGGGCGGCGGACAAAGCGGGATGACGGCAGCCCTGGAAGCCACACGCTCCGGGAGCGACGTCGTGCTCGTCGAGAAGGAGGCGCAGCTTGGTGGCTGGCTGAAAAACTTCTCCTGGCTCTTCCCTAAGAAGCCGCCCTACCGCGATCCGGAACCTGTCAACCTGGAGTCACGGATCAAGGAGATCGAGGAAAACGACAAGATCACGGTGTATCTGGGTGCGGCTATCGCGAAGATCAGCGGCCAGCCCGGCCAGTTCGATGTGTCGATCAAGAGCAACGGGTCGGCGATAGATTTTCGGGTGGGCGCCATCGTTCAGGCCACCGGCTGGAAGCCCTATGACGCGACCAAACTCGGCCATCTCGGATACGGCAGCCCGAACGTCATCACCAATGTCCAGATGGAGGAGTTTTTGGCTTCGGGCAAGATCAACCGCCCGTCTGACAACAAGCCGGCCAAGCGGATCGCTTTTGTTCAGTGCGCCGGCTCTCGGGATCAGGAGCACCTGCCCTACTGTTCGGCCGTCTGCTGCCGCGTGACCCTGAAGCAGGCCATGTTGGCCCGGGAACTCGACGGCGAAACCCAGGCCTATGTCCTCTACAAGGACATTCGGACACCGGGACAGTACGAGGATTTCTACCGAAGGGCCCAGGAAGACTCCGAGATCTTTTTCACCAAGGGTGAAGTGATTTCAGTTGAGGAGACGACTGGCAACAACCTGATCGTCAACATGGAAGACACCCTCATCGACAAGCAGATCCAGGTCGAAGCGGACCTGGTCGTTCTCGCCACGGGGATGGTGCCCATTGCGGCCGATGGCGAGGCGATCCGGCAGTACCAGGACGCCCAGGCGATCATAGAGACGGGCGAAGAGGGCGCACAGCTCGAAGCAGCGAAAGAGACCGTCGAGAAGCTCAAGGATCATGAGGGGACCAACATCCTGCATCTGACGTACCGTCAAGGGCCGGACATGCCGGCGTTGAAATACGGGTTCCCCGATTCCCATTTCATCTGTTTCCCCTACGAGACGCGGCGGACCGGTATTTACGCGGCCGGATGCGTTCGTGCGCCGAACGACATGGACGCTTGTAGGGAAGACGCTCAGGGCGCAACCCTGAAGGCCATCCAGTGTCTGGATCTCGCCTCTCGGGGGGCCACCGTTCATCCGCGCTGGGAGGATATGACCTGTCCGGATTTTCTCCTCCATCGCTGTACGCAGTGCAAGCGATGCACCGAGGAGTGTCCCTTCGGGTCCCTGGACGAGGACGAGAAGGCCACGCCCACGCCGAATCCGACGCGTTGCCGCCGGTGTGGCATTTGTATGGGGGCCTGCCCGGAGCGCATTGTTTCGTTCAATGACTATTCCGTCGAGATCGTCGGCCAGATGATCAAGTCGATCGAAGTCCCCGACGAGTTTGAGGAAAAACCCCGTCTGCTCGGCCTTCTCTGTGAGAACGACGCCTATCCGGCGCTCGACACGGCGGGACTCAAACGGCTTCAGCACAGCGCCTTTATCCGGTTTATCCCGATCCGGTGCCTCGGTTCGGTAAACATAGTGTGGGTTGCTGACGCCCTGTCCAAAGGGTATGACGGCATTCTGATGGTGGGGTGCAAATCGGGCGACGACTACCAGTGCCACTTCATTCGGGGCAGTGAGTTGATGGGTACCAGAGGCGAGAACATCCGGGAAAAACTGAAGCAGCTTGCCTTGGAGGAAGAGCGCGTCCGCGTCGAGGAGATTTCGATCTCTGAACACGGAAAACTGGTCGAGATTATAAACGAATTCGCGGAACAGATCGACGAAGTCGGATTGAATCCTTTCAAGGACTGATGGAGTTGGATGGTGGGATTGCAGCTGCGGGCCAAATGTAAAGGAGTGTTGTCAGAATGCCAGGCTCATATCTCGTAAAGCCGGACGGGGAGTTCCTGCACAGCATCCTCGATGAGGGCGGAGAAGACCTGAAGAAGTGCTTCCAATGTGCCACGTGTTCCGTTGTCTGTGAACTGTCCACGGGCCGGAAGCCCTTCCCCCGAAAGGAGATGATTTGGGCTCAGTGGGGTCTGAAAGACAAGCTGATGGCGGACCCGGACGTGTGGCAGTGCCACCAGTGCAATGACTGTTCGACGCAATGCCCGCGCGGTGCTAGGCCGGGAGACGTTCTGGCGGCGGTGCGGAAACAAAGCGTACAGCACTATGCCGTACCCCAATTCCTCAGCAGTTGGGTCAACAATACCAAGCGATTTCCGCTGATGCTCCTGGTGCCCGTTGTGCTGCTGGCCGTGGCCCTCGGATTACGCGGACCCGTCGAGAAGCTCCTGCCCTTTGGCGAGCCCCACGGATTTTATGCCGGATTCTTTCCTCATTGGCTCATCATCGGTCTTTATTCTTTCTTCACCGGCCTGGTGACTCTGGTGGCGGTCGCGGGGGTGTTGCGTTTCTGGCAGGCTATGAAGGCGGCCGACGAGTCGTCCGGCACGTATGCGCCCAAACTCGGTATCGTTTCCAGCGTCATCAACACGCTCAAGTCGATCTTCGTTCACGACAAGTTCGGCAAGTGCACGGATAACGCTTCGCGGCGGTTGTCGCACCTGTTTGCTTTTTACGGCTTCACAGCCTTGTTTGTGGTCACCGCCTGGGCTGCGTTCGATCTTCATGTCATGCCCTTTCTCGGGATCGATTCTTTTTATCCCTTCGGCCTGCTTCATCCCATAAAAATCCTCGCCAACGCGGGCTGTGTCGTGCTGATTTATGGTTGCGTAAAAGCGCTTTCCGACAGAAAGAATCGTGAAGCCGAATCCGGGGCGGGCATCTCTTTCGACATGATCTTCCTGTGGCTCCTTCTGATCGTGGCGGTGACGGGGCTGTGTACCGAGATACTTCGGTTTATCGCTGACCCCGGGGAGCACTCTGCTGGGGCGGGCGGGCCCCAGTATGCGGCTTTCGGGGTCTATTTCATCCATCTCGTGTTTGTCTTCGGACTGCTGGTCTATCTGCCGTACTCGAAGTTTTCCCACATTGTCTATCGGACTACGGCTCTGGTTTATGCCGAGCATTCCGGCAGGAACGAGGTGGAGAAAACCTAGCATTTTACCGGTTTCTCCCCGGCAACGGTGAAACCATTTTGAATGAGGATTGCCGATCAGGAGGAAGGGAGCGACCTTCCTCTATCGATTTGCTTACTGAACTAAAGAAAGGAGAGTCCATGAGACAGCTGATCAAGCCACACGGCTCGGACTCGTTGAATCCACTCTATGTGGAGGATGATACGAAGCGAGCTGAATTGCTGAAAGAAGCCGAGAGGCTGCCGAAGTTGCTCGTCTGCTCCCAGGCGGCCGCCAACGCGGTTATGCTGGGTTGCGGATACTTCAATCCGCTCACGGGGTATATGAACTTGGAGGACTCGCTTTCCGTTGCCGAGGGCATGAAGACCTCCAGCGGCCTCTTTTGGCCGGTGCCGATCGTCAACGTCGTCGAGGACTTCTCCGAAATCCAGGATGCCAAGCGGATCGCCCTTCTCGATCCGAGCGTGGGCGGCAACACGGTGGTCGCCATCCAGGATGTCGAGTCGATCGATGAAGCGACGGACGAACAAATGAAGTTCATGGCTGAGAAGATCTTCGCGACAACCGACATGGAGCACCCCGGGCTAAAGAATTTTCTCACCGTCGGCAGGTTCTTCGTCGCCGGGCCGATCCAGGTGCTCAGCTACTCTTACTTTGCCGCCGAGTTCCCGGAGACCTTCCGCACGGCGGTGCAGATCCGTGAGATGATCGAGAAAAACGGCTGGAGCAAGGTTGTGGCTTTCCAGACACGCAACCCGATGCACCGCGCCCATGAGGCGCTCGTGAAGATCGCCATGGACCGTGTGGGGGCGGGCGGCGCAGTGATCCACATGCTGCTGGGAAAACTGAAAAAGGGTGACATCCCCGCCGACGTGCGCAACGCCTGCATCCGCAAGATGGTCGAACTCTATTTCGAGCCGAACACGTGCGAGATCACCGGTTACGGCTTCGACATGCTTTACGCTGGTCCACGCGAGGCGGTGCTCCACGCCGTGTTCCGTCAAAACATGGGCGCTTCGCACCTGATCGTCGGCCGGGACCATGCCGGTGTGGGCGACTACTATGGAGCCTTCGACGCCCAGGAGCTTTTCAAGGAAATCCCCAATGGCGCACTGGAACTGAAGATCTTCGAGGCCGACCATGCGGCGTTCTCCAAAGTGGTGGGTGACGTGATCATGATGCGCGAGGCGCCGGAGGGGCACAGCAAGGAGGATTTCGTATTCCTGTCCGGGACAAAGGTCCGGGCCATGCTGTCCGCCGGCGAGGAGCTGCCTTCCGAGGTCGCGCGGCCTGAGGTGGCGAAAATCCTGATAGATTACTATCAGTCGCTTCTACCGGAAGAGTAATCATCCGACCGCGGGGCAACGCGGTATGGACCATATCACCGTATCGGTATTGACGTTAAAGGACTTTTTAGATGAGCACAAAAACAGGCAAGGTATTTTTCATCGGGGCGGGGCCAGGTGATCCAGGGCTTATAACCTTAAAAGGAATTGAGGCCTTAAGGATCTCTGATGTGATAATTTATGACTACCTTGTAAATAAAGAGATCCTCAACCATGCGAGAATAGAATCAGAAAAAATATATGTGGGTAAAAGAGCAAACTGCCAGACAATGAATCAGGATGAGATTAATAGCCTATTTGTTAGGCATGTTAAAGATGGCAAGGTTGTTGCCAGACTAAAAGGTGGAGATCCGTTTGTGCTTGGTCGCGGTGGTGAGGAGGCGGAGTTTGCTTCGGATCACAATATTGTTTATGAGGTAATCCCAGGTGTAACGTCTGCCATTGCAGTGCCCGCCTATGCAGGGATACCAGTCACACATAGAAATATCTCCTCAAGCGTCACAATTGTGACAGGCCATCGCCCATCCAGCAAATTAAATGACACAATCAATTGGGAAGGACTGGCAAAAAATCGTGGGACTTTAGTGTTTTTGATGGGTGTTACAAACCTTAAAAAAATAGCCTCTAACCTGTTAATCCATGGCAAGTCAGCAGACACACCAGTGGCCTTAATTTCCTGGGGGTGTTATGAAAGGCAAAGGACCCTTTGTACAGATTTAAAAAATATTGTAAAGAGGGCAGAGCAAGAAAATATTAAACCACCTGCTGTGATTGTTATAGGTGAGGTTGTAAGGCTTTCAGAAAAACTTGGATCAAAAAATTAGAGACACAAGTTATTCCACCAACAGATTGTAACGAGGACAACCGGTGGCCGGTCTGTGGTCAAGTCCCTTCGACGGGCAAACATCAACTTCAAAAGCAATGAGCGTATGCTGGGCGATTCTGATTTTGTTGAAAGGGTTTTAAAGGCTGCCGAAAAGTCCCTAGAAATGGATCTTTCACTATCTGCCAAATAGAAACTTATCATTTGATGTCCCTTGAACTCCTTATTATATTTTCTTGCACTAAGACCGGCAAACAGCTGGAACGTAACTATATTTCCAAAACACCTAGCAGGTCAGCGCGGCTGAGTTCTGACCTGTCGGCGGAGAGTACCATTTGGCCATGATCGAGACCGATGATTTTGTCGGCGACAGACTCCAGCAAAGAAATATTCTGCTCGATGATAACAATTGTGCGTCCAGACTCCTTGGCCTGGCGCAAATGCTGGATCATCAGATCTATATTTTCTTGTTGGACTCCCTCGCTTGGCTCGTCGAGGACAATCATCCGGGTAGGCTCGAGCAGGACCCTGACAAAAGACAGGATTTTTCGCTCGCCGCCCGACAATGTCCCGGCCAGTTGGTGCATGCGCTCTGTGAGTTTCGGGAAAGAATCCAGCAACTCTCGGGAATGTTTTCTCCCCATGTCGACACCAGTCAGAGACAAGTTATCGGCGACAGTAAGGGGGTCGAACACTGACCGTTCCTGTGGCGCGTAACCGAGTCCTCGCTCCCGGCGGCGCCACAATCCCTCCCGGGTGACGTCAGCATCTTTCAGATGAATCACACCGGACTCGACGGGAATTTCTCCCGTAAGCAGGCGTGCGAGAGTTGTCTTGCCGACGCCGTTGCGGCCCACGACACCAAGAATCTGTCCGGAAGCTACCTGCCCCTCGATATCCTGTAGTACTATTGTTTCGCCATAGCCTCCGGAGAGACCTGCAAACGCCAGAACGGGAATAGACCCTTCCCTCATTTTCGTCCTCCCGAATAAACCGCCTGAACAGCCGGATTCACCTTGACGGTTTCAAGAGAGCCCTCGGCCAATAACCGGCCCTGATGCAAGACAAATACATGGTTGGCCAAGGCGTCAACAAGGTTCATGTCATGCTCGACGACAAGGACCAGCGCCCCAAGGCGTTCCTGCAGATCTTGGATCAGGCTGATGGTTGTTTTGGTCTCCTCCGGCGACATACCGGCGCAAGGTTCGTCCAGAAGCAGGATTTTTGGTTCTGCAAGGGTGGCCATAACCAGCTCCAGAATCTGGCGATGACCCTGGGAAATGACGCTAGCCTGCAAGCTCCCTTTAATCTGAGGAAATGGTACTCTGGAATCTGCCATCAGATCTGCGAGCAGAGGTGTTTGCCAACGTAGAGGCGCGCTTCGAAAAAAATCACCTAGCCTCAGGCGGCCGGCAAACATCGCAATGCGAAGATTCTCCTCCACGGTCAGTTCGCCAAAGACCGAAGGTATCTGAAATTTTCGCCCCATACCCTTAGAAAGAACTTGATACGCTGGGAGGTTATCTACGCGGATGTCGCCAACCGTTATTGTGCCAGCGCTCACCGCGAGTTCACCGGTCATGGCGTTTATGAGGGAGGTTTTACCGGCACCGTTGGGACCGATTAAGCAGATTATGCCGGTCTCACCAGCTTTTATGGACAAGCGGTCGAGAATCTGCACGTAACCAATGCCAGCGCTCACGCCGTCAAATTCCAGAGCTCGGTTTTCGAACGTCACAATTGGTGTGGGCGCTGGTATAAATGATCCCTCTCGGAGTGTCGGCAACGGGTCAGATTTTGGCATCAGATGACGGGCGAGATCGCTTATCAAGCCCACCAAACCGCCCGGACAGCGGACGACCACGCCAATAAAGACGAGCGCGATTACCACTTCCCAAAGAGCAATACGATCCCGCAATTCAGCACCTAGAAGGCCGATCGCCACGGCACCGAGAAGGGGACCCAGTGCATGAAAGCGACCGCCGACCGCAGTCCAGATCACCATTTGCGCCGACATCAAAAAGCCGATCGAGACGGGCGTGACGATACCCTGATGGGATGAGAACAGAACCCCCGCGATGCCAGCAGGAAAGGCCGAAAACCCGAAAATCACGGCTTTCAGCGTATGGGTAGGAAACCCGAATACCCGTAGTCTGGATTCGTTATCGGCGATTGAGCGGGATAACAGCCCTGCGGGCAATCGGTCGAAGCATAAAAGCAATGTTGAGACAACGACCACGGTTATGACAATCAGGTAGTAATAGTTGCCGAACGGATCGAGATTCCCAAGTGACGGGATGCCGCCCATGCCGTTGAAGCCTCCGGTAAGTTCAGTAGCGGTGCCCGCCACCTGTTCGGCCACCATGGCGAGCGCCAACGTGATAAGGGAGAAATAGGGGCCACTTTCACTCTGTCTCAGAAAAATTATCCAGGCGGCGCCAAAGGCCAACAGGCTCATAGCGATCGGGATGAGAGTTAGCAGCGCCAGTTTAGCCGTGAAACCTCCAGGCACATGAAGTAATACAGCGCCTGTCAGATAGGCAGCGGCCCCGAAAAAAAAGCGACTGCCCCAATGGCAGAAAGCCAGCGCGACCCCACGCCAGACCAACTCCCAGGCTCGCCATACCGTACAAGAGGAAAAGCCCGAGTTGAAACGCTGCAAAATCCCCTAGCAATACGGGCACCAAGAGAAGAGCGATGAGAAGCGTTCCGCTAGTTCTTAGAATAGATACCACGAGGTCGGAGCCATAAAAAGAAGATTGAAACCAGTAAAATCGTTAGGTAGCCACCAGTTTGACTGGATATCGTGCCGACAATCGTTTGGACGCCGCCAATGCCCACCGATCCAATCCCCAGGCCTTCCAGGGACCCAAGACCTCCAAGGACGAGAACGAAAAAACACCTAAGCAGATAGTCGAGGCCTATGAAAGGTTCCACCCGGATCAGCGGTGCTAGCATTAGTCCCGACAGTCCAGAAACGATGCAGCCAACCACGAACACGCTAGCAGACAGCCGCGCCGTTTTAATTCCGGCAGCTTGTGCGAGGACCGGATTGGCGACCATGGCCTTGATGCGGGTAGCCGTAAGGGATTGCCGGTACCAAATTGTTAGCACTGTAAAAAATATCAAAAGGCCGGCCAGCACCACGAGTCTGTATAAAGGGTAGCTGATACCGAGAAATAAAACGGTGCCGGGCAAAGGAGAGATGACAGACTGAAATGATCGTCCGAAGGTCAGTTCCACCAGCTCGCGCAGGAGTAAGGAAAGGCCCCAAGTAGCGAGTAGAGAGTCAAAAATTCTATCGTAAAAGTGACGTATTAAAAGCCGCTCGCAAAGGAACGCAATTACACCAATCGAAAGGATACAAACCGGTATTTGCATCCATGGAGACAGTCCTAACTGAGTCGTTATGACGGGGGCGTAGGCCCCGATCATGACAAACTCGCCATGTGCCATATTCATGATCCGGAGCAGACCAAAAACAATAGCCAACCCAAGGGCGACAAACCCCAAAGTGGCGATTTGCCAGACTGTATTGAGACCGAGCAGGAGGGCATCCTCCATTCGATCGTTTCCTCTCGGTTTCTACTTGCAGTTATTGCCCGGCGATACGTTATCGAAGCTTTTAATCACCTCAAATGTGCCGCTGCTGCCATCAGCAACATAAATTGATTGCGCCACATGTTTGCCGTGCATTGTTGCAGTGCCGCGGGGTCCCGAAAAACTAACCCCCTCGGCGGCTTTTTCCAATGCTTTCGCGTCAAGGCTACCCGCTTTCTTGGCCAGTGCTTCCAGCAGCAACAACCCTTCATAGGTTGACTGCCCTAGGGTATTAAGAACCGCCGCTTCATTACCAAAACGCTTCGTATAGGCTGCAATCAGTTTCTTTGCCGAAGGGGTCTGAAGGCTGGCGAAATAGGCGGCGGAAGAATAGAGCTGCTTGCTGTTTCCCTTGCCGATTCCAGCTAGGGTGTTTTCCTCGATCAGTGTGCCGAGGCGGATAGCCTGTTTGTCCATACCGAAACTGGCAAAGGCCCGGTTGAAATTGACCGATGCACCACCCACGAGCGTGATCAGCACAGCGTCGGCGCCGCTGGATTTTATACGTTGCAGGCTGGTGTCGAATTCATTGACTGTAAACGGCAGATATTCTTCTCCGACAACGGATCCACCGGCTGCGGCGATATATCCTTTCGCCGCCTTGTTAGTGTCTCTTGGCCAGTTGTAGTCGTTTCCGATCAGATACCACTTGCTGACCTTTTCTTTCTTGCTGATCCACGGCAAAACCGGTTTCAACTGCTGGTCCGGCGTCTCGCCGACAACAAATACCGATGTTGAACACTCTCCGCCTTCGTAAACGGGAGTGTAGATGTAGGGTACCTGCCCTGCGAATCTGCCAATCAATGCTTCGCGTACGGCTGAATCATGCATACCGATAAAGGCTTTGACGCCCATACCCTTCCACAAGCCCATAGCAGTCTGGACCGCCTCTGCCGGAGGCACACCTACGTCTCCAAACAAAAGTTCGATTTTCTGGCCGGCCAGGCCTCCGCGCGCGTTGATTTGTTCCGCGGCCAGAGTTGCCGCATTCTGCGACGAGGGACCAAACAGGCCCCCTGGGCCTGATTTCGGAATTAAGACGCCGATCTTGGCAGTCTGCGCCATAACAAGGCCACAGGTGAATAAAACCAAGGATAAAGTTGTAACAACAATTTTCATACGTTTCATAGCTTTCTCCTTTTTTCAATCTATACCGGATCGTCCGACCAGTACCGCCCTATAGGGTAGGCGGGGGTATGTCATTGAGATATCGGCTCACTGAGGCGGCGACGATGAGCAGGCTGTCGTCGCCATCCGGCAGGCCTTCCAATTCGATCCCGGCAGGTAGTCCGCTGGTCAGGCCCATGGGTAATGAAATGCCTGGCGCCCCGATATTGCTGCCGACATCCGTGTTTCGAATAAAGACCGGGAAGGTGGGTTCCTGATTACCATTCAGTTCGACGGTTTCGTCGTGACCAATGGGACGGGCGGTCAGGGGCGTGGTCGGAAAAATAACAGCGTCAAGTCGATTGTTTTTGAAATAATCCTTGTAAATCTGCTGCATTTTGGGACGGTGCTGTTCGATAGCCGCCCGGTAGGCGGCTTCGGGCATGGCCTCGTCGCCTTTCTGGCTGGAAAGAATGCCCTTAACATCAGGGCTGCCAACGCCAGCCAGCAAGTCATCAAAGGAAACGCCGTACCCTGCGTCTTCAAGATATGCTGGCAGGTTGCGCATCACCTCGAACAAAGCCACAGGGAACCCCGTATTATCGTTCAGCTCCCAAATTTCCGAGAAATCCGCCTCTACAAATGTAACGCCTTCCACCGCAAGACGCGTCATGAAGTCATCGGCCAGTTTTTCGACACCGGGTTCCAGGTTTTCCCAAAGACGCGTGCGCGGCACGCCAATTCTTAGCGACCGGACGTCTCGCGATTTGCTTTCGGAAGCAGACCGGTTCGCCATAACCCCATCCAGTAACCTGATATCGGCCATGCTGCGGGCGATGAGACCGATTGTATCCCTAGTATTGGAGATGGGGATCACGCCTTCACCGGCATAACGACCGACACTGGGGCGGAATCCGATCAGGCCGCACAGAGCGGATGGGATGCGCACTGAGCCGCCTGTATCTGTGCCGAGGCCGGCGGGAAATTGCCGTGCGCTCACAGCCGCCGCCGTGCCGCCAGATGATCCGCCGGGAATCATAGACGGTTTATAGGGATTCCGGGCTGGGCCTGTAACGCTATTGTTTGACGTGATGCCAAAGGCGAGTTCGTGCATTACAGCCTTAGCGGCCAGAATTGCACCCTCCCGGCGTAATGCTGCCGCTGCTGGCGCATCTTTTGTCGGAATCATGCCAACGAGTGCGCCGGTTCCACCGGTGGTTGGAAGATCAGCCGTATTGATGTTGTCTTTTAGCACCAGAGGAATCCCGTCCAAGCAGCCCGCCTCTTCCCTGGCACGGCGTCGATCGGAGGCCTCGGCCTGTACGCGATAAGCATTGGGATCAAACGCTGCAATGGCGCCCAAATTGCCTGTTTCCCCAATCTTATTAATGACCTCATCCGCTACTTCGACTGCGCTAATGCTGCCGGAATTCAGCCGTTCCAATAATTCGCTTGCTGTATGATTGGTTAATTGCAATGATTTCCTCCCCATTCTAAATGATAGTCGAAACATTTTTTAAAAAAAATTCTCGATATTAACCCTTTTCCTGAAACGAGTATAATGGATAGTCGGGGTAAATGCGGAATTTGCAAAATAAATTGGCTCTCATGATAAAAAGACCATACCCAAGCGATTAAGTCAACAGAATTTTGTGGAAACAAACCCCCACATTTTTTCAAATCATTTAACCGCAAGGTCTTGAAACCCAACGGGGTAGCATTGTAATTAATAATTATTCAATTCGATACGTCGGATCTTCGCTACCAGCCTGTCTGTGTTTTTTGATTTCGCCCTTTGTATTGCCATGTAATTGTACCTGAGTGTAATTGCCGGCCCCCCCGTCAGCACCGTTTGATACGGTGCGATGTGTGCGAGAAGGGGACGTGGTTTCTTTGTTGATAAATTGGAAAGGGCGGAGTAATATTGAAACGGTTGAAGAACCACTCTAGATCTAAAGTGCATATCACAGGAGGCTAATTATGAAAAAATCAATTGGACCCCGGGCAATTATCCAACCGAACCCGGTCCTGATCATCGGCAGTTACGATCAAAACGGCCAGGCCAATATTATGACCGTGGCCTGGGGCGGAATCTGTTGCAGCAAGCCGCCTTGTGCCGCAATATCGCTCAGACAGGCAACCTACACTTATGGGAATATTCAGCACCATAAAGCCTTTACGATAAATATTCCTTCCACTTCGTTTGTCAAAGAAGCCGACTGTGTTGGAATTTATTCCGGGAAACAGGAAAATAAATTTGAAGCCCTGGGTCTGACGCCTGTCAAAAGCGATGTTGTGAACGCGCCCTATGTTGAAGAATTTGCGGTTGTATTGGAATGTGAGGTCCTAAAAGTTATTGCGATTGGTCTGCATACCCAGTTCATCGGCGAAATTAAAGACATCAAAGCCGATGAAAGCATTCTGGCCGAAAACGGTCTGCCCGATATCGCTAAAGTACAGCCGTTTATCTACAATTCTGCCGGTTCGGATTATTATGCCCTGGGCGACTGCATAGGCAAGGCATATTCGGTCGGGCGCAGGGAATAAAATAGTTTGGACCTAATAAAATGATTTAGCCCCAACACATATGATTCGGTCTTGCTCCGCCTAACTCGGTTTTGATTTGTGCGCCTCGGGCGCATTCGTCGACCCGCGCTTTTGCCTCCGGGTTGACGCTCCCTTTGGTCGTTCTCGCCTTGCGGCCTGCGCCTTCGCCAGGGTGAGTCTGGACTTTGCCCGATACTTGTGTCATTATATCGAACATCACTATTTAGCAGACGGGCTAAGCCCGGCACGACAACGGCATTAAGGGCTACGGCAAAAAGCAGCCGCGCCTTATGCCCGAGTTACACCCATGAGATAATGTGTGCCTAAAAAGTCAAATCAAAAAATTCTCAATTATTATGAGAAGTCATCAGAAGGTTCGAGACTTGAATCATCAATGGATCAGCTGGAATTTGAGCAATC
>PVBE010173361.1_pt1 | contig 22645 bp, 17 predicted proteins | sample 1631181 | NCBI WGS metagenome assembly PVBE01 (sample SAMN08397723, study PRJNA350692) | Marine metagenome, whole genome shotgun sequencing project. | isolation source: water | place: Pacific Ocean | collected 2012-04 | reverse complement strand
CGGGAAGCCGTTCCGCATCCGTCGGATTCGGGGCAACCGTAGCCAGCCGGGGCTGATGGCCCAACACCTGTCAGGTGTCAGGGCCGCCGCCCAGATCAGCGCGGCCACGGTCGAGGGGGATTCCAAGAACTCCCAGACGCTGGTCTTCGACCCGGGGAGCGTGTCACCCGGCGACTACCGGTTCGACATTGGAACTGCGGGTGCGGCTTCTCTGGTGTTTCAGACGATCGTCTATCCGCTAGCCTCAGCCGGGGTCCCGTCGACGGTGACGGTCAGCGGAGGGACTCACGTCCCCTGGAGCCCGAGCTATCCCTACCTGCTGAAAGTATGGGCCTGGTGGTATGAGCAGCTGGGCGGCCAGGTTGCGCTGTCGCTGGATCGTGCGGGCTTCTATCCGAGAGGCGGGGGAGCGCTGCGTGCCGCGGTTTCACCCTGCCGGGAGGTCGCGATGCCGAAAACTGAACGAGGACGGCTGGAGTACCTCCAGTTGTACTCCGAGGTCTCGGACGGGCTGCCGAGTCACATCCTGCAGCGGCAGGTGCAAGGCGCGCAGAGCGCACTGGAGGGGCGACAGACCCACCCTGAACTGACTCGTCTGGACAGCTTCTCGCCCGGGACCCACCTGATGATCGAGGGGGGCTACACTCACACCAGGGCCGGTTTCGGATCGCTGGGGCAGCGCGGAAAGAAGGCGGAGAGGGTGGGCCAGGAGGCAGCTCGGGCGTGGGACGATTTCGACCGGTCAGGCGCGCTGCTGGATGCACACATGGCGGATCAGATCCTGCTGCCGGCATCCCTGGCCCTTCCGTCGGGCGAACGTCTGCGGCTGACCACCGAGCGGGTGAGCAACCACCTGCTGACCAACGCACACACGATTGGAGCGTTTCTGCCGGTAAGAATCGAGGTTGACGGTGCCATCGGTTGTCCGGGCTGCATGACCCTGATGGCGCCGTAACCAGGGGCGCTGGAGACAGCCCCAGGTTGTAACGGCCTGGCCCGTCCCGACAGCGTCGGACTCGCCGGTTTTTTCGTCTGGAGCCTGTCCGATCCGTTCTCATGAATCCGACCACCCCGGCTCAGCGGACTCGGGTTGGGTGCACGGTCAGTCCGGGACGTGCATCTGCGAGGCCAGCTCGGAATGCAACGGTGGGCACGGGCCTGGCAATCGATTCCGAAGCTTCCTATACTGGTCCAGAGGAAGGCATGGCGCCAGGAGGCGGCCTTCCCGTAACAGGAGTGTCGGACGTGAGATCACCTTTTTTCATCTTTGCGTGTTTGGCCGGTTTGCTCGTCCCAGCGCTCTGTGCGGAGGAAGCAAAGGGGCTGGACAGTCACTATCGCAAGCTATTGGCGAGTGAGGAGATCGAGCCGACGAAGGAAGGCCTGGCTGGCTATCTCGACTCCCAGGACCCATCGCGGGTGATGACCAAGCAATACCGGGAGCGTGTCGGGCGGCTGATCGAGCAGCTCGACGACCGGTCGTGGAAGCTGCGGGAAAAAGCGACCCAGTTGCTGATTCAGTTGCCGGTCCCCCCGCTCGAATCACTCAAAGAGGCCATGCGCTCCGAGAGTCTGGAGGTGTCGGCCCGGGCCAACAGGATTCTGGCTGCGGTGCGTGATCGTGGCGCGACACGTGCGGTCCTCATGCACGCGGTGTTTCGCAGTATCAAGCTGCTCAAGATCAAGGGGCTGGCGGCGAAGGTTGCTCAGATTATGCCGCACGAGGTTGACAGCTATGTGCTGACCGCCGGCGAAGCCGCTCTGATCGCGACTGCAGTGGAGGCCGATGGTGACCTGTTGCGTCAGTTGATCAAGGCGAAGAGTTTCGAGTTGCGCAGATCTGCCGTGGGTGCGCTGGGCAAGGTCTTCGGCACGCGGGTGGGTGATGAGCTGCATTCTTGGGCAACGAATGGAGAGCCGCGGATTCGGCTCGCCGCGGTTCGTGCGTTGGCTGACCAAGGGGACCGGCGTGCGCTCGAGATCCTGATTGGCCTGCTCTCTGTGAGCAAGTTCGAACTCCGGTTGCGTGCGATCCAGTATCTGCGGTCGCTGTCGCACAAGAAGTTCGGCTTCAGGGCTTTCGAGAGTGAACAGAAGCGCAAGGTCGTGATCGAGAAATGGCGAGCTTGGCTCGCGAGTGAAGGAGCGGTGGCGAAGCTGTACTTTCCGCTGGCCTCTTTCAGGGTGCTGCTCGGGCGTACGCTGGTCTGTATGTACCAGGCTGGCAAGGTCCTGGAGTTGGACTCGACCGGCAAGCAGGTCTGGGAAAAAAAGATCGCCGGAGCGATGGCAGGGGTCGGACTGCCCAGCGGGCACCGGGTGATCGTTTCTTACAACAAGAACAGGATCATGGAACTCGACGCGAAGGGGCAGGAGGTCTGGGCCAGGAACGTGAAGCCAGGCGGACTCTATAACGTGTCTCGGGCGAGCAACGGTAATACGCTGGTTGCCTGCTACAACGGCAACAAGCTGCTGGAAATTCGGCCGGATGGAAGCACTGCTTGGACCGTGTCTGTTGCGCAGAACCCGATCTCGGCCGAGCGACTGGCCAATGGGCGGACGCTGGTGTCGCTGTTCAGTGGTAGCAAGGTGGTCGAGGTGGACCAGAAGGGCAAGGAGGTCTGGAGTGTCAGCGGCCTCTCAAGACCGATGCACGCGACCCGGCTGGAGAATGGTAACACGCTGGTCTGTCAGAACGGCGCTCGCAGCGTCGTGGAATACGATCGTAATGGCAAAGTGGTCTGGAAGAAGGAAGGCCTCCAGTCTCCTCGCAGCGCTCAGCGGCTGAGCAACGGGAATACGTTGATAAGTTCGAGGCAGGGATTGCAGGTAGTCGACCGTTCCGGCGCAGTCGTCTGGCAGAAGCGCATGACCGGCGCTGGCGTAGCGCATCGTTACTAGCTGAGCAGGTCTTGTGGTCAGACCCGAAGAATTCGACGAGGTTCAGCGACCAAGAAGAACGACAGTCCGTCGGGCACGGGAGTTCTTCGAGGCCCAGAGAAAGCGGTTCGACGAGAGCCAGCGGGCGCAGGCTTACCAGCCCTCCCAGGACCGGCCGGCTGACGAGGAGCCGGATGAGGAGTCGGACTTCAATTCCAGGGAGGCGCAGCGCCTGCTTCATCGCGGGGCGGATTGCCGTCAGCCTGTGCTGGGTTACCGCATTCTGGAGAAGCTTGGGCACGGCGGATCGGCGACGATCTTTCGCGCGCTGGAAGACGCAACCGGCCAGCTCTGTGCGCTGAAGCTGTTGTACCCAGGTCTGTGCGATGACCAGCTGGCAGTCACGCGGTTTGCGCGGGAAGGGATGACGCTGATCCGGCTGGACAACAAGTATATCCTGCGGGGTCATGACTTCGGTTTCTCGAGGGGCTTTTTCTTTCAGGTGCTCGAGCTGGTCGAGGGGCGGGGCACCGTGATGGACGTCATCGATCAGCGGGCGGGGATCCCGAAGACAACGGCGCTGAAGATCTTGAAGCAGGTAGGTCTGGCCCTGCTCTATCTGGAGCAGCAGCAGCTGGTCCACCGCGATATCAAGCCGGCCAACCTGCTGGTCTACGGCCGCCGCGGGATCAAGCTCTGCGATTTCGGCTTGTGCTTCGACAGGCAGCGGCCACCGGATGAGGCGGAAGCGGCCACCTGTGGCACCATCGACTACATGTCGCCGGAGCAAGCGCGGGGGCAGTCAGATCGGCTGGATAGTCGGACTGATCTGTACAGCCTGGGCGCGACCCTGTACCACATGGTCGCCTATCGGCCGCCGTTCACGGGGTCCTCGCTAGAGGAAGTCCTGGCCATGCACTGCAGCAAGCCCCTCGATTTCTCTGACTGTCCCGGCTTCGAGGACGATCAGCTGCGCCGGTTGGTGACCAAGCTGATGGCCAAGCCTGCCGAGGATCGATACCAGAGTCCGAGTGAACTGCTGAGGGAACTGGATACGATGCTCGCGCAGCGCTGATCCGTCGGTCAGGTCGCCGAGTCCGGGACCGTGGAGTGGGTTGCCGACTCTGGCTGACCTGGGCAGTCAGGCCCCCACTCCTTGTCAGTCTGTCCTGTGGTTCCGGTTCAATATTGCTTGAGCAGCTCTATCGCGTACCGCAAGAACTGCGGGTCGTTTCGGCTGCTAGCCGTCCGTTTGGCCTGCAGGGTCTTGCTCACTCGTTCGAGTCGAGTCCGGTGACGTTGCTGGGCCTGGGTCAGCTGACGGGTGAAATCATAGGCCCAAGCGGCCACCTTGAGCGCCTTGCTGGATCGGAACACCGGCATCGCCTTCTTGTTTGACCAGAGACGGTTGTTCTTGAACACCAACTGCTCGACCTGTGAGGTGTTTTTCAGGATATCCGCGGCCAGCAGCGTAAAGGGACGACTAAAGGCGCGGATTTCCGCGATGCTCTTGTCCATCCGGGTGATGATCAGGGAACGCTGGCCATCGGTCACGATCAGCGTGCTGGTGCGTCCTGCGGTGGTCCGGGCCACTCCGATGAGGGTCCAGCCCTGCTCGGGGAAGTGATAGGCGCAGATCGGCTGCTTCCAGGAGGAGGCCGCTGCATTTTTTTTCAGGTGCCAGGGAGTGAGGTAGAGCGGGTCGGTATGGGTCATCACCAGCGGCTCTCCGCTGCGCGACAGAATGTTGTATGTCCCATACGCACCGATGCTCAGAACGAGGGTGCCGAGCGGGATCTGCACCATGTTGTTCACCCTGGTGCCAAAGCTGAAGATGCTGTCTCCGTGCTGGAATGGAGTCTGCCGCAGGGTCTGGGTGTCGAGTTCCCGCAGATTCCCGCCGCGGCGCGAGATCGTGCCGAGCACCTCGTGGGCGCCTGCCAGGAGCAGCCGGCGCGCTCGGTGCGCGCGCCAGTTGGCGCCGAGCTGCGATCGGAGCGTGGCCAGGCAATCTCGCTGTTTCAGCTCGTCGGCGAATCGTCGGATCTCGCCGACCATTGCCGCCGTCCGTTGCGGCGCGCTCTGGAACGCCCTCTGGAGCCCGCTCAGCTGATTTTTCTTCAGCACGCCGTGCTGCGCGAGGCTTTTCAGGTGCTGGCTCAACTCCGCTGGCAGCGCCGAGGTGCCAGCGGACTGACCACTCGATGCGAGCCACTCCTCCGCCGATGAGAGGATATTGGCCTCCTGCGGGACCTGCTCGTCACCATACTGCTGGATCAGTTGTTCGATGTTCTGGGCGTGGGCGGGTGCGAGTGCGAGGACAAAGAAGGCGAGAACTGGAAAGAGACGAGTGATCATGAGCAACTCCTTTCAGCAGGAGCATCCTTCAAATCACGTGCCAGCTGGCAAGTCCCAACAGAAGGCATTCAGCAGCCCAATCTCTTTACAAGAGACGTAAACAAACTTGCCAATTGGAAAGATGGTTACCAGTTGTAGAAGCCCTGACCGCTCTTCTTGCCCAGCTTCCCCTCTGCCACCAGCTGACGCAGCAATTCGGGTGGGCGGAAGGTCTCGCTGCCCAGCTCGCGGTGCAGGTACTCCGCGATATTCAGGCGCACGTCGAGACCGACCAGGTCGGTGAGCTTGAGCGGCCCCATCGGGTGGCCATAGCCCAGCACCATCGCCCGGTCGATGTCTTCCGCCGTCGCCACACCGCTCTCGACCATCCGGATCGCCTCCATACCCAGTGCGATCCCGAGCCGGCTGCTGGCAAATCCAGGTGAGTCCTGTACGACGACCACCTGCTTGTCGAAGCGCTCGCCGATCTCCCGAGCCGTCGCCAGAGTCTGCTCGCTGGTCTGCTCGCCGAAGACGATCTCGAGCAATTTGAGGATCGGTGGGGGGTTGAAGAAGTGCAGACCGATCACGCGTTCGGGGTGCTCGGCGGCCTCGGCGATCCGGCTGACCGGCAGCGAGCTGGTGTTGGTTGCCAGGATCGTCTCGGGTCGGCAGATGCGGGAGAGATTGCGGAAGATCTGTTGTTTCAACTCGATTTTTTCCGGCACCGCTTCGATCACCAGGTCGGCATCGGCTGCCGCCAGCTCGAGGTCGGCGCTACCGGATAGCTGCGCCAGTGCCTGGTTTTTCTGCTCGGCGGTGACCTTGCCCCGCTCGATTCCCTTGTCCAGGAAGGCTGCTATCTTGCGCAGTCCGTCCGCGACAAACTGGTCCTCGATGTCGTAGAGCGTTGTCTCACAGCCGGCGCGGGCTGCCACCAGCGCGATCCCGTGGCCCATCGTACCCGCTCCCAGCACGGTCACTTTCATCTACTTCTTCCTCTGTTTCTTCCTGTCGAGGAACTCTGTCATCCGCCGGTACTTCTCCTCGTCCTCGAACAGGATCGCCTGTCCTATCGTCTCGATCTGATACCCCGGCGCCGGCCCGATCTCGTATTGCGCGTTGATGGCGGCCTTGGCGATTCGCACGGCCAGCTGGCTCTGACCGAGGATCTCTGTCGCAAGCTGATGGGCGCGCTCGAACACGTGCTCATCCGGCACGACATGGTTGACCAGTCCGATGCGGGCCGCCTCGGCGGCGTCGATGATCCGGCCGCTGAAGATCAACTCCTTGGCCCGGGAGAGGCCGATCAGCCGAGCCAGCCGCTGGGTTCCGCCGGCGCCGGGGACGATCCCCAGCCCGACTTCCGGTTGTCCCAGCTTGGCCCCTTCGCCCGCGACGCGCATGTCGCAGGTCAACGCCAGTTCGCACCCGCCACCCAGTGCGTAGCCGCGGACCGCGGCGATGGTCGGCACCGGCAGCTCCTCCATCCGCCGGAACATGCTCTGGTTGATCGCCGACAGCGCGCTCTCCTGCTTGCGATCGCGCAGCTGGCCGATGTCCGCTCCAGCGGCGAAGGCCTTCTCGCCGGCGCCCGTGAGGATCACCGCGCCCAGGCTCATGTCCCGATAGAGCTCGTCGAGCAGCTGGTGCATCTCGTTGATCATCTGCTGGTCGATTGCGTTGCGCTTTTCAGGTCGGTTCAGCGTGATGATCGCCAGCGCCTCTTCCCGCTCGTACTTGATCGTGAGGTAGCTCATAGCGCAGCATGATAACATGGCAGTGACGATGACGCGCCCGATCTGCTTCCGCTGCCGGCTGCCCCAGACGGTCTGCGTCTGCGATGTGATCCAGCCGGCACAGACCCGACACCGGGTGTTGATCTTGCAACACCCGCGTGAACGGCACCGGACCGTCAACACTGCCCGCCTGGTGCCTCTGGTCCTGCCGAACAGCCGGCTGCTGGTCGGGGCCAGCTTCGACGGCCCCTCGCTGGCGCCCGAGCTCGAGCAGCCGGCCTATGTCGTCTTTCCGGGGCCGGAGGCGCTCGGGCCGGAGTCTGTTTCTACGGAAGGCGGAACACTGGTCTTTCTCGATGGCACCTGGTCGACGGCACGGAAGATGTTTTTCACCTCGTCCGGCCTGAGCGACTTGCCCTGTGTCGCATTCCAGCCATCGCGGCCATCACGCTACCGGATCCGAAAGCAGCCTGATCCGAGCTACTTGTGTACGCTCGAAGCGGTTGCCGAGTTGCTCGGGCTGTTGGCTCAGGGGGCGGCTTCGGATGCGCTGCTGAGGCCGTTCGACCGGCTGGTCGAGCGCCAGCTCAGCTTTCGCGGCACGTCGCCTCGCCGGATCAAGCGATGAGTGGACCGATGCGGGGCGTCAGCCTGCTGCTGTTGATCGCACTGCTGGTCGTGTCGCTGGTGATCATCCGCCGCGCAGGACGGGTCGGGAGCAAGCCCGTACAGCAGTCCTCGCAGGACAGTTCGCCTGACGTCGAGCCACTGGCCTTCCACAGCAGTGCCGACTGCATCCGCTGCCACGAGGCCATCGGCAAGGAGTGGCTCGAGTCGCCTCACAGCCGCCCGTGGGGGACCCATCCGTTCATGCCGAAGGACCCTGGCCGGACCGAGTGCAGTTCCTGCCATATCCCACAGCCGATCTATCTGACCGGTTTGGTCAACCCGGTCGTGGTCCGCGGCGACCGGCACGACGAGGGTGTTGGCTGCATCACCTGCCACGTCAGGGGAGATAGCTGTCTGGGGCTCGGCAAGACGCGGGAGGCGCCTTGCAACCCTACGCAGGAGCGCTCGATCGGTACCTCCGAGGCTTGTCGGCCGTGCCATGCGTTTCACGGCACCCTGGACGAGTGGAAGAGGTCGAAGTTCTACAAGCTGGGTCAGGGGTGTCAGCACTGCCACATGCCCCGGGTGCGACGGCCCCTGGTCAAGGGCGGTCCGGTGCGAGATGGGCATAGCCATCGGATGCTCGGGGGGCGGGACCCCAAGCTGCTGGCTCAGTCGTTGAGCGTCAGTGCCCGCATCGAGCAAGGCAAGCTGGTGGTGACCCTGGTCAACGACAAGGTTGGTCACGCGGTGCCGGGAGAGATCAGCAACCGCCGGATTCATCTGGTGATGACCTCGTCGGACGAGAGTGGCGCCGAGCTGGCGGAGGTCTTTCGGACCTTCAAGGCCCCGCCCAGGCCGAAGCGCCAGGTTGTCAAGACGACCCAGATCCAGCCAGGTCAAACCGTGCGGGTCATCCAGCCGCTGCCCAAGGGCTGGGCCCAGGTGGTGGTCGCCCTGGAATACAAGCTGTTGATGCTGGGCCCCAGCCACACCTTCTACAGAAAGGTTCTCCGACGATGAGACGATCCATCTGGCTGATCTTGCTGCTGCTCGTTGGCTGCAGCAAGGACCCGAGCAAGGAGGTGGTGGTGTTTACCTCACACGACCGGATGTTCAGCGAGCCGGTGCTCGATGCCTTCGAGAAGGAGACAGGCCTGGATGTGCGCCTCGTGACCGACACCGAGGCGACCAAGACGACCGGCTTGGTCAACCGCCTGCTCGCGCGAAAGGGCAACCCGGAAGCGGACGTCTTCTGGAACAACGAGATCGGACGCACGCTGGTGCTGCAACAGGCGGGGGTGCTTGCACCCTACACCACCCAGACGGGCTCGGATGTGCCGGCGGAGTATCGCGACCCCGAGGGGCACTGGACTGGGTTTGCTGCCCGTGCCCGGGTGATTCTCTACAATACCAAGCTGGTGACGGCGGCTCAGGCGCCCCGTACGCTCCGTGACCTGGCGGACCCTCGCTGGCACAAGAAGGTGGCCATCGCCAACCCGCTGTTCGGTACCACCGCGACGCATATCGCGGCGTTGTTCGCCAGTCTGGGCCCGAAAAAGGCCAAGGCCTTGCTGCGCAAGCTCAAGTCCAACGGCGTGGCGTGGGTGGCAGGTAACGCCGTGGCGCGCAACCTGGTGATGGACGGGCGCATGGCGATCTGCCTGACCGATACCGACGACGCCAATGGGGCGTTTCTCAAGGGCAAGCCCGTGGCGATGGTCTATCCCGATCAGGACGGCATCGGGGCGCTGCTGATTCCCAACACGGTCTGCCTGATCAAGGGCGGTCCGAATCCGCAGGGGGGCAGGCGGCTGATCGAGTACTTGCTCAGCCGGGAGGTGGAGGGTCAACTGGCCCGTGGGAAGGCAGCCCAGATCCCCCTGCGGGCGGGGGTGCCAGTTCACAGCAAGCGCTTTAGCGGGGAGGGCCGCAAGTGGATGCGGGTCACGCCAGCGCAGATCGCCGCCCAGTTTCGGGCGGCGACCGCATTCGTCAAGCAGGAGATCCTCGATTGAGCGAGCTACTGGCCTGTCAGCGGGACCCGTACTTGCGGGTGCTGGAAACACGTGTGCTGAGCCGTGAGGGCGACGCGGTGGTGCTGGAGGATACCTTGCTGTATCCCGGCGGCGGGGGGCAACCCCCGGACAGCGGCACCGTCGGAGGCGTGGCCGTGGCGCGACTGGGCCGCGACCAGGGGGGGCGCGTCTTACACCACCTGGAGGGTCCGCTCGACGGGGAGGCGGTGACCGTGGCGGTCGACTGGCCACGGCGGTTCGACATCATGCAGCAGCACACCGCCCAGCATCTGCTGACCGCGCTCGCCGAGGATCTGTTTGGCGCGCCGACGATGAGCTTCCACCTGAGCGACGACTACTCGGCGATCGAGCTGGATGCCGTCGCGCTGCCTCTCGACGAGCTGGCCGAGCGAGCCAACGACGAGATTCGCGCTGCCCGGCCAGTCAGTCAGCGGAGCTGCCGGCCCGAGGAACTGGCGTCTTTGAGGGTGCGCACGAGGGGGCTGCCTGACGGCTTTCGCGGCGATCGGTTGCGGCTGATCGAGATCGAGGGGCTCGACCTCAACACTTGCGGCGGCACTCACGTGGCCAGCACCGCTGAGCTGCAGACCATCGTGTTGCTCGGAACGGAGAAGATCCGCAGCCGACTGCGTCTGCGCTACCTGGCGGGAGGACGAGTCGCCGGGCGCCTGTCGGATTCTCTGGCCCGAGAGCAGGCTCTCACCGAACGGCTGACCTGCGGTCCCGGGGAGCACATCGAGCAGCTGGATCGGATCCAGTCTTCGCTGAGGGAGCGGAACAAGGAGGTTCGCCAGCTGCGGGTGTCGTTGGCCGACTCGCTGGGCGAAAAGCTCGCGGGCCAGGCGGATTCGGTCGTCGGCTGGTCGCAGCCGGATGCCGACCTGCCGTTTCTGCAGCAGGTCGCGAGTCAGTTCGAGCAGCGGCGGCCTGACTGCCTGCTGGTGCTCGTCGGCGCCGGAGTGTTCCTCGTTGCCGGGCCGGAGGCGGTGGTCGCCGAGGCCGGACCGGTCGTCATGCAGGCGATCGATGGGCGTGGTGGAGGACGAGGAGGGCGGCTGCAAGGCAAGGCCGGCAGCCCCCAGGGGTTGACGCATGCCCTGACGGCGTTGCGCTGACAGTCGAACCGGAAAACTCGCGCGTGACGGGGGACGAAACGCATCGCGGCTGCCGAGGATGTCTCGGAGTGCCTCGGCAGTCTCGAGTACTGCCAGGTCATGCCCGACCCGGGACGGCAGGGTGTCAGACCGCAGGTTCTCCAACGACTGCTTCTCGCTGAATACGTCCTGTGACTTCGTTGAACGAGGGGTCCGTTGAGGGGCCGAGGCCGTCCGTCGGTGTACGCTGAAAATCCGCGCTAGTCGTCAGGCAGAGCCTGGAGGGTTGCCTGTTTGTGTGTGGCGAACGTCCGCTGAGCTGCGCTGAGAAACGAAGGTGGTCAGTGACTAGCGCTGGCCACGTTTCTTCTCGACGCGCTCGATCGCTTGCTGGATGGTCTTGATCGGCTTCTCAAGTGTGATGCCCTGGCCTTGTGCTGTTGCTCTGAAGCTGCTCAGCGCCTCTCGGTAGTCGTCCAGTGCCCTGTTCCACTCTTGCTGGAGCTCCCACATTCTACCCCGCAAGAACCATTCTCTTGGCGTCCTGCGGTAGCTGCTGATCAGCAGGTCCAGGTCGGCCTTGGCGTGCCCCCAGCGCTTCAGGGAAATCAACGCCCTGGCTCTTAACAGGCGGCTGCTCCGGCTGGTGGGCTCGAGTCGCACCGCCTCCGAGAGGTCGTGTACGGCCTGTGCGGGAAGGCCCTTGCCGAGCAGCAGCCGCCCTCGCAGCTGATGGGTGCGCCAGGTGCTGGTTCCTGTCGTTCTCAACGGCTCCAGGTCTTCGAGGGCCTCGTCGGTTCGTTTAGCGTCGGCCAGTAGCTCCGCTCGCAGCAGTCGAGCGTGATAGAGCTGGGGGCGTAGCTTCAGTGCGGCCTCCACGGCGGCCAGCGCCGCGGCCCGGCCGCCCGAAGTCAGCCGCCTCTGACATGCCTGGCCGTAGCGGTACCATGCGTCCTCACCGACCTTGGCCCGGTATTCAGCGAGTGTGTTGGATATGCCCGAATAGGTGGGGCTCTCGGTCGGCGTCAAGGCCCGGTTCAGTCGCTGGAGTGCGCGCTCTCGTTCGAGGCGTGGCATCAGTGTCTGGTAGTCTCTCCGGCCGCCGACCGATGGATCGGGCGATGGCCAGTCATGCGAGACGGTGCGCAGGGCGATCCGAACGGCATGCAGCTTGCCGTCTGACGATGCGCAGAGTGCGAGCCAGGGGGGCGGCCCTGATCTTTTGTCCGGTGGATGGTCAGCCCCGCGAACGGCCAGCGGTGGGAAGACCAATGCGCCCCCGGATTGGAAGCGCCAGAGAGCCTTTCCGTTGCGCCCGTCGAGCAGGATCATCCGTCCGGCAATCGTCCCGACGAAGATGTCGTCGGTGCCGTCCTGATTGACGTCGGCCAGTGTGACCCCTTCGAATATCGGCTGGTCACGTGTGGTGTGACGCCACAGCAGGGTCCGGTCGGGCAGGCGGTAGACGGTCACGCCCTTTTCGTCGGCCAGGACAAGTCCCTTTCCGGGACCCATGCGGCCGATCTTGGGCTGACCGCGGTACCAGCTTCGGTAGGGCGAGAGCATGCGCGGGTAAGGTGGGCGGCCATCTGACAGGCGGTAGAAAAACAGGTATGCCCCCACGGGCTGGACCACATCCAGAACTCCATCCGCATCCAGATCGGTGACCGTAGGGGAGCAGACCAGCAAGGGTGTGCTGGGCGGCTTGGCCTTGAGACCCGACTGGCTCCAGCGGATTCGCCCGGTCTTGCCGTCGAGCGACATCAGCTGTCCACTGGGCAGCGGAATCAGGATGCTGATCTGCTCGCCCTCGCGTGCGGCCACCGGACGGCAGTTCTGGTGCACAGCTCCAGACCAGTCGATGGCCGGTCCGAGCTCGGTGGTCCAGAGTTCTCGGCCATGCTTGCCGCTGTGTGCGCGGGCGATCAGGATCTCGCGCTGGCCCGCCTTGGCCTGCATCAGGATCACCGGGTCCGGGACGCCGTCGCTGTCCAGGTCGGCGGGGCGGGCGCCCATCTTCTGGATGCGCTGTGGTTGTTGCTGGGACCAGATGGTCTTGCCGGTTTTGCCCGAGCGTGCACTGAGCTTCGACTGTGAGGCGACCCAGTAATCGGCCACGCTGTCCTCGTCGAGGTGCTCGCTGGTCTGCGTCAGGAAGCTACCTGAATGAAGTTTCTGGGTGTAACGCACCTGGCCGTCGGTCAGCGACATGCCGTGCAGCCCGCCCTGGTGGTCGATGTAGCGGATGGTCTTCGAGGTCGGGTCGCATGCCAGATCGCCGAGTCCCTGGTCGAGGCCGACCCACCAGGCCAGGTCGAGGCGGGGCGCGAGGATGATGATGCGCCCGCTCTTGGTTGCCAGGTAGACCTCGGGAAGATTATCACCGTCGATGTCGGTCAGCGTGGGGCTGCCGACCAGTGGGCGCTTCAGCTGGTGTTGCCAGATGATATTCCCCCGCTTGCCGCTCACCACGCAGACCTTCCCGTTTTGACCGGCGGTGGTGATGTCGGCCACGCCGTCCCGGTCCCAGTCACTGAGTGCCATATGGGTCGTGTTGGGCATGCTCCCGGCGACTCGCACCCGCCAGAGCGGGTCGCGGGTCTGGCCGTCGAAGGCCAGCAGCCAGCCATCCCGCGTCAGTGCGATGAGTGCTGGACCGGCCCCGTGTCTGGGAACAAGCGCCAGGTCGAGGGCCTGGTGCTTCAGCTGGAGTTGTCCCGTGGGCCTTGTCGCGGAGGGCGTGTAGAAATCGATGCGCTGCCCGCTGGCCGCAATGATCTCCACTCCGGGCCGTCGGTCCAGGTCGCCGACGATCACGCGGTGATAGTGGTGCTGCCGCACGGCTTTCCAGCGGACGTCTCCGCTGATGGGGTCGAGGGCGAGCAGGCCCGACCGTCCGCTGAGCAAGGCGTCGAGTTGACCGTTCCCGTGAAGATCGACCAGCCGCACCTCGTCTGGGGCCTTGCCGATCGGGATCGGCGGTTGTTTCGTCCGGCCGGTGCGGCCATCAAGAACAAACAGCTGGCCACTCTTGTTACAGAGCACGATCTCTGGGTATCCGTCACCGGTCAGGTCGCCGACGGCGGGCTGAGCGTCACCCCTGCCTATCGGGCGCTTCCACAGGGTCTGGCCGTTCAGCATGCTGATGGCGAGCAGGTGCTCCTCCATGCCGGTGTGGAGGAGCAGCAGGAGTTCCTTGATGCCGTTGCGGTTCAGGTCGGCGAGCACGCCGTCGCGCCTCGCGTCGCCGTAATCGGAGGGGGTGCGCCAGCGTTCGAGCCAGCGTGATTGACCCGCACGGTACTCCAGGCAAGTTGTCGGGCTGGTGCCTTTCCCCAGCACCAGCAGGTCGTGAGTCCCCGAGCGGTCGAAATCGCCGACCTGGATCGAGTGGTCGATAATGAACGGGAGGTCCTGCTGCAGCTCCTTGATTGGCGACAGGTTGACCAGTCGACGGAACTGCTGACCGACGTCGAGCGTGACCGTTTGTTCGCGAGGTAGAAAACCGGTCTGGCTGAACCGCAGACGGTATGTCCCGGCGGCGAGTTCCGGCAGGGGCGGACCTGTCAGGGGCAACTGAATTCGTTCGATGACCTGTGCCTTCTGGAGGATCGTCAAGGTCAGGCTGCGATGATGGGTCGTGATCTTGAGCTGGGCCGGGGGCACCCGGTCGAGGGTCTTGCTGACGCGGGTCAGCTCGCCGCCGGACCGGATCGTGACGGTCTCGGTCCGCGTCTGATATCCCGGCCGTTCGATGCGGAGCTGGTAGCTGCCTCCGGGGAGTTCGACATAGCCCGGCGTGCGGGGCAGCAGGGTGCTCCGGGGCCCGGAAATCGAGACCTGGGCGCCCTGTGGAGCGGTGTTGATCACCAGGAAGCCGCTGGTCTTACGCAGCCGTTCGGTGATCTCGCGGCGCTGGCGAGGCTGGAGTTGGATGTCGCGAAGCACCTCGAAGTACCCCGGCTTGCTGATCTTCAGCTTGTGCTGGCCTGGCGCCAGCGAGAGCTTGAACGCCTGGTTTGATGCTGTTTTCCCGATTGGCTCGCCGTTCAGCGTGAGCATCGCCGACTCGCTGCCCGTGCGGATGACCAGCTCGCCGGGCTGTCGAGAAAGCCACAGCGAGCCGACGGCCAGGGCGCTGCAGAGTGTCGCGGTGATGACGGTGAGGGTCGGGTGCCGCCGCGCCCATTTTCGCGTGCGGTACCAGAGACTGGCCGGTCGGGCGCTGATCGGACGGCCTTCGAGGTAGGCTGTGAGGTCTTCAGCCAGTTCGTGGGCCGTCTGATAGCGCTGCTTCGGCTCCATCGCCATGGCGCGAAGTGTGATCAGCGAGAGCTCGCCCGGAATGTTCGGGCCGAGGGGCGGCACCTCACAGTTGGCGACTTCTCGGAGCACCTCGATCAGTCCATCGCCGTCGAACGGCAGGCGCTCGGTGAGTGCCTGGTAGAGAATCACGCCGAGACTGAAGACGTCGCTGCGCAGGTCGACCTGGGGGCTTGCCCCACTGGCCTGCTCGGGCGACATGTAATGGGGGGTTCCGAGGGTGGTCCCGCTCAGCGTGAGCTTGGGTTCACTCTCGCCACTGTCTTCGCTGATTTGTTTGGCCAGGCCGAAGTCCGCGACCTTGGGCACGCCATCCGGGTCGATCAGGATGTTGGAGGGCTTCAGGTCGCGATGGATGATTCCGCGCATGTGGGCGTGATGAACGCCGCGGGCGACCTGGATCAACTGCTCCAGCTTCTGGCGGGTGGTCATCGGTTCCTGATCGAGTTGGCCGGCCAGGGTGGTGCCCTCGACATACTCCATCGTGAAGAACCGCTGATCCTCGATGACCCCCGAGTCGTAGAGTCTGACGATGTTGGGGTGACTGAGTTGTGAGATCAGGCGGGTCTCCAGCAAGAACCGCTGCTCGCTGAGCATCCCTCGGTGCAAGCCGGGGAGCAGGATCTTGAGTGCGACGATCCGCTGCTGATCTTGGTGGCGAGCCGAATAGACCACACCCATGCCCCCGCGGGCCACCTCGCGGAGGATCTGGTACGGACCAAACCGCTGAGGTATCTGGCCCTGATCGGGCTGGGCCAGCAATGCGCTGGAAGGGTCTCGCTGCGTTGGCTCCATCAGGACTGTCGGGCCGACTGCATCGCCGCAGTGCCTGCACGCTTTGTCTCCGACACTGATCGCCCCGCCACATCTTGGACAGGGGGGGTGCGCTTGGGCCATTCGCCAGACGCGCTGCAGGGCCTCGAGCAACTTCTCGTCAGACTGACCGTGTCGGCGCATGAACTCCGACGGCTCGACGAGATCTCCGCTGAGGGCCGCGTCGAGATAGGCCTCGTGAAGATCCCCCGCGTCGATTGCTGCTTCGTCTGGGGAGTCGGGCATCGAGAGGATTCTAGCAGATCTCTTCCCCCGGGAGTCGGTCGAAGCGCAAGGAGGATTCAGCGGGTACGCGTTCAGTGTGCTGGCTGCTGCTTGCACAGAGGATCACGTTTGCCAGAATGCCGCGATGCAAATCACACGGCGAAGCCTCTCGATCCTTTGCCTGATGCTTCTCGCGCTTCCGGCTCAGGCGCAGAAGCCGCCATTGGAGCCGCGCGAGGACTGTGACTGGCAGGAGCTCCTGCTCAAGGGCCGGAAGATCGGCTAGGCCGCTGTTGCCGAGGGAGCCGGTGGACAGTTGTGGCGAGCGTCCCCCCGCCGGACTCAGTCAGACGGTGCCCAGAGCACCAGCAGGTACGCCAGGACCAGTGAACCGAGAGCGATCACGGCCGCCCCTGTCAGCAGCAACCAGTTGGTGTGCGACAGGGCCAGAACCAGAGCGCCGCCGGCGAGGCCGATCAGCAGGGCCGAACCGGCCAGCCTGCTGATCAGTTCTCCCTTGTAACTACCCCAGCCGAGGAACATCGCGATCAGCGCAGCCGCGTAACCTCCGATCAAGCGGGCCTGGTCCCACTGCCAGAGGACGTCTTGGCCCACGACGACCACGTCGGCCATCGAAAAGGTCAGCAGCCAGCCCCCGAAGAGCGCCCCAGCGGTCGTCATGAGCAGGCCGCTGACGCGATATGGCTTGGCTGCCTTGCTGACCCACCAAGGTGTCTGGCTGTGTTGACTTGCTTCGCGGCGAAGTTTGGTCTGAGCCTCTTTTTTTCGCCGCTTGGATTTACGCTTGCTGCCCATTGTCGGAAATAACCTCCCAGGCGTGGTGGGGCATCGTCTCGATCTCGCCCCGCTCGATCAGCTGGTCGTTGATCAGGCGGTGTAGTTGCTGCATCAGCTCCCGCTCCAGCGCGACGCGTTCGCTGGGGTTGGATGCCGGTTGTGGCGGCTCGATCTTCGGTAGCAGCCGCACGTGGACTTTCCCGGCGCGGGGTCGATTTCGCTGCAGCGGCCAGCAGTAGCGGGTGCCAAAGATCACGCAGGGAACGATCGGGGCACGGTGTCGCATCGCCAGCCGAACGCCGCCGCGTTTGATCGGGTGAAAACCGTCCCTGTCTGAACGCTGGCCTTCGGGGAAGATCCCGATCACCTTGCCTTGAGCGAGCAGCTTGGAGGCCTGCCGATAGGAGTCGCGGTCGGCCTTGTCCAGGTTGACCGGAAAAGCGTCGAAGCTGCTGCAGACCCAGCCGACGACCGGCCAGCCGAACAGTTCGTCCCAGGCCATGAAGTGGACACGTCGGATGGCGCTCGTGGTGACGTAGATCGCCGGTGGGTCCAGATAGCTCGGGTGGTTGGAAATCAGCAGGGCGGGGCCGTCTCGGGGCAGGTGTTCCAGTCCGTCGACCGTGAGCCTCTGCCACAACCGCAGGTTGTAGTACACGGTGGCGAAGACCGTTCGCCGGAGGAAAGTCTGAACCGCTGGATGCATCCGTGGCTGTCCGATGTCCTTCATGCCTCTATACTTTTGAATGCGGTTCGACTAGGATCGAACCAACATAGCAAAGGCGCGACCCCGGCACAACCATCAGTCAATCACATGCATAGGATCTACCTGGACCACGCCGCGACGACTCCGCTCGATCCTCGAGTATTGAAGTCGATGCGTCCTTTTTTGGAGCACTTTCACGGCAATGCGTCGAGCCTGCACCAGGAAGGATCGCAGGCTCGCAATGCGGTCGAGGATGCGCGCGAGGAGATCGCTGCGCTGCTCGGGGCGCGACCGGAGGAGATCCTGTTCACCAGTGGCGGAACCGAATCCAACAATGCGGCTATCTTCGGCGCGGCCCGAGCCCGTGAGGCGCTGGGGCGGCATGTGATCACGAGCCAGGCCGAGCACCATGCGGTGCTGTACGCATGTGAGGAGCTCGGGCGGCAAGGTTGGTCCGTCAGCTTCTTGCCGGTCGACCCATCTGGCCGCGTTCAGACGGAGAGCTTGGCCAACGCGCTGACTGAGCAGACCCAGCTAGTCACGATGATGATGGCCAACAACGTGGTCGGCACCGTTCAGCCGATCGATCAGCTGGCTGCCCTGTGCAAGAACCAGGGCGTCGTGTTTCACTGCGATGCGGTGCAAGCGGTAGGGCAGCTGGAGATCGATCTGTCCCGTCTGCCCGTCGATTTGCTGTCTCTCTCGGGGCACAAGCTGTATGGTCCGAAGGGAGTGGGAGCGCTGTTTGTGCGTGAGGGTACTCCCTTCCGTCCCTTGTTCTGGGGGGGGAGCCAGGAGTATGGTATGCGGGCCGGGACGGAGAATGTGCCGGGTATTGTCGGGTTGGCCTGCGCCCTGCGTCTGTGCCTGGCAGAGCGGGAGCAGCAGCGGATCAGGGTCGAGGAACTGCGTGACCGGCTGCGCGAAGGCATCCGCCGGCGTATTCGACAGGTGTGCTTCAACAGTCCGGCCGAGGGTGTCTTGCCCAATCTACTCAATGTGTCTTTCCGGCACGTCGAAGGTGAGGCGATTCTGCTGAGCCTCAATGTCCAGGGCGTCGCCACCGCCACTGGTAGCGCCTGCACCAGTGAGTCGCTCGAGCCCTCTCACGTGCTGCGTGCGATGGGCGTGAGTGACGAGCTGTCCCAGGGCTCTATTCGTTTCTCGCTGGGCCGAGACAATGACAGCGAGCAGATCGATCGGGCGCTAGGGGCACTCGTCGCGACCATCGATCGGTTGCGACAGCTGTCACCGTTGTATGAGGGAGAGGCTGATGCGTCGCTCGCAGGATGACTACACCGAGATCATGGAGCACCACTTTCTCAATCCGCGCAACGTCGGGGTGATCGACGACCCCAGCGGTGTGGGGCGGGTCGAGAGTGGCGAGTGCGGCGACCTGTTCACGCTCTATCTGCGCATCGAGGGGGAGCGGATCGTCGGGGCGCGTTTCAAGACCTTCGGCTGCGCTGCCGCGATCGCCTCGAGTTCGATGATCACCTGTATGGTGGCGGGCAAGACGATCGACGAGGCGTTGGCGATCCGCAACGTCGACGTATCGGATGCGCTCGGCGGCGTGCCCGACCGCAAGATGCACTGCTCGGTGCTGGCCGAGCAGGGACTGCACGCTGCGATCCAGGACTACCGACAGCGAACTGCGTCGGAGTGACCGTGTCGCCCAGTGCGGGCGTCCGCTCGGCAGTGGCAGGCGGCGCTGGCGGAGGTTGAGCCTTAACCTCGGGCAGCAAATTAGATATGCTGTTCTCTTGCGGGGGGCGGTGCGAGTGGCGGAGGAGTCCAGGATGCAGGTTGGCTACAGGCAGCGAGAGACCAATGCCAGACGCCTCGAACCGCACGCCTTGCTGGATTTTCGGTCATCAGCATGCGGCCCCGTGCGTCGCGAGCCAGAAAATGACTGAGCAGGCCTGGCCAATTGCCGATGAACCCGGCGACCGGCGAGGGCGCTGAGGATGGCCGAGGAAACTGGAATCCGCCGAACTCCCCGGACGTTTCAGCCCACCTTCTGGACCGAGGTACTGCGAGCCAAGGACACGGATGCGCCGGGGCGGCAGTTTGCCTTGCAGTCCCTGATCGAAGCCTACTGGCAGCTGGTTTATCGGTTTGTGCGGCGCAAGGGCAACACGATCGAGGAGAGCAAGGACATCACCCAGGGTTTCTTCACGGCGTTTCTGGAGCGGGACTTCCTGCAGTACGTGGATCGTGGGCGGGATCGCTTCCGGACGTTCCTGCTGATCGCGCTGGACCATTACATGGTGGATCTGCATCGCAAGGCGCAGGCCCAGAAGCGCGGAGGCGGCCGGGCGGTCCTGTCGCTCGACTTCGGCCAGGCGGAGACCACGCTGGCTCCCGAGCCCGCATCCGAGTTGACGCCGGAACGCTGCTTCGAGCGAGAGTGGGCGATGCGGGTGCTGGGTCGTGCGCTGGAGGAGCTGCGCCAGGAGTTTTCTGAGTCGAACCGGGAGGAGGTCTTCAGGGCGTTCAGGCAGCACTTTGCCACGACCGGTGGCACGCCTCCCAGTCACGCGGAGCTGGCGGAGAAGCTGGGTATGACGGAGGCCAGCATCAAGAGCCAACTGCACCGGGCCCGAAAGCGCTATCGGGAGTTTATCCGAGCCGAGATCAGGGCTTACACCGAAAACGAGTCTGCTATCGAGGAAGAGTTGCTGGAGCTGTTCTCGGCTTTTTCCTGAAGCGCCAGAGGGTCGCCGAGGTTTTGGCTTGCCGCAAGCGATATCAGTCCAGGATGCCGTGGGCGATCAGCTTGACCTCTTGCTCGAAGGTCAACAGCTCTCGCAGGCCGACTCGCATCGACTTGAGCTTGTCGCTGAGTTGAGTCTGGCTCTTGCGTAGGTTTGCCACGGTTTTTCTGAGTGCGTCCGTGTCTCCCGAGCCGGCACTGAGCTTACCCAGCTGGGACCGCAGCCTGGCCAACTGCCGCTGTCCGGCTGCCTGGTGGCGAGCGATCTTCTCGATCAGCGGCTCCAGCACGGCCGCTTCTTCGGCGGGTAGAGCAAGGGACTTCATTGCGGTGGCAACCTGGTTCGCCAGGCGGCCCTCTGGTGATTGAGCTTGCCGCTCCTCGGCCCGCCGCTTGCTGCGCTCACGCCCCTTGTCCTGTCGCTCGCGGGACTTGCGGACGTAATCGTCGGTCTGCTGAGTCAGTGCCTCGAACGTGCGCCTCTGCTCCTCGTTGAGCATCGAGGAGATCGCGAGGCGAGCCGTTTTCTTGCCGCTGTCGAGAATCTTCCGGTACCGCTCGATGTAGTCCTTGCCGTTACGGTAGCCCCTTCGTCCGCCACCGCTCGAGCCGCCATTGCTGCGGGCGTCCTTGTTCAGCTTGTTGTACTTCTCGATTGCGGCCGTGTTCGTCTCGTCGATCACCGAGCGCAGCGTCTTCTCCTGCTCGGCGGTCAAGGACAGGGATCGCAGGAACTTAGCTGGATCAAGGCCCATGTATCTGGCCATCCAGTACTTGCGGTACTCGGCCCGCCGCTTGCGGCTCTCCTCGGCCCGCTTCTCGTGGGCCGCCTGCCTTGCTTGCTGGTCTGGCGTCAGCAACTCCTTGAACTTCTGGTGCTCGACCTGCTGGAGCGCCTGGCCGTCCGTGCGTGTCTTCTCGTACAGCTCGATCAATTGCTCTATCTGGGCTTCGGAGAGCCCGAGCCGCCGCTGCAGGGTGCGGATGCGTCGTTCGTGACGCTGGCGGCGCTGCTCTTGCTCACGGGCCGAATCCCGCTTTTCCTTATTCTTGTCGCCCTCCTGGGCCAGAGCGGCAGGCGTGAGCGGGGCTAGTGCGCAGAGTGTGATCAGGGCGAATGTACAAGGTACGATCAGGGTCGGCCGCTGCATTTTCTCACTCCTCCATCGCGTTCATCGAGCGAATAGTCTCCTTGCGCGGGTCGGGTGACTCAGGTCCGATCTCGACGACTCTCCGCAGCTCACCCAGTATAAGCCGACGGTGGTCTTTTTTCAGTCGCGGGCAACGGGTCAATCCTACCCGAGCGTCCGCTGTAGCCGGTCGAGGTTCGACTCGGAAGCCCCTCGTTTGGCGACTCGGCTACTCTTCGCCCGGTTCGTCTTCGGACATCTCCTCACCGGCCTGCTTCATCGCCGCCAGCAGGTCCCGCGCCTCGTCGATCGCCGCTCTCGGTACCTGGATCTCGCGCCCGATCACTCCCAGCGCCATCTGCGCCATCGCCGCCTCGTCGGCCAGGTGCTGGCCCTCCACATACGCCGGAATGCCTGCCTCCACCAGCAGGTTGGCGATCAGCTGGGCAATGTGCGGCGAGGGCGCGACGTGCAGTGTCAGCAGATCTTCATCGGTCGGCCCGGCTTCCTGGTGCGTGTGGTGCAGGTCGAACTCTGAAGTCTCACCCCGGACCCAGTTGGTGGCGGCCTTCCTCGGGAATCGTCTCCTGCTGGCCTCGCCACCGCAGCAAGGCGTGTAGGTAGCATACCGCCCCCTCACGGCGCGGGTCAATCTGCACCTCGACCCGAACCGGGGGGATGTAACCGGGAGTCCCAAAACACCCACGGGGGGTGTGGTTCGGATTCTCTGAGATAGGGGTCCCCCCCTCCCTTTTTTCACACCTCGCATCGCGCACACGCCCACGGTCTGCCGGTCCGTCCGGATCCGTAAAGGCCCCCGAGCCGGGAGGCACGGGGCCGCCTGGCACTCCAGCGGGAGGGCGACGCGATGTTGCTATGGCAGGCATCCTCGAACAGCCGGAGGTACAGGGGCCGAGTGCATGTGATTCTAAAGAATGACATGCACTCTTCTCCGCAGGGTGCGGACGGCCCTGAAATTGGGGGGCAAAATGTCTAAGCGAAAAGCGGTGGCATACCTGCGTGTGTATGCAACATCCTCTGTTGTCGGCGTTCGTAGACGGGTTCTCTGGGCGCGATCTTCTTGGAAAAGATGCCCATGCCTTATGGTCTACAAAATATTCCCCAACATAAAGGACCAATTCTAAAGGGCGACGAGTCCAAGTGTTATGCTTGAAATGTCGGTGCGACCCGTTTGGTGGTGTGGCCTGTTTGGGACGCACGTTCGCGGGGGTATCG
>PVBE012625970.1_pt1 | contig 22654 bp, 8 predicted proteins | sample 1631181 | NCBI WGS metagenome assembly PVBE01 (sample SAMN08397723, study PRJNA350692) | Marine metagenome, whole genome shotgun sequencing project. | isolation source: water | place: Pacific Ocean | collected 2012-04 | reverse complement strand
GCTGGGAGCGAACAACATGTCCCTGGACTATCTACCAGACAGCCACTATTTCCATCCGGACCTGGAGGACCATCGAAGCAGCGATTCAGCCGAAGCTCTGGGGCGCGTTTAAGGTGAAGGAGCAGAAGTGATAGGACGCAAGAACACGGCACGCTCTGCCGTAGTCTGTCTATGCTTCGTGGGAACTGCCAGCGCCCAGGGCCTATGGCAAGGCGTGACGTATCCGGCGGCGAATCCGAATTCCGAAAACCAAAACCCGAAATCCCTTTGGCTTGTGCTCGATTCCGGTGGCAGCGGCGGCGGATTCGGCAAGGGAGACATTCGCCAGAAGCTGCACGACGTTCATTTCTGGGATGCGAAAGTCGGCTGGGCCTGCGGGTACGGTGGCGTATTCAGGACGGGGGACGGCGGGCTGACCTGGGCGCGGACGAAACCCAAAGGCGGCTGGTATCACATCGAAATGAGCGGGCGCCATGAAGTCTGGCTGCTCGAAGGATTTCATGGGAAAGGGAAGGCACGCCTCTGGCACACCACCGACGATGGCCGCTCCTGGAACGAGGTCGCGCCCGGCACGTTTCGCGGCTACACTGACCTGTACTGCCGTGGGGATCAGCGTTGGTTACTTTGCAGCGGCTTCCCATCCTATCGCAGCGACGATCGCGGCATAACATGGCGTCGTGCGCAATTCCGTGGAGGCGGGCTGCACCGGGCCGACAATATCGCCATCCCGGGCGACATCGGAACTGCGAAGGGGTTTGTGATCTACGTGGTGGGCGGACACCACCGCGAGCGGCGCCTGGTCAAGAGCGTCGACGGTGGAACCACGTGGATGCCCCTCGGCAACCTTCCGGCCGCGTCAGCAGCAGGAGGCCATCGCGCCGAAGTGTTCTTCAGCAGCAGTCGGCAGGGCTGGGTCGCAGGCCCGGACAACCGAATCTGGCGTACCGATGACGGGGGCGAGAGTTGGAGTCCGTGTCATCTGCCGAAAGGCAAATGGTCGACGGGACTATGGTTCGACCGCTCTCGCCGCGGCTTTGCTGCAGTAGCCAACCACGACATTCTGCATCCGGGCCACGCCCTGTATGAATCGACGGACGCAGGCAAGACCTGGGTAGCCGCCATGTCCGGCCAAAAACAAATCAACGCCATCTTTGCTCTCGGCCCCCGCCGCGTCTGGGCCGTCGGCGATGTGCCAGGCTTCATCCAGAACGATCTGGTGATGATCCTTGCGAGATAGAACGACGCTTCCGAGGCGTGTGTCCCCCTGGGCGCGCCGGCCCGCAGCCGGTTCCAACGCCGAAGGCGTTGCACAAGAAGCCGGCAAGGGTGCCGGCGCGCCCAGGAGTCCTATGGAGTGCGGTGACTCGTCACCGCTTTGGATTCTTGGGATGCACAATGACGATCTAAAGCGCCGACGAGTCGGCGCACTCCAAAGTGGTGGACTCACTCCGTGAGTCCTCTGAACTACTCACGGAGTGAGCAGACCACATGCTGGCAGCATGTGGCTACGATGTCCACGATCCTGTCATACCCGACATTCATCAGAAGAGACCATCACACGAAGCATTAAAGTAAACTCACCCACCCATGTTTACCGCATCCCCAGAATCCCTCGTGTCTTTGTGTCCTGAGGGCGACGCCGACAACGTGGCGACGAGCTGCCAGCTTGTCGTTGATGGCCGTCAGGCCGTTCCGCAGAGACTACATGCTGGCAGCATGTGGCTACGATGCATCGCGCTCGCACTCTTCGCGCTCCCTGCGTTCGGAGAGCAGAACGTCAACGATCGCTGGGCGACCCGCCGCGCCAAGCTCAGTCAGCGGCCGACCTACGTCGCGGCCGATCCTCTGAAGCGGGAGGAATCGATGCGTCTGCCGGAGGCCCGGCTTCGGGGCTATGGCGGGCTTTCGGGGCATTTTCGCTCCTATGCAGACGGGGCTTCCAGGCTGATCATCACGGCTGAAGATACGGGAAGAGCGCGAATCGTTGCGGCCAAGTGCTGGAGCGACCTGCAATTGTTGGGAGGTGTATCCGCCGACGCCATCGCGGGCCTACCGGTCATGCGGGCGCAGGGGCAAGGATGGATCGGAGTCGTGCAGCGTGGACGGCGGGTGGCGATCCTGGCGTCGCGCAGCCGGGGCCTTCTCGCTGCCCTGCGGGAGAAGACCCGTTGGGAGGCTGCGGACACTTCCGCGGAGGTGCCTATGCTCCTTGATGCGTGGGATAAGTACGGATTCCGCTTCTATTACCGGCCCTACGAGTTGCCGAACAGGGAGACGACATGGGCCGACTACTCCGTGCTGGACGAGTTCGACTTCGCCAAACGGCTCGGTCGCCTTGGCTTTGTCTTCTGGGCCAGCCCGGCGGACGTGGATACTGGCATCGGGCTGACCAACAACGTGTGGTGGGACTGGGCGGCTCGTGCGGCCGCCCGGCGTAAACTGCCGGTGGTCATCAACACGATGTCTGCCGCGCCGACCTGGTTGCTCGACCGTTACCGAGATCAGGTGCAGCAGAAGATGCCACAATACTGCGGGTCGTTTCACAGCATAGCCGAGCCGCACCACGACGGGCGGCGGCAGCTCTCGTGGTGCGCCACGACGGCCAAGGACGAACAGCTCTCGATGCTCCAGGGGATCGTTCAGGAATACGCGTCGCAGCCGAATGTGATCGATTTCCTTGAGCCGCACGGAGAGCTTGACCACGGCGAATACCGCATCTTCCTGGAATACGGGCCTGCCGCCGACCGAAGCTACCAGCACTTCCTGCGGGGCAAGTATCGCTCACTGCGCAAACTGAACCGCCGGTGGTTTGGGGAGAAACGACTCAGCGATTGGTCTGAAGTTCGTGTGCCCGAAGTAGCCTCATTTGTCGGCTGCAACGAGAGGGCCTTCGACCTCACCGGCGAATGGCGTATCGGATACGAAGAATTCGCAGAGGGCACAGCTCTTCAGCCGCACCAGCTCCGCGGCATGCACAATGATGACATCCCGACGAAGCCCGTGCCGGATGAGTGGTATGCCCCGGATTTCGACGACAGTACATGGCCTTCGCTGCGTGCACCGGGCAATGACCGGATGATGTTCCTGCCGAAACGACCCGCAGTTTTTCGTAGACGCTTCGAGCTGGACGGATGGCTCGTTGAAGGTCAGCGTGCCTGGCTGGTTGTCTGGGATTTGAACCTCGGCAAACACGTCAAGAGCACTATGCGAGCGGTTCTCAATGGTCATGAAGTGGGCCGCGATACGCTCCAGCACGCGACCCCGCACTGGGCCGCTTTCGAGGTGACGGACGCTTTGCGCCCAGGCGCGAATGTGCTTGCGCTGCGGCTGCCGAAGGGCGTGCTGGCGTATCGGACGTATCTCACGCAATCGCCGCCGCGACAGTACCCCGCACTGGGCGAGCATCTCAACGCGCAATGGGTGGACTTTGCGGACTGGCAGCGATGGTCGAGGCTGGAGATGGTGCGCCGGGGGATGGAGATGATCCGCCAGGCTGATCCCGACCGCTCGATCATCTGTATGTCGCCGGATCGCTACTTTTCCGGTATCAAACGTCTCTGCGAGGAATACGGCGGCCGCTTCCACAACACGGGCCACATGGGCGGCTTCTGGAACGACTACCTGCCGATGCTCATGCGGGGCTCGGACTTGCCGTTCTCACTGGAGCCGGGCGGGCCAGCGCGCAGCCTGGAGTCGTTCAAGAACATGATGGGCCTCTACTTCACTGAGGGCATCCAGGCGATTCATTATTTCATCCACGTCGGCAACATCTTCTGGCCCGACGACATCCGCCGGCACTTTGAAGACATCCAGCCGCTCGTCCACACCATCGGCAAAGTTCACCCGCCCAAAGCGAAGGCCGCGATGCTGCTCAGCAACCGTATCAGCAACCTGACCCGCTACCCGTGGCGCAAGAACTACAACGTCAATCTGCGGTCGGGCTATTGGGGGTGGCGCTTCAGTGATGCACTGGCGGATCACTACCACATCGATGGCCTGACCGAGCTCGATTTCGAGTCTGGCAACGCCGACCCGTACCGCGTCATTGTCGACACCAATTCGTCGGTCATGGATGAATCACTCATCGATGGCATCGATCAATGGGTAAAGCGTGGCGGCATTTTCGTCACCGCGATCCAATCGGGGCGGCACACTCCGGAGCGGCCCGACAGTTGGCCCATCAGCCGGCTAACCGGGTACCGGGTCACAGGTATCGATCCTCACCGGCCCGATGGAGGCGAAGGGCGTACGCGCCGTTTCACCTTTGTCGAGGGCCAGCCGATCTTCGCTCCTGAAGATTTCCGGGTCGACAAGAACCACTACGCCAACGGCCTCTCGCTTGAGAGAGTCTCAGACGACTGCCGCGACCTGATCCGCTGGGAGGACGGCCCAGTAGCCGCCGGGCTACGCAAGCTCGGCAGAGGATACGTAGTGCACTTGGGCATCAAATTCGGCAACGGCCGTGGCGGCGGAGGCGGCAATTATCTCAAGATCTTTCGACGCGTCCTCGAATGGGCCGAAGTGCCTGCGCTCGGGGCCCGAGCCGAAGGCGTGATCTTGCGGCACTACGTCAGCAACAACGGTCTCTTTGATGTCTGGACGCTCTGGAATCGCGACCCAAAGAAACCGGTCAGGACTCGTCTGGAATTCGATGTTGAGCCACCGCGTTGCACGGACGTAAAGACTCGCGCCGAGATCGACCCGGCCCGTCTTACCTTTGCACCGCTGGAAACAAAAATTCTGCTCACACCGCGCAACCGTATCGAGACCGCTCCCCTCGATTGGTTTCGCCTGCAGCGCAACTGGTGGCGCGGGACGAAGCGACCATCACGGACATCTCTGCGTAAGCCTGACACCACCAACATCCTCGACCTGACCGATAGCTGGGCCTGTAAACCCCTGTCGGAGGAAGCCAAGGACGATCCCGCCCCGCTGGCCGACCCGTCCCTGGATGATTCTGCATGGCCGCGGCGCCGGCTGGGCTATTGGGCCGTGCCGGAGGAGTTGCCCTCTCGCCATGTCTTCTTCCGGCGTCGGTTCAAGGTGCCGCAGCAATGGCAGCGCGGAGAAATGACGCTCTGGCTCCGCAGTTGGTTCAGTTCTTTCGTGGACGGCCGCGCCCGCTACTGGCTCGATGGCAAAGAACTCCCCGCTGGCGACGGGCGCTACGGCATCATCAAGGAGCTATCGTTGGCTCCCGGTTCGGAGCATACCCTTGCCATCGAAGTCCGCGGCAGCGGCCAGGTGACAGGCATGCGCGGCAACGCCTGGCTGCATTTCCGTCCGGCAGACAAAGCAAAGCTGAATCTTGCCGGCAGTTGGATCCCCACCCGCGATATGCTCCGCGATGAATCGCCCGTAAGAGTGCCTGGCAAATACCAGGGTCTGGCCGCCATCCGCCGCAAGGTGCGCATCCCTTCCGACTGGCAGGGCCAGATCTATCTCTACTTCAAAGGCACCTACGCTCTCACCGGTGCCATCATCAACGGACGCTACATCCGCAAGCACCACCACGCCCTCGGCGAGGCCACCCATCTCAATATAACCAGCTTGCTGAAGGACGGAGAGAATGAAATCGAGATTCTGCTGAGCGGGAAAAGTGAGCTGTGGGAGGTGGAGCTGAGGCTGTACTGAGGGACTCATCTCCATCCACCCAATCCATCCATAAAATCGGCAACCACCCATGAAATACTATTTCTACATTCTTCTCCCACTCACCCTACACGCCGAGCCCTGGCGCGAATCATCCGCCATTTCCATCCCGGCGGGGCAGACGCTCCGCGGGTACGGCCGGGTCAGCGTCACGTCAGCGTATTACGCTGGCGCGGATGATACGGCCGCTATCTCCGTCACTTTCTCCTGCCAAAATGCCGACAAAGCATCCACGCTCGCGGGCAAATTTCTCGCAGACCTCACACTCTCCGATGGTGTCTCTGAAGCGTCCATCAAGACCGAAGGTCGTTCCATCCCGTGTGTAGCCACACCTTCCGGGGCTCTTGCCGTGAGCCTCCAGGGCGCGAGCGTGCGGATCATTGCGTCCGCCAGTCGCGAACATTTGCAGCGATTCCTGTCGGCACACCCGCGAATCGCGGACGGCGCCATCACCAGCGCGGCATATCCACGATACCTCGATCGTTTCGATCGCTACGGCTGGGGTTGCTACGGCATGGGCGGGTTCAATAACTACCACGACTGGATGACCCGCGTCGATGGCAAGCGCACTTTCAAGGATCCCACCGAAGACGTGCGGTTCATGATCGAGCATGACTTCCGCTTCGAGCCCTGGTTGGATCCCGTCGGCTTCGATACCAGCGACGGGCTGCAAAAGAACAGTGAACATGAATGGATGATCAAGATGCTCACCGATGCGGGGAAGCCTTTCTCTTTCCGTGTGTATGGAGCGGCGGGCGGCGCCGACTGGACGGCCCGCCGATTCCCCGAATACATCGAGCAGCCCGCGCCCTTTCTCATGAGCGGCTGGCACGGCGCGCAGCTCCATCACAAGGCGCAGCCGCACCTCACGTGGTTCGACGAAGACATCCATCGCTACATGGCCGTCAAGACCATGGACATGATGAAGCCTTACGCCGGCCATCCGCTCAACATGGGCTGGATGCACCCGCACGGCGAGCTGTCGCACGATGAATGGTACGACCGCCACGACGACTACTCGCCGACCGCCCACCGCAACTGGCAGGCATACCTCCAGGCCCAGGGACTGTCCCTGGCAGACGTATCCCGCATGTTCGGCCGGGCCGATCAGCCCTTCGCCGCGTGGGATCAGGTGCCCGTTCCGGAGTTCGCCACTTTCGCCGGACTCAACGGTCGCATTCTCTCGCTTGCCGGCACATGGTGGTGGCGCCGGGGCCGAGGCTCATCGAAGAAAGAGGACGACCGCTTCCCTGGCCTCGAACAGGCGTGGCACACGCAGCCCATCGACGCCAACTGGAAGGCCACCACGCTCCCCGGCGGGGACCATCTCTTTGACGTGCTCCCCAAGAACCTCGGCTGGTTCGCTGTCACCTGGTTCCGACGCACCTTCACGCTCACCCAATCCGAAACCCGAAATCCGAAAGCTCCAATCTACCTCTACTGGTTCCCCATCAACCACGGGCGCGTCCACACTGGGGAGCACGGCCGATTCCACGGCGTGTTCATCAACGGACAGAAAGCCGGTGGCATCGGCACGTGGGGAGCGCTCGATGTCACCAGGTTGCTGAAGCCCGGCGACAACGAGATCGCAGTGCAACTGTTCGGCCACGTCTGGAACGGCCGCATCTTCCTATCGACCGAACCGCCAGCGGCCTATCCCTATCTCGGCGGCGACCGCAATCGGCTGTTTCTGCTGTGGCAGGACTGGCACATTGAGGCCAAATACAAAGGATGGGTCGATATCCTCGACGGCATGCGGCAGGTCGCTCCGGATCGCTCCATCAAGTACATGGCGCCGATCAAATTCCGCGCCGACCGCTGGCTCAAGCTCGCCCGCGACTGGGGCGGGTTTGGCCACTTCACCGGCGAAGGGGTCTGGTACTTCCCGTGGTATAAGCGCTACGGCTTCCTCTACGATGTTCCTGGTTCGAGCGAGCCGGGCAGCCCGTATGGCAGTCTCGATACCATGTTCAATGGCTTCCGGCGCACGTTCCTCGCCGGCCTCAATGGGCACGACCCTGTCTTCCTCGCGCAGACCTACACCCGCCCGCAGGAGATGCGGCAGTGGTGGATCGATCACAAGCCCGTGCTCAGGCGCATGGGAAAATACGACATCGACCCGACCACCGCACCGCAGGTTCTGCTCTACCGCTCCACCCATGGCACCATCCGGCTCTACTCTCCCGCTCCGTATCCAGAGGTCGGCGAATCAGCGCGCAAGATTCAGAACGGCTGGGACTGGGATTTGGGCCGCGGCACACTTCAGACACTCGGCCACTCGTACCTTTACCTCGACGACGGCGGTCTCGCGGATGGCAAAATGGTCGGTTATCCGCTGATGATCGACTGCGGCAACGAGGTTATGCCCGAAGCGTCCGTCGAAGCTCTTGTCGAGTGGGTGCGGGCGGGAGGCACGTATGTCACGCTGCCGTTCAGCGGAAGGAGCAGCGTACTCGAACCGGACACCTGGCCCATCTCGCGGCTCACCGGCTGCAAAGTGGCGAAGCTGCGCAAGCCCGGCCGGGGCAAGATCACCATCAAGCCAGACCAGACGATCCTGAAGGCGATGGCCGGCAGAGCGTTCCCTGATGCCGGCGTATCCATGAATTACATCGGCACGAACGAGAACAAACTCAGCACTGAATTGCAGCCCGACGAAGATTGTGAAGTGCTGGCGACTTTCGAGAACGGCGCCCCCGCCATGGTCAGGCGTAAACTCGGCGCGGGACAGGTCATCGCCATGGGCACGGCTTTCTGGCGTCAATGTGAAGACCGCATGGGCATCTGGTGGCCGGAATCGCTGGAGACCGAATTCATGGCCGATCTGCTCGATGGGCTCGGATTCGGTCGCCCCGTCTGCACTACCGACGACCGTCTCGTCTGGTCGCAGCCTTACCGATCCAACAACGGCCTCAACGCGGTCACCTGTCTCGTGAGCTGGCACGACGACAGAGACGTATCCGTAGCTCTGAAACTCCGCATTCCGCGCAAGCCCACGCGCCTCACCAGTTACGGCGTGGATGGGATTCGGCAACTCGACTTCGATTGGCAGGATGGCGTCGCCACCGCTACCGTGCCCATGCCGGCAAAGGAAGTGAAAGTCATCACCGCCGCTGTCCACGACCCGCGCTCGGCCATCATGCACTGGTGGAATTATCAGCAGAAGATGTGGCACGAGCTGTCGAAACCATCGGTCGATTTCGAGCCCTACCGCAGAGGCAAATGGCGCGACCCGACTCTCGATCTGCGCAAAGGCGGAGCAGAGCTTTCACTCGCCGCGCCCGGCCCCGGAGCCAAATGGCAGCCGTGCCCGGTCAGCATCCTCAATATGTTCGGCGCACAGCCCAACAAGCCCGTCTGGCTGCGCAAAAGATCTGACGTGCCCGAAGAATGGCAAGCGCAAGGGGGTCGCATCCATCTGGTCAGCGGCGCCTGGGCCGGCCCGCACTATCATGGCAGCGCGCGCCTCTCGCTCAACGGCACGATGCTGCACGACTTCCCCGGCCGCAACTACCAGGAGTTTGATGTCACCCGGCTGCTCACCGAAGGCCAGAACGAACTGCTCATCGAATTCAAGGGCGACAAGAAGTACCAGGGCCTCACCGGCAACGTGTACCTCTATCACGCCCGCCCACCCGCCCGCCGGCTCAGGCTCACGGGCCGATGGGATGCAGAAGACGCCAAGGGCGCGCCCGTCGTGGTCACTTTTCCTGGCGAAGCGAAAGCCTGGTCGCCCGCCCGCACCGTCTTCATCCCCGAAGAATGGAAAAGCCGCTATCACATCCGCCTCCACACCGAAGGCGGCCCGCACGATACTGCCGGCGCGCTGATCAACGGCCGCCTGGCGCGCAAGCACCACCACTGGTTCGGCCCCCGCTGCGACATCGACATCACCCGCCACCTGCGATTCGGCGCGAAGAACCGCCTTGAGCTTTGGCATGCGTACGGCCACGGCGCACGAAATCCCAAGCGCCCGCCTCACTGGAAGCTCCGCAAGGTGGAACTGCATCTGCACCAAATCGATCGAGACAAAGACGCCCCATGATGCAGCACTGGAACAGCCAGGGAAAGCCTTCGTGCCGTGAAGGCGACGGCGACAACGGAGGGCCGAGCTGCCACCGCTGCCAGCTTGTCGTTGATGGCCGTCAGGCCATCCCGCAGAGACCACATGCTGGGCAGTCCAAGCGGGATCCTGTGGACCTGTGGCTACGATGCATCGCTCTCGCGCTCTTCGCGCTCCCCGCGTTCGCAGAGCAGGATGGCACAGATCGCTGGGTAACCCGCCGAGCCAAACTCAGCCAGCGGCAGAAGAAAATCTTCGCGCATTACATGGGTTGCTTTCCGATTGGGGGCGGTGGCATTTCGCCGGGCTATGCGCGCAGTAAACAGAAAGAGCATCGACACGATTCGGCGAACTTCGAGCATGCGTTCGGCGGACGCGTGCGGGGCGTGCCGCTGCTGCCGGATAGTGTCAATGGCCTCTCGAAAGAAGCGTCGGCGGATTTGGAGATCAGGCGGGCGTTGCGGGCCGGTATCGACGGCTTCGCGTTCATGGCCATTGCCGGCGGGCCGAACAACGTCTTCCCGGTCATGGATACCATGTTCAAGGTGGCCGAGGAGAAGGACTATCCGTTCGAGATCACCTGGTGTCTCAGCAACTGGGATCGGAGTCTCCAGGCGATCGAACACATCCTCGAAAAGCACGGCGACAGCCCGAAGCTCGCCCGCCGCGATGGCAAGGTGCTGATGCTTGGTTATCAGTCGGTCTTCAGCGGCATCGATGGGGCCCGTCGAGTCTTCAAAGAGCGTTACCCCAACATCAGAATCGATTCGCCGGAAGAGCGCGCCTCGCCGGAATTCCTCCGCCTGCTGCGCGAGGGCTACCGCGATCTGGAACAGCGGTTCAAGACGCCCATGTATTTCCAGTTCAGCTTCGGCGCTCTCTTCCATGGAATGAAAGGCAAGCCCAAGTCCGAGACGAACTGGCAGGAGACCATCGGCATACTGGCTGAGGAATTCGACGCCATTACGGCCTTCCACTGCCAGAGCGGCCCGAGCGACTACGACGCGGTGGCACGGGCGGTCACTGCGAGGGGCGCCGAATGGGGTGAGCCGCTGATCTATCAATACGAGAACCTGCTCTGGCAGGGATACCGCGCCCGATCATTCCCGCTCGTTCCCGGCGGCAACGCCGTCCGCGAGCGTTGGGAACGGGCCCGCGAAAACAACTCCACCCTGATCCAGTTCACCACCTGGAACGACTATCACGAAGCCACCAGCCTGGCGCCGACCACCGACACGCGGTATGGCCTGCTAGACCTGAACGCCTACTTTGTGAAGTGGTGGAAAACCGGCGCGCCGCCCGAGCCCGAACACGACAAGGTCTACCTGATCTACCCGAAGTACCGACACGAACTGTCCGTCTATCCCTTCCGCAAGCGCAGTTATTGGCGGGACACTGAGTCAATGAACAAGCTCGAAGTGCTGACCATCCTGACCAATTCGGCCCGTGTCCGACTGCCCGGCCGCAACGAAGCATGGGATGCGCCCGCCGGCCTCAGTTGGAAGCAGTTCCCGTTGTCGCCGGGGCCGGTGATTGCGGAAGTCGCGCGCAGAGACAAGGTCGTCGTTCGACTGCAGAGCCCTGAGCCGATCACCGAAAAACCCTATCGGGAACAGCACAGCATGGTCTGCGTATCCACCGAAGACGAACGCCACTGGGAGGCCGACTTTGGCGATGCCGACCCCGCACCCATGCAGCGCGGCGAATACGCAGACGACGACGGAGACGGCCTGCCCAACTGGTTCGAGATGTACTGGTTTGGCGAGCGCTTCGGTAACTGGGCGTCTACAACGAAAGCCGAGCCCGATGCCGACCCCGACGAGGATGGCCTGACCAATCTCGAAGAATTCAAGGGGCGCAGTCATCCCCTGGTTTCCAGCAACTACCAGAACGGCTACGTCTGGAATTTCCTCGACCTTGGCAAGACGCCATACGCGTTCAACCCGGACTATGACGACCGGGGCACGCCCGTCTGGAATTACATGCACAAATACGGTTTGGAACTGCCCCTGAAGCGGGACGGCCAATACTGGCTTTGCGAACGCTTCGGCTGGTACCCGCGCCAGGGATACACCATGGCGAAGTTCGCTCCGCCCTACAACACCCCGGCAAACTGGACACCGACCGGCGAGTTCACCTGGCGCTGGACGCGAACCGAGAGCGACGGCAAACGCCACGTCGTGCCGGAGTTCGTCATGTCCACCGGCCCTTACGCACTTCGCGTCCTCTCCTGGCGCAGCCCAATCCAGGGAAAGGTAAAGGTTGACGTATCATGCCTCCTGGCCGCGAACGCCTCGAATCCCGATAAACCCGCGACCCTGTCCCTCGAACACAGCCGACCGTTCCGCAATCTGAAGGGCGTGACCTTCACCAACAAGCATCCCTTTGCACTCAAAATGCCTGATATCGAAGTCGAGCGCGGCGACCGGCTATACCTGGTCCTCAGCGCGGAACCGGGCCGTGCCCGCAATGTGCCTCTAAAGTTTGAGCGCCTGTCCGTCACCCTCACAGAAGTTCTGAATCACCGGTGACGATGCAGGACGACGCATGAATCCACGAAACACGCTAACCCTTCTCTTACTCCCGGGCTCAATCGCGGTCGCCACCGGAGCCGACTTGAGCCAATGGCAGGCCCACTGCGACAAACTGCTGAAGGACCCGTCGCTGACTCGTCTCTACACCTTCCAGGAAGGGGCCGGCCACTTCCTGGTCGACCAGGTGGCCAGGGGCGAAGCGTCGGTCTACGGCCGCCATACGATGACGATTATGTCAAATTCGCCCTACGGCCAACCGCGGACTAAGTACGTGGTCGACGGGTACACGCCGTACGACTATGCCTACTGGACCGAAGGGCGTTGGCCTGGCAAGGGCGCACTGGCTACGGGAGTGGCCCTGGACAGCGTCGTGCGATCGGGCTTCTACGGCACGGAGAGTGGAGATTTCAGCCTGCTTGTCTGGGTGCGGCCAATCCTCTTGGAGCGCGACCGGTACGGCGGCGGCCTGGTCTTCTGCGGCAACGGGTACAAGCATGGCTGGCGCCTCGAATGGGCAAAAGCTCCGTGGCATCCTCACGGCCGTGTGAGCTTTAGGATTGGCGTCCCCACTGGCACAAAATTCCTGCACGGCCCGCTGGCGCCCGGGCAGTGGCACTGCATCGTGGGCACCTGGTCGAAAGGCAAGGTCGCGCTCCATGTCGATGGCGCGCTCGCACAGGAGGAGCGGATCGAGCAAGAGCAGATTCTTTGGCCCGAGCGACCGGACCAGGCCATCATGAGCCTGCCGATGTGGGACACCGGCGGCATGAAACTGGGACGCGCGATCAGTAAGGCGGGAGACGCACGCGCCGATATCGACGAATTGGCGATCTTCAACCGCGCTCTCGCCGCCGACGAGGTGACGAAGCTCTACCAGGCCGGTAAGCCGGACACAACACCCGAAGCACAGGTCGCTCGTTTTCGGCGCCTGGCCGCGGAGAAGGCGGTCCGTGACCGGATCGAACTGTCCATTCCCCACGATACCTACGGTTATTTTCATCGCGACAAACCGATCAAGGCGAAGGTGGCCATCCCTCCGGCGACCGGCCCGAGGGGCGACCACACGATTCGCCTGACCATGGTGGACCTGGACGATCGGACCGTCCTCGACGAAACGCATCCGCTGCGCATCGAGATCGAACGGCAGAACAGCGTGACCATGCCGATTCACCAGAAGCGCTGCGGCCCCTACTGGCTCACCATTACACTGGCTGACGCCAAGGGTGCGGTCGTGAAATCGAAGGAGTACCCGCTGGCCGTGATGGTGCCGCTGCCCGCCAATGAGGACGTGCCTTTGTCCTCGCCATTGGCCTGTCACCACATGGCGCACATCCCCGAACACAGCGTCCTCGGCAACAAGATGGACCGGATCATTCGGGGCTGGAGCTGGATGGGACGCACCAAAGGCGAGTACGACTTCGCCTACGAGGACAAGGCTATCCGTGAAGCCGAAGAGCGCGGCATGAACATGCTGTTCTGCGTTGATCTGCGGCCGCCGGCGTGGCTCGGATACGCGGAGGGCTCGAAGAACCTGCCGGCGGACCTGGGCGAGTTGGAGCGCTTCCTGCGCGTCTTGGTCGGGCGTTACAAGGGACGCGTGGCCTACTACGAAATCTTCAACGAGCCGAACGCGGGCCATGGTCTCAAGGGCAAGGACCGCGCCAGGGACTACGTGACTTACCTGAAGCTTGCCTACCGCGTCATCAAGGAAGTCGACCCTCAGGCAAAGGTCGTGGCTTTCTCCGGCGTTCACCGGTTTCGCTGGTTCGAGGAGGTCATGGCGGAGAATCCCGGCCGCAGTTACGACGTGGTCACGCTGCACAACTACGGCGCTCCGCCCATCCCTCTCAATCGAGAGCGGCAACTCATCCAGAGAGTGCGGAAACTCCTCGATGACAACGGCCGGGCCGACGCGGAGCTGTGGAACGGCGAATGCGGCTTTGCCCAGCCAGCGCGTGTGGCGGGCCGACCCATCTCCGACCGCAAGCTCCAGGAGATTTACGCAGGGCGCATGCGCGAGTCTTACGGTGTCCCGATCGCACCAGCCTGGATGCCTCTGACCACCGAACGACTCAATGCCTGCTGGCAGGCACAGGCCATCCTGCTCGATCTGGCCTTGGGCTGCGACAAGTACTTCATGCTCTCGGGAGGCTCGACATACTCGCCCAGCTACAACGCAGACAACGGCACGCCGACAGAGAAAGGGATCGCCAAGGCGGCCGTCTCCAGCTTGCTCATTTCGTCCAGCAAGCTGACGCGCCTGTCTCTGGCAAGCAGCGAGCAGGAAGCCATCGTCGTCACCCGCAGCGATGGCGGACACACCCTCGCCGCGTTTTCGCTCGAACCCTCCGGCCTCACGCTGACCGTGGACCGCGATGGAGAGTTCACCGGCATGGACTACCTCGGCAACCCGTTGCGCTGGACGGCGACCAACAAGCTGCTCTACGTAACGTTGAGCGAAGCGCCGGTCTATGTGAATGGCGTTCCCACGGAGGTCGCGGAGGCGCGGGTGCTGACGGTTGAGCTACAGTCAGAAAAGCTCTCCGCGGACAGTCAATTGAAAGGCACGCTTACCTTGTTCAACCCCTGGCCGGACGCGCTGGGCGTTACGCTGGCGGCCGTCGCCCCAAAGGACACGACCGTGGAACTGGCCGCCGCACACCGCATCGCAGCCGGGGAGAAGCTGACGGTTCCCTTTACCGTCAAATCAAGTCCGCTCTGGCCCTCGTGGTATCGACTTGGTTTCGTAGCCCGTCGCGGTGACCGGGTTTTGGCCCGGACGGACACGAAGTTCTACAGCTCAGGCCGAGTGACCGAAGTGCCCGCGGCGCTGAGCCCCATCCCGCTGACCGGCGACAGAACCGGCTGGCCAGCCACGGCCCCCGTCACGGCTGCACGGCGGGTCGGCCACGTAGTCAAAGGGAAACCAGTGGACGGTGTGCCCGGCGAGGCCCAGTGGCGCGGCCCCGACGATCTGTCCTTCAATGTGCGCACCGCCTGGCACGCGGACAGCGGCTTCCATTTCCTGCTGGAGGTCACCGACAACGCCATCGTCCTCGCCAAGAAGGGCCAGCACTGGTTCTTCTACGATTGCCTGGAGCTCTTTGTCGATACCCGCCCGGTAAAGGACAAGACCAGGGAATACAGCGTCGGCGCCCAGCAGTTCCTGGTGCAGCCGCACTCCGGCGAAGCCGCGGCTGAGTGCCCGATGATCATCTGCGGCAACCAGGAAAAGACCGTGACCTTGAAGGCCGCAGGCAAGCGTACCGCCAAGGGCTACGCCATCGAAGGCATCATCCGCCCGCGCCCCGGATACAAGGCGACCTTCGGCCCCGGCAAGCGCATCCACGTAGATTTCATGATCGACGACACCGACTCCCCCAGCCCGGCCAGACGGCGCAAGGCAATCATGTCCCTGCACAGCATCCACCCCAACAGCAGCCAGGACACCTCGCAGTGGGGGGCATACGAGATGAAAGGGACTGGGAAATGACCGGACGACTAGCAGGGGTGAGCTCAGTGAGTTTGTTTGGATTGGCGAAGATGGTGGAGAGGATGAGCATCGTAGCCACAAGCAGCTTGCTTGTGATTCTTCTGCGACGACTACATCGTCGTTTGCGACGACTACGTCGTCGTTTTCCACAAGCTGGCAGCAGCTTGTGGCTACGATGCGAGTTCACTTTGGAGAACATATTAGTCCTGACTTTGTCCCGTCCTTCAAGAATCGATCGATGACCGAAGGCAAGCAGCTCAGTGGCCGCGGTCCCAGTCTCGGGCTCGCGACACGAGGCCGAGGGCCGAGCCGCCGAAGGTTGATCGGCCGGCGGAGACCTGTGAGACTCCGTGGCTGTGTGCCTCCAACGTTTGACTCCTCCTGGAGAACGAGATGGTCATACGCCTTACCGTCCTGCTGATTGCCGCTGGCTGTCTCAGCGCGGACGATGCCGCTCCTGTACCGTCCCGCGCGGCGTCAGTCGCGCGCACTGTGGCCAAGGGCGGCTGGCTCAGCGCGTGGGTGCTCTATCCGCCGGAGGCGGTAAAGCCGGACGAGGAACTTCCGCAGGGAGAACTCATCGACGCGCTGCGCATCTCCGCCGCGCGGGGCGAGTCGGAGCCGTTCATTTTCGCGGTGCGGGCGAACTCCTCGATGAACCACGTCGGCCCGGTCATCAGCGATCTGCGTAACGAGGAGGGCCAGACGATCCCGGCCGCGGCAGTATCGGTCCGTCGAATGGCGTACATCTACGTCGACGCGCGCAGCGGTGCGAACGGCCCGAACCGTCCCCTGTTCGAGTCCGAGGCCGGTTGGCATGCGGACGTTCTCACGAACGACAGCGACGGATTCTTGCGCGCCAAGCGGAACCTGCCGTTCTGGGTGACCATCGCAGTTCCGCGCGCGGCCGCTGCCGGTGTGTACCGCGGCGAGCTGACGCTGAATTTCCGGACGCAGGACTGGATCCGCAAGCGCATCCCACCGATACGCCTGCCGATCGAGGTTGAGGTCTATCCGTTCCAGTTGCCCTCGCCGTCGCCGTTGCGCAACGTCACCGTGTTCGACCTCAACCGGTTGCCCGCGTCATGGCTGACGCCGGAACACACGCGAGCGATGTGCCGCCTCGCGGCCCAAGTGAGGAGCGCGCCGGACCCAGTCATGCCTTCTCTCAAGCTGACGTATCAGAAGGACGGCACGCTGGCCGTCGACTCGGCCGGCTGGGAAGCGATGGCTAAGTACTGCCTGGACGAGCTGAACGTGCCGTGTCTCTTCGTGCCGGTGTGGCCACGATGGAACCACCGGGAGAAGAAGCAGGGACCGCTCCAAGGCATCTACTACATGTGGCACTTCCCGCACGTGGCCAAGCAGCGCTGGCCCATCGCGTCTCCCGTGTTCATTGCGACTGAACAGGCAGGCCTTCGTCCCGAGTTCAAGAAGGCGTTCGGATCCTACATGAAGCACATGAACGAGATCGTGCGCCGGAATGGCTGGGCCGGGCGCGTTTTCGTCACATCCCTGGACGAGCCGTACACCTACCACGCCACCGGCGAGGCGCGCAAGCTCGACACGCCGGAGAACAACTACCGCGTGATTGCTGAGTATTGTGATCTTGTGCATACGGTCGCCCCGGACCTGCGGACCTTTGTGACGGCGGATCCGGTGCCGGAGCTAGTGGGCAAGATCGATCACTGGAGCCTGCGGACCTATCGCGATCTGAAGCTGACGCGGGAGCGCGCGGCAGAGGGCGACGTGGTGACGTTTCTCGACAACTACCGGTCCATCATCGACTTTCCTCTGGCGAGTTCGCGCTCGTTCGGCTGGCTCTCCTGGAAGCTCGGCGCATCGGGCTGGATCAACTCGCAGTCAATGGCCGGGTTCGAGCGGTCGTGGGAGGGCAGCGTGTTCAACTTCCCTATCCCGAACACGCCCATCTGGTGGGGGTGCATGATGCTGTTCTACCCAGACCCGATCCACACACAGTTCCTGCCTTCGGTGCGCTGGGAGATGATGCGCGAGGGGTGCGACGACTACGAGTACCTCTGGCTGCTGGACCGGCGGGTCAAGCGCCTCGGCCCCAACTCAGCCGATGCGAAGGCGGGAATCGCGCTCCTTGCGCGGGCGCAAGACATGGCCGATACGAAGGCGTTTCGCGAGCCGCCCAAGTCAACGCAACAAACGCGCGCGAACGAGCACAGCAACCGGACCCTGTGGGAACTGCGCTGCCAGATTGGGGAACTGCTGAAGCGCACGGAGCCTTAGCTGGAATGAATAAAATGAGCACGACCCCAGCCTCTTTCGCCAGCCGCGGGCTGGTGCGACGGCGTATCGTCTGCAACGATAGCGGTTATGAAGGCTGGCCGGACCTGCTTGACCGGGTGGCTGCTCGGCGTCGCTGGGCCCTCTCGGACTCCGAGAGTTTTGTCACCCGCATCCCTCTCGTGGGAGCCTCCTTGTGCACGTAAGACGATGGACTCCAACGCTGGCGGTTTTCCTGATCTCCGCTCTCGCGGCGTTCAGCCAGCCGTCGCGTGCGGCCGACTGGCCCATGTGGCGTTACGGGCCGAACCGTGGAGGTGCATCGCCCGAGCAGTTACCCCGCGAACTGCACCTTCAGTGGTCGCGGGCCTTGCCCGCGCCTGCTCCGGCCTGGCCCGACGAGCCGCGGCTCCAGTACGATGGTGTGCATCAACCTGTGGTTATGGGGCGTACGCTGTTCCTCGGGTCGTCGCTCAATGATTGTCTCACGGCCTATGACACCGAGACGGGTGCCGAAAGGTGGCGGTACTTTTCAGACGGCCCGATTCGGTTCGCGCCCATCGCCGCTAACGGTAAAGTGTGGTTCGCTTCGGACGATGGCTTTCTCTACTGCTTGAGCGCTAGCGACGGCAAACTTCTCTGGCGATTCCGCGGTGGCCCAGCAAGCCGCAAACTGCTCGGCAACGGACGGTTGATCTCGGCCTGGCCGGCGAGGGGTGGCCCCGTGCTCGTCGACGGCGTGGTTTACTTTGCCGCCGGCATCTGGCCCTTCATGGGGGTGTTCGTCCATGCGTTGGACGCCGAGACCGGGCGAGTCCTCTGGACGAACCGGGACTGCAACTCGCTCTATCGCATGGTCGACCACAATCTCTATGACTACATCGGTCTGTCGCCCCAAGGCTACCTCGTGGCTGTCGGCGATAAGCTGATCGTCCCTTGTGGCCGCTCGTGGCCCGCGTGTCTGGATCGGCGGACGGGCAAGCTCGTCTACTTCCGGCAGGGCCAGGAGATGGCCGATACGCGTGGCAAGGAATGGAGTAAACGCAGCTACCATGGGGGGAGTTGGCAGGTGGTCGCGAACTCCAGATACATTTTCAACACGCTGAGCCATGGTGCAGGCACTTTGGGCGGGGTGCTGCGGCTCGACGATGGGGGCCTCGTCCAGTTGATCTCGAGGACGAATCTTCTGCCCGAGCTGGTCCTGACCGACGACGCCCTCTACGGCGCCCGCGGCAGCGTGCGCGCGTACAAGAATGGCGCCCTGGTCGACCGGCTGGCGACGGATGTCTCGGGCGCGGGCATCGTCGTAGAGGCCGATGGCGTGTCGCTGCCCATCGAGCGGGCCCTGTTCACCAGCGCCGGGACGAAGTCTCGGAATCACGTGCACACAAAGATTCCCAACCTGCTTGCCATCACCAAGAACTACCACCAGACACTCGTGAAGCTGGACACGTCAGGGCTCGCCACCAAGCCGGAGGAGGTGCTCGCCGCGATGAAAGTCGGCTGGGTGCGTGTGCCGGGCAAGTCGGCGAAGGTCACGTTCCACCGGATGCTTCGCGATTGGTCGCAACACGCGTGCTGGACACGCCCGTTCCCTGACAAGGAGGAGGTCTGGAACGGCCTTCGGCCGGGCAAAGACTACGAGGCGGATCCGTTCGCGACCGTCAATTCCAGGCGTGTGGCGCCCGGCGACGTGTACGAGAGCGCGGGATTCGGTGGGGCGATCGCCAACTGGCAGAGCCGCGAGTGGCCCAACCACGGGTTCCTCGTGAAAATCGACGGCCCTGCGCAGCAGATCAACATGCCCATGCCAGAGGGGGCCCGGGGGAGGATCACCAAGACGACCAGAACGGAACTGCCGCCCCTCTGGGAGGTGACCTGCAAGGCCGAGACACTCATCAAGGCCGGCTCGCGGCTCTACGTAGGAGCGGAGAGCGAGCTCCTGGCGATAGACGTACCCCCCGGGACGGGCGAGCCACGCATCTCCTGGAAGGCTCAAGTCGATGGCACGCCACGCGCACTCGCCGCGGCTGCCGGTAAGCTCTTCGCGGTCACAAAGGAGGGGCGCTTGCACTGCTTCGGAGCGGAAAAGGTCCAGATCCGCAACTACCCGCGAACTCCCCCCGCGCCCGCGGCGCAGAGCGACTCGTCCACGAGGATGGCAGCGGAGGTCCTCAAGGCCACAGGCGTCACCGACGGCTACTGCGTGGTCCTCGGCGCGAGCGCGGTCGTTGAGGAGTTGCTTAGGCAGTCAAAGCTCTACGTCATCGCGGTGGATGAGGACCGCGCCAAGATCACCCGCCTGCGCAAGAGGCTTGTCGATGCAGGTCTCCACGGGAAGCGGGCCGCGTGTTTTGGAGGGAGCCCGGCCGACGCGGGGCTTCCGCCTTACCTGGCTTCCCTCATCGTAGCGGAACGGTTCTCTCCGGACTGGCCATCGCAGACGTTGCTTCAGTCCCTCCGTCCGTACGGTGGGGCCCTGGTCGCGAGGGTTACGGGGGATCGCCGGAAGGAGGTTCTCGACTGGGCCGCCAAGGGCAATCTAGCGAACGCGAAGGTGGAGTCGGTCGGCGAGTTTGCGCTGATTTCGCGTGCGGGAGCCCTCCCCGGCGCGGGCCGGTGGACGCACGAGTATGCCGACACGGCGCGCTCCCTGGCTTCCACCGACGCGCTGGCGAAGCCGCCGTTTGGCGTGCTCTGGTTTGGGGGGCCAGCGGACGGCCTGTTCGCCAAGCCGTTCTTCATACCACGTTACTACCCGGCGCCACACGTGGTGGGTGGCAGGCTCATCGCCCAGGCCGTAGATCGCATGAGCGCCATCGACGTTTACACGGGCCGGAAGCTGTGGACAGCCAGGCTCCCTCACCCGGAGGAGGTGTACGACGTGTACCACGTCCGGACCCCCGGCTATAGCAGCGCGAGCACGCGGGACAGCATCTACATCGGTTGCGGCGAGACGTGTCTCCGGCTGGACACAAAGACCGGCCGGAAACTCGCGGAGTTCCGGCTGCCGCCCGTCGGACGGAACGGGGAGGCCCCCTACTGGGGGCAGGTGATCGTGTCGGACGACCTTCTGATCGCCGGCACGGTGATCCCTCGCCGGTTTTGGGAGCCGGCCTATTCACTAGTCAAGAAGGGGGAGCTGACGACCGACGAGCTCCTCAAGCTGGACACTTGGGCCAACTCGATGGTGAAGGCCGGAAAGATTCGGCCGCGAGAAGGGGAATCCAGATCGGCTACGGCGGACCGCGTGGTTCGCGAGATCCTCGCCGGAGCTGACATCCCCTCGAGTTTCCCCAAGGAGCTGCGTGACGCGGCCGCAAAACAGAAGGCCGTGCGCCTGGAGCGCAACGACCGCGTCTATGTGATGGACCGGTTCACGGGAGAGGTGCTCTGGACTCGGCAAGCAGCTCTTGGTTTCACGAACATCGACAACCGGCTCGGCAACCCCCGCTTGGGCGCCGTTGCTGTTGGCAATGGGACGATGTTCGCCCTCGACTCGCTCCACCGGAACACATTCGAGATGCTGAAGCGCCGAGGCCGAGCCACCGGGCAGAAGCCGGAGCTGCTGGCGCTCGGCCTACGGTCGGGCAAAGTGCTCTGGCGAGTCCGGGAGGGCGCCCTGCACAAGTTCTGGGTTGCGTACTCCGCTGCGAAGGACGTCGTGCTCATGGGAGTTGCCGGTGACATCGCCGCGTTCAGGGGGAGCAATGGCGAGAAGCTGTGGGCCACGAACACGCCGGGCAGCACGTTCAATCGGCCATCGATCGTCCGCGACGACGTTGTCATCACCATGTACCTGAAAGGGGACTTGTCCGGGAAATCCCTTGACACGAGGCTGAACAGCATGCACCGCGAGTGGGTGATGCAGGACTTGATGACAGGGAAGGTCACGAAACGTTTCATGGTTCCCGGAGCGTACTGCGGCTTCGCAACTTCGGGCCCGGACTTCCTGATGTTCCGTGCCACATCGATGGCGTACTACGACTTCGCGACGAACCTGGTCAGGAACCTGTCCGGGCTGCGCACGGGGTGCGCCAACGGTCTGATCCCGGCCGACGGCGTCGTAAGCTCTCCGCATCTTGGCTGGCACTGCGTGTGCAACTATCCCATCGCAACGTCGGTGACGCTGATCCACACACCCGAGGCCACGAAATGGGCCAACATGCCTCCGCAAGCCCCGTTCGTGCCGCCCAGCACTAAGCGCCCTTAGACATCCGGCTTGATGTTTGGCGGGAAGGTGCCGGTACATCGAAATGCCCGCTGACGCGATACACAGCGGCGCGAGCCTGGAGCTCAAAAACCGGTACGCTGGAATCCACGTGCACCCCGCCGAGGAGTTGTATGACCTGGAGGAAGATCCTGATGAGATGGTAAATCTGGCCGATGCTCCCACGCATCAGGACACGAAAAACGACCTGCGCCGCAGTCTTGCGAATTGGATGGTGGAGACGGCCGCCCCCTTCTCAGGGGGCCCGTCGCCAGTCCTTTCTTCTACCGACAACTGGCTGAGATGGGGCTTCCGATATCACAGTGCCGTCCAGTCGACTCCGAAGGCGCATCCGACGACGCGCGCGACAGGAAATGATCCATCCCAACGCTCAGTGTAATGAATGGAACCCAGGGCGGTGCATGTAGACTGTGTCTACAATGGCG
>PVBE011723304.1_pt1 | contig 22655 bp, 20 predicted proteins | sample 1631181 | NCBI WGS metagenome assembly PVBE01 (sample SAMN08397723, study PRJNA350692) | Marine metagenome, whole genome shotgun sequencing project. | isolation source: water | place: Pacific Ocean | collected 2012-04 | reverse complement strand
GTCGGCGCCGGTCCGGGAGGCTGGCGGAGCGTCTTGCCTCAGCCCATCGACTTCGAAATTGCCGTCAAGGGCCCAAATGACTACTCTGATGGCCGGAACCGGCGATCATCCGGGGAATGTCGGGTTGAACCTGTTCGTCCACGAAGAGGAGGATGAGCCGCTGCCGCGCCCGGGTATCCGTGAAGTGGCTGCCCCGAGTACCGGCATGGCGACCGTCTCTCATCTGGCGGATCGCGCCACCGCGGTTTAGCTGATCGGCACACCGAGCCACTTCGCGCCGTTGGCTCCCCTCAGAGCCAGTCCAGCTCCATCGGGTAGTGCGACAGAAGCTCGGCGCCGCTCGGGGTGATCAGGACCTGCTCTTCCAACTTGACGCCTTCCCGGCCGCCCTCGACACCGATGAAGGATTCAACGCAAAGCGTCATCCCCGCCTCGACGAGTCCGTCATAGCCCTTATTCGCGAAATCCATCCGATATTTGATCGCCGGATATTCGTCGGCCAGGCCGACGCCGTGGATCATGCTGGTATAGCGGTTGGAAAGAAATTCTTCCGGGATCGGCCAGCCTTTCTCCGAGACCTCGGCGAAAGACATGTCGGGCTTCAGGATCGAGATGTCGTGCTGGAGCTGCTCGTAGGAGTTGGCGTAGAGGCGGCGTTGCTCGTCCGAGGGTTTATCGCCGGCGACCCAGGCCCGCGAGATATCGGCGCAATAGCCGTAGGGGCCGATCAGGTCGGTGTCGAAGCTGATCAGATCGCCGGCCTCGATCTCTCGCATCGAGCATTCCCGGAACCACGGGTTGGTGCGCGGGCCGGAGGAGAGAAGGCGGGTCTCGATCCACTCGCCGCCGAACCGGATGTTGGTCTCGTGCAGCTTGGCCCATAGCGCGTTCTCGGTGATCCCGGGCTCCAGCGTCTCGCGCATCGCCACGATACCGGCTTCGCAGACCGCCATCGCTTGCCCGATCAGCGCCAACTCCTCCGCCGACTTGATCGTGCGGGCATGCTCGGTCACCGGCTGACCATCCACGATCTCGACGCCGTGGGCGCGAATTGCATCGGCTCCGAGGGGCGACAGCAAATCGACGGCGAGGCGCCTGTTGCCGCCGCCATGTGCACGCACCAGGCCGGCGATCTGGTCGCCGAAGCGTTTCGCGCGGTCCTCCGCATTCGCGCCAGCCGCGAAATAGTAAAAGCTCGGCATGACGCGATACTCGTCGATGGTCGGCAGACCTTCGGCCAGATGCGGGTGATGGGCATAGTCGAACAACACCACCGGCCCCTCGGTGGCGACGAAGACGCAGCGGGTCTCGTAGTGGCTGCACCAGACCTGCATGTTGGTGGCGTCGGTCGCGTAGCGCGCATTCAGCTGGTCGAGGAGCAACAGGCCGGCATAGTCGCGGCGCTTCAGTTCCTGGCGGAGCCGGCCGAGGCGATAGCGACGGACCTTGTCCAGATCGGTCGGCGGAGTGGAGAATTCCATGGCGCCGTGCTGGCGGGCGGTGCCGCCGGCATAGTAGGCCTTGGCGCTTTCGATCGCCATGGCGAGCCCCTCGAGGATTTGACGATCTATTCTTCGCTTAATCGGCGTGTTCCGGCAATTGCAAAATTCCCAGCCGTATCGGCGGCCGTTGCCAGGCCCCTCCGGAGAACGTTAAACAAGGAACCTGTTTCTCCCCAAGACGAGGCCAAGCGTGTCCGAGACAGCAATCGAGTTCGTACCCACTCCTCCCTGGCGCATCGGCGTCGATGTCGGCGGCACCTTCACCGACATGGTGTTGCGCGACGGCGAGGGACGGCTCGCCGTCTTCAAGGTACCCTCGGTGCCGCGCGACCCTAGCCAGGGTGTCCTGAACGCTCTGGAATCAGCGGCCGGCGAGCTTTCTATCGGTGTTGGCGATCTGTTGCGCGATTGCGCCCTTTTCGTGCACGGCTCGACCATTGCCACCAATACCATCCTCGAGCGCAAGGGTGCCCGCGTCGGCTTGCTGACGACGGTGGGTTTTCGCGACAGCTTGGAGGTACGCCGTGGCATCCGCGAGAACATGTGGGATCACCGCGCGCCGTTCCCTCAAGTGTTGGTGCCACGTTACCTTCGGCTGTCGGTCGGTGGGCGGCTCGACCGCGACGGCGTCGAGCTGGCGCCCTTCGAGGCAGAGGACGTGCTTCGCGCCATCCGGACCTTCGAGGCGGAAGGCGTCGAGTCGGTGGCGGTTGCGTTCATCAACAGCTACCGCAATCCGGCGCATGAAAACGCCGCGGCCGAGGTCATGGCCGAGAAGTGGCGCGGCCAATGGCTCTCCCTTTCCAGCAACATCACCCCGGTGATGGGCGAGTACGAGCGCGGCTCGACCGCCGTCATGAACGCCTACGTGGCGCCCAAGGTGGTATCCTATCTACAGGAGCTGAACGGCCGGTTGGGTGAACTCGGCCTGGCGCGGCCCATTCTGTTGGTGCAGAGCAATGGTGGTGCCATCTCGGTCGACCAAGTGGCCGAGCGGCCGGTCAATCTGGTGTTGTCGGGGCCGGCGGCGGGGGTCGGCGCCCTCAACCTCTATGCGGGACATGCCGAGAGCAGCGAGCTGATCTCGATGGAAATCGGCGGCACCAGTTGTGACGTCACGCTGATGAGTGGTGGCAACGTCGCCGTCACCGACTCACTGGTCATCGATGGCTATCACCTGGCGACGTCGGCGGTCGAGATCCATACCGTCGGTGCCGGCGGCGGCACCATCGCTTCCGTCGACGGCGCCGGCTTGCTGCACGTCGGGCCCGAAGGCGCCGGTGCCGATCCGGGACCGGCGTGCTATGGCTTCGGCGGCGAGGCACCGACCGTGACCGATGCCCACATGGTGTTGGGGCGGTTGCGCCCCGGCCCCTATGCCGGCGGCAGCGTCAATCTCGACGACGGCCTGGCACGGCGGGCGGTCGAGACGAAGGTCGCGAAGCCGCTCGGCATCGAGACGGAAGCGGCGGCGATCGGCATCATTCGCCTGGTCGAGCAGAACCTGCTGCACGCGGTGGAGCGGATCTCGATCGAACGCGGCCACGACCCGCGTCGCTTCACCATGGTCGCGGCCGGCGGTGCCGGACCGATGCACGGCACCAGCGGCGCCCGCGTGCTCGGCTGCAAGCGGGTCTACGTGCCGCGCCAGGCCGGCGCCTTCTGTGCGCTCGGCATGCTGCACTCGGACGTACGCCAAGATTATTTGAGCGTCTTCGTGCAAGACCTCGATACCGTGGCCGAGGCGGACCTGGAGGCGGCTTTCGGACCATTGGAAGCTCGCGCCGGCGAGACGCTTGTCGCCGAGGGTTTCTCTGGCGAGGCGGCGGAGATCAGCCGCGAACTCGATCTCCGCTATCGTGGCCAGCTCTGGTCGATCCGGGTGCCCTATGGCGAGGATGGCTTCGACGCGGCCCGGGTCAGGGCCGCCTTCGAGGTCGAGCACGAACGCCAGTATGGCCATATACAGCCTGCCGGCGGCATCGAGATCACCGCCGTCCGGGTCGCCGGGCTGGGTCTGATCGACCGGACCGAGGCGGCGCCGAGGCCGGCCGGCGGCGCGCCGCCCGAGCCGATCGACCGGCGGCCGGTCTACCTGGATGCGGCGGCCGGCTGGCGGGAGATGCCGATCTACGCCGGCGCCGACCTCCGCCCCGGCCACGCGCTCGCCGGCCCACTGTTGGTCGAGGAACAGACGACGACGGTCTTCGTCGGCGAACGCGACCGCCTGGATGTCGACGCTTCGGACAACCTAGTCATTCATATCGGTGTGAGCGAGGTTTCGGGATGACGACGAAGAAGACGCTAGACCCGATCGTTCTGGCCCTGGTGCAGAACCGGCTGGACCATGTCTCGCGGCAGATGGGCTGGGTGATGACCCGCACCGCGCGCAGCCCGATCTTCAGCCAGAGCCATGATTTTTCCTGTTTCGTCGCCGATGCCGATGGCACCCTGGTGAGCCAAGCCGACGGCATTCCCATTCATACCGGCGGCGGCGGCTTCGCGGCCCGGGCCGTCCTCTCCGCTTTCGGCGAGGAAATCGCCGACGGCGACGTCTATCTGCTGAACGATCCCTATACGGCGGGCGGCAACCATTTGCCCGACTGGGTGATCGCCCGACCGGTCTTCGTCGAGGGGCGGCTGGTCGCGCTTGCTTGCAACCGGGCGCATCAGGCCGACATCGGCGGCGGTGCGGCCGGGACCTACAACTCGGCCGCGACCGAGATCTTCCACGAAGGCATTCGCCTGCCCGCGCTGAAGCTGATCGACCAGGGGCGCACCCGCGAGGACCTCTGGAAGCTGTTGATGATCAACACCCGCACGCCAGAAGCGCTGGACGGTGATCTGCGGGCCATGATCGGCTCGACCCGGATCGGCGCCGAGCGCGTTGTCGCCCTGGTCGAGGAACTGGGCCTCGATCATTTCCACGACTATTTCGAGGGTATTCTGGCCCATGCCGACCGCTGCTTTCGGGAATGTATCGGCGGTATTCCCGATGGCGACTACGACGCGGAGGAGGCGATCGACCACGATTGCTTCGAGCCGACGGATGCCAAGATCCGGGTCCGGCTCGCGGTCGCGGGCGAGGCCCTGACGGTCGACTTCACCGGCACCGACGGTCAGATCCGCGGCTTCAAGAACAGCTCGGTGGCGAACACCTGGTCGGCTGTCTACATGGCGCTCGCCTCTTATTTCGATCCCGATCTGCCGCGCAACGAAGGCACCTTCCGCAACGTCCGGATCGTGGCACCCGAAGGCAGCATCGTGAACGCCAAGCCGCCGGCGGCGATGACCAGGAACACGGTCTTCATTGCGCACGAGATCGTGCATGCGATCTGGAAGGCACTGGGCCAGGCGCTGCCGGAGCGGAGTTGCGCCGGCTGGGGCAAGTCGATTCACGGCACCACCTCGGGCTGGACCGACGAAGAGACCCGCTTCGTCATGTATCACTGGATCTCGGTGCCGGGCGGTGGCGCCGTCGACGGCCGCGACGGCTTCAACCAGATCGGCCACCTGATCGCCCTCGGCGGCCTCGTTCTCCCCAATGTCGAGACCTACGAGCAGCTTTATCCCGTCGTCTTCAATCGCCAGGAATTCCGCCTCGACGCCGCCGGCGCCGGCACCTATCGGGGCGGCACCGGCTGCGACTACGAGGTCGAGGTCCGGGTCCCGGCCGAATATGCTTTCAGGGGCGAGGGCCTCTATTCGGTCTCGGCATTCGGCGCCGCCGGCGGTGGTGCCGGCGTGCCCGGCGAGATGCAGGCGAGGCTGGTCGATGGCGAAGAATTCGAAGCACCGAAATACGGGGTCCGCCAGTTGCCGGCGTTGACCCTGACCGCGACCTCGCCCGGCGGTGGCGGTTGGGGCGATCCGATGGCGCGTGATCCCGAACGGGTGCTGCGCGACGTTCGCGACGGCGTCGTCAGCGGCGAAGCCGCCAGGCAGGTTTATGGCGTCGCCCTCTCCGGGGATGGCAGGGCCGTGGATACGGCCGCCACCGAGGCGTTGCGAAAAAACGGAGGCGATTGAGAATGGAATACGGTTTGCACCTGGGGACGCGCGGCGCCGTGATCGACCCCGACAACCTGATCACGCTCGCCCGCCATGCCGAGGCGCTGGGCTTTCACCATCTGGGTTTCAGCGATCATGTCGTGATTGCCACCTCGATCTCGTCCCGCTATCCCTACAACGACAGCGGCGATTGGCCTGCCAGCGACAGCGGCGTCTGTCTCGAGCAGTTGACGACGCTCGCCTTCGTCGCCGCCGCGACGGACAGGATCCGGCTGCTGACCTCGGTGATGGTGCTGCCTTATCGGCCGCCGGTGCTGACCGCGAAGATGCTGGCCACCGTCGATCTGCTGTCGCGGGGCCGTGTTACCGCCGGCGTCGGGGTCGGCTGGATGGCCGAGGAGATGGTGCTGTTGGGCTCGCCGCCGTTCCAGGCGCGGGGCCGGGCCTCGGACGAGTATATCGAAGCCTTTCGCCGGCTTTGGACCGAAGCCAAACCGTCGCAAGCGGGTGAGCACGTGGCCTTCGACGGTCTCATGTTCGAGCCGAAGCCGGTGCAGAAACCGCATCCCCCGATCTGGATCGGCGGCGAGGGCGGCCCGGCCAGACGGCGTGCCGGCCGCTTGGGTGACGGCTGGTATCCGGTCGGCCGCAACCCCAGGGCCTATCTCGACACGCCCGAGCTTTTCGCCGCCGGCCTGGCCGAGGTCAGGGGTTATGCCGAGGCCGCGGGACGCGATCCGGCGGCGCTCGACGTCGCGATGTATGTGCCCTGGCTCGATGTCGCGGTGGTGGGCGAGGCGCGGGACGGCGGTCGGCTTCGCTTTACCGGCGGTACCGAGCCGGTGATCGAGGATATCCAGGCTTATGCCGAGACCGGGCTACGCCACCTGGTGATCGGCTTCGAGAGCGACGATTTGCAGGAAGCGCTCGACCGGATCGAGGCCTTCGCCAAGGATGTCATGGCGCGCGTCGACTGATCAGCCGGGCCATTCGGGCGGGTGCGAGCCGAGCGGCATCGAAGGCCGGGTCCACCGGGCGGGTGTTTCCGACAGCAGTGCTGCGTGCCGTACGGATCCGAGCCGGCCATAGCCCGAATCCTGCTCCTCCATCAGATCGGCGACATCCTCGACGGTCGGGTCGGCACAGTCGAGGCCATCCGTGACCCGGCCCAAGTCCTCGAACCAGCGGCCGGTCCGCGCCAGCGATACCCGGGCGTGCCAGCCGCCGCCCTCGATGACGCGACGGCGAAGCGCCATCATCGCGGCGAAGGCCATCAAATGCCCGGAGGTATGGTCGAGGGCCTGACACGGCAGTTCCTTCGGTTGCTCGATACCGGCGGCCTCGGCTTCGGCGAAGTTGATGCCACTCGCCGTCTGCACCAGGGAATCGAAGCCGCGGCGTTCCGCCCAGGGCCCTTCGTAGCCATAGGCGCAGAGGCTGACGTAAACCAGGCCCGGCCGGATCTCCGCCGCCGCCTCGGGCGAAAAGCCCCAGCCGGCGATCGCACCCGGGCGGTAGCCTTGCACCAGGACGTCTGCCTCGGCGAGCAGCCCCCGGAAGATTTCTCGGTCCGATTCCTCGCGAAAATCGATGTAGGTCGACAGCTTGCCGCGCCCGGCGTCCATCACCAGGGCGGCGACCGAGGGCAGGTGAGGGCCGGTGACCCGCAAGACGTCGGCGCCATGCGCCGCCAGCGTTCGCCCGCAGACCGGGCCGGCGATGATGCGCGTCAAATCGAGCACACGGACACCGGCGAGCGGTCGATCGCCCGCCGGCAAGGGGCGCGGCGGCGCTTCGCCGATCTTCTCGAACGAGACCAGCGGTTGTCGGGCCAGCGCTTGTCCTTGGGGATGTGCCCGCCATTCCTCGGGCGCGCGCATCATGGTCACCACGAGACCGCGCGCGGCGGCGGCATCCTCGAAGTCCGCCGCCTTCCAGTCGCCGAGTGCAACCTCCACTGCTTCTCGGTCGTCGTCGCAGCCCAGAATCTCGATCACGCCCTGGCGGTGGTGGGGGAAGTTGGTGTGCAGCCTGAGCCAGCGGCCGTCACCGGCCTGGTAGACGCCGGCGATCTCATCCCAGAGCCGGGGCGGCGGGGCACCGTCGAGGCGTTGATAGCGCTCGCTGCGGAACTCCACCGCGGCATGGCGCATGTCGACCGAAACCTCTTGGGCGCGGCCGCTTCGGAGCCGCCAAAGCTCCGCCGCCGCCAGGCCGCCGGCCGCGATGCTGGCCTGGGCCGCGGTCCCGACCCGAAACGAGGATGGCAGCACCGGCTCCATGCCCGTCAGGGTCAGTTGCGCGAGGGCCTCCTCCGGGCCGCCGGCCAGCCGCCAGATTTCCTCCACCACCCGTCTCGTATCCATGGCACGCGAGCCTCCCGAAGCCAGTGATCCGGGGCGCCGTCTCGGCGCTTGGACCATGACCTCGAAATAGCGCATATTCGGGCACGATGTCGAACCCCAGCCGGAGCCATGCCTCGTCCCTCCTGGTCGCGCGCGATGGTGACGTCCTCAACGTCACCATCAACCGGCCCGAGAAGCACAATGCGTTGAGCCGCGCGGTGCTGGAGGAATTGCGAGAAGCCTTTACCGAACGTGCCGATGACGACGGCGTGCGGCCCGCCGTCTTGCGCGGCGCCGGCGACCGGAGCTTCGCCGCCGGTGGTGATTTGCGCGATCTGGCGTCCGTCCGCAGCTTGGAAGAGGCGACGGAAATGGCCGAACGGGCCAAGGCGGCACTCGACGCCATTCGTGATTTCCCTTTGCCGGTGATCGCGGCCTTGAACGGCAATGCCATGGGCGGCGGTGCCGAGTTGGCGGTGAGCTGCGATTTTCGCGTCGCCGCACAGCATGCCCGGATCGGCTTCGTGCAGGGCCGTCTCAATATCTCGACGGCTTGGGGCGGCGGCGTCGCTCTTGTGCGGGCCGATATGGTGGATGCCGGAGCGGCGCTCGGCCTCGGCCTGGTGGATGCCGTCGCCGACGAGGGGCAGTCGATCGATGCGGCCATTGAAGTCTTCCAGGCGCCTTTTCTGTGGCAGACGCCGCAAGTGCTGCGCGCCTTCAAGGCCCTGGCGCGGGAAGCTCGCCGGGGTGCCGCGAGATCCGAGCTCAACGCATTAGAGACCCGAAACTTCGCCGCCACCTGGGCCCACGACGATCATTGGGCGGCGGCCGACAAGGTGCTGGCGAAGCGGGACTGAAAGGGAGAAGCGAGATGACGGAACAGGCGAAGGCGCGGGAACCCGCTTACACACCGTCGGGGATCGAGATCCCCGAGATCGCGACCGCCGACATGGTGCGCGGTGATCCGGGCCTGCCGGGCGAGGCGCCCTTCACCCGCGGCATCTTCCCCGACGGCTATCGCGGCCGGATGTGGACGATCCGCCAGTATTCGGGCTTCGGCTCGGCCGAGGAATCGAACGAACGCTACCGGTTTCTCCTGGATAGGGGGCAGACCGGGCTCTCGGTGGCGCTCGATTTGCCGACCCAATGCGGCTACGACCCGACCGACGCGATCGCCAGGGCCGAGGTCGGCAAGGTCGGGGTCTCGCTCTCCAACCTGGCCGAGATGGAGGTACTGTTCGACGCCATCGACCTTTCCCGGATCTCTACCTCCTTCACTATCAACGGCACCGCGGCGATGATCTATGCGATGTATATCGCCGCCGCCGACAAGGCCGGGATCCCGCGCGACAAGCTGACCGGCACGATCCAGAACGACATCCTGAAGGAATACGTCGCCCGCGGCACCTGGATCTTTCCGGTCCGGCCCTCGGTTCGGCTGATCTGCGACACCATCCTCTTCGGCCGCGAGGAGACGCCCCGCTTCAACACCATTTCGATCGCCGGTGCGCACGTCCGCGATGCCGGTGCCACGGCGGTGGAGGAGATCGCCTACACGCTGGCCAATGCGGTCGCCTATGTCGACGAATTACTGAAACGCGGCGTCGATATCGACAGCTTCGCCCGGCGCTTGAGCTTCTTTTTCTACGTCCACATGGACCTCTTCGAGGAGGCCGCGAAGTTCCGCGCCGCCCGGCGCATTTGGGGCCGCATGATGGCCGAGAAGTACGGCGCCAAGGACCCCCGCAGCCAGCTCTTCCGCTTCGGCGTCGTCTGCGGTGGCTCATCCCTGACCGCGGCACAGCCGATGAACAACATCGTCCGCGTCGGCATCGAGGCGATGGCCGCCGTCCTGGGCGGGGCGCAGTCGATCTTCACTTGCGCCTTCGACGAGGCTTACCAGATTCCGACCGAAAAGAACGCCGAGCTGGCGCTCCGCACGCAGCAAATCGTCGCCGAGGAAAGTGGTATCGCCAATACCGTCGACCCCCTGGGCGGCAGTTATTATGTCGAACACCTGACCGACCGGATGGAGGACGAGATCCTGAAAGTGATGGCCGAGATCGAGAATTACGGCGGTGCCATTCCGGCGATCGAGGACGGCTATATCCAGATGCGAATTGCCAAGCGGGCGCTGGAACGGAAGGAAAAGACGGACGATGAGGAACGTATCGTCGTCGGCGTCAATCGGTATCGGGACGCCGACGAGACGGCGGGGGTCGGCGAGGTCTTTCGCCTCGACCCGAAGAATCGCGACCTGATCGTCGAGAAGTTCGAGGCGGTCCGCGCCAACCGCGACAACCAGGCGGCGGAGCGAGCGCTGGCGCGTCTCGGTCAAGCCACCGATGATGAAGACCAAAACCTGATGCCCTATCTGATCGATTGCTGCCATGCCTACGTTACCATCGGCGAGATGGTGGCCGAGTTGAAGCAGCGCTGGGGCGAATTCCAGGAGCCGGCGCTCGGCGCCGCCTGAGGGGAGGGGCGGATGAGGCTCTCGGGCAAGCGGATCCTGGTCGCCAAGCCAGGCCTCGACGGTCACGATGCAGGCGCCAAGGTGATCACGCTCGCATTGAGAAACGCCGGTGCCGAAGTCATTTACACCGGACTTCGCCGGGCGCCGGACTATATCGCCCGCGTTGCGGTGGCCGAGGACGTGGATGCTGTCGGGCTTTCGATCCTGTCCGGCTCGCACCACGAGCTGGTCGTCGACACGATTGCCGAGCTGGAGAAAGTGGGGGCCGGCGACATCCGTATCTTCGTCGGTGGCACCATTCCGCCGGACGACGTGGCCGCCTTGGAGGCGTTGGGCGTGGCGGGGGTCTTCACCAGCGAGATGCGGCTCGAGGACACGCTGGAGGCGCTGGCATTGGCGTTAGATTGATCAGAGTAAGGCCCGTGGCGATCTCGGCCCATTCCTCGGCCAGCGGTGCCCCGGAATGGGGCTTCGAGGCGCGGCGGTACCAGTAGCCGGCATTGCTCTCGTCGCCCTCGACCCGGTGCAGGTAGGCGTGTACCCAAGCGCCGGTGGCGTCATCCTGCTGTTGCGCCAGCCGATGCGCCGCGTCCCAATTGCCCTTGGCGTCCTGCCAGAGCGCTTGCAGTGCCAAGCTCTGGTCCGCCGTTGGCGCGTCGTTCTCGATCGTGGCTCGGAAGTGTTCCAGATCCATTCCTGTACCCCTTCAAGCCTCGATGGCCTACGCCGCGTCCTCCTCGGACAACAGCAGCAACGCTTGCCCGCGTGCGTGTTCGGAGACTTCCTCGAGCGGCATCGCCTGCAACACCTCGAAATAGCGCCGGTACATTTCCAGATCGTTCACGGCCCTGGCCGTGCGGGCGAGAAGCAAGGTCGCGCGCACGGTCTCGCTGGGCGAGACCAGTGCGTCGGCAATTCTGCGGGCCTCGCCGGCCCGAGCCTTGGCGGACTCGGCCCTGCCCCGGCCGAGCTCGATCTGGGCGGCGCGGTTCAGCGCATAGGCGAGGCGATGCTTGGCGTCGGCCAGTCTGAGCTGGGCCAAAGCTTCGTCGAGTAGGGTCACCGCCTCGTCGCGGCCGGCGCCATAGTTCGCCAGCGCCGCCAGCGCCCGCGCGAAGGGGACCTCGCTGCCCTCGCGCAGTTTGTTGGCGATCACCGACAGCTCGGTGGAGAGCGCTTCGGCGGCGGCGAAGTCGCCGCGCTCGATCTCGATCATGATCAAGTGCTCGAGGGCCTGGAACTCGTCGGCGCGGTCGCCTTCGCGTCGGGCGAGGGTGCGGGCTTCGGTGAAACGATCGGCGGCCTGATCCAACTCGCCGCGATGAATATGCAACATGCTGCGGGCCGGCGGGACCGCGATCGTCTCGACGCCGACACGGCCCGACAGGGCCTCCGCCTCCAACAGCAAGGTCTCGGCCTGGCCGAGGTCTCGCTCCAGCATGGCGAGGCAGCGGGCGGCCTCGGCGGTGGCGACTGCGCGCTGGCGCTCGTCGCCCGAGCGACTGACGAATTCCGCCCGCATGGTGCTACGCTGTGCGTCTTTCCATTCGCCGCCCTCCCAGCGCATACGGCTCAAGATGTGGAAGCCTAGGCGTGCATGTTCCAAGCAGCCGTGGTCGAGGGCGAGCTCGGCCAAGGCCTCGATCCGTTCCGCCATTTCCTCGGGTGCGTCGGTGCGTTGCGCGGCCAGCCGGATCTGCATCAGATCGAGCGTCAGCTTCAAGCGCTCCGGCTCGCCCAGTTGTTCCGCATAGTAGAGCCCGCGCCGGGCCAGCGCCGCCGCTTCGGCGTTGGCGAAGAGACGAAGGCAGCGTTGCCCGGCGGTGACGCAGGCACGCGCCGCCATGCTCGCCTCGCCCGCCAGGGCTGCATGATGGGCGATGTCGGCGGCGACGGTCTCGTCCGGGTGGGAAAGGTTGTCGAGCGCCTTGGCGATCCGAAGGTGCATCAGGCGACGGCGCGGCTCGGAAATGTCCGCGCTGACCACCTTGCGCACGATGTCGTGCGAAAATGCGTAGGAGCCGGTCGGCTTGCCCTCCTTCAAGACCTCTTGCAGGAGGGCATGCCGCTCCAAGGCCTCGAACGCCGTCATCAGTGAATCTAGATCGATCGGTGTCAGCACCGTCAACTTGGTGATCGAAAAGGTGTGGCCCAAAATCGCGCACCAGCGTAAGGCATCGCTCGAGTCCGGGGCCAGGCGTTCGATTCGATCACGAACCAGTTCGCTGAGCCTCGGTGGCACGTCGTGCTGTCGATGGGGCAACGAGCGTGCCGCCTCGATCGCGAAAAGCGGGTTGCCGGCGCTTTCCTTAAAAATTCGTGCCACGTCGATGTCTGGATCGAGGTTTCGCACCAGCTCGGCGGTTTCTTCCTGGGACAAGGAGGAGAGATGGATCTCCTCGAGCGAGAGTTCGTGCCGGAGGCTTCGAAACAGGCGCATCAGCGACTCGTTGTCGGGCAATTCTCCCTCGCGTACCGCGAGCGCGATGACCACGGGCAGGTCGCTCGTCATTCGCGCCACGTAGTGCATCAGCGACGCCGAGGCCTCGTCGCACCATTGTGCGTCGTCCAGGAGCAATACCATCGGCGGCGTTTCCCGAGCGCAGGCTTGAATGACCTCGACGACGGCACCGAACAGACGGTCGCGGCTTTGTTCCGTGCTCGCCTTGCGGGCCAATTCCGGCAGCAACGGAGCCAGGCCGCCGACGACGGTGCGTTGCGCCAATACCGTCGGGTGATGTCGGAGCGCGTCGATCCAAGGGCCGTAGGGTCGCCCGCTCTCGGCCTCGTAGGCGCGGCCCTGCAGTACCATGCCGCCACGCCGGCGGGTCTCTTCGGCCAGCTCGGTCAAGAGACGGGACTTGCCGATGCCCGGCTCGCCCAACAGCACTGAAATACTACTTTTCCCATGTGCCTGGGCATCGCTCAGTAACGCTACCAATCGAGCGCGCTCGCCGAGGCGGCCGACTAGGCTCGTCGGCTGAGCGACGAAATCGATCTCCGCCGCCGGTTCGGGCTGAGGTGGGGCAGCCTCGGTCGGCGGCGCCGTCGAGGCCAGCGCCGCCGCGGTCGCGCGCAGGGCTTGTGCGCCGCTTCCGGGGTCCCGCTGTCCGATCTCCCGCCAGGCCAGCGTCAGCTCATGGGCGGCACTGGTGCCGATGTCCTGGGCCAAGCGGACACACCCGCACGATATTGCTGCTCTGCTTCTTCCAGGCGTCCTGCGGTCGCCAACAACTGCATCAGCTTGGTCCGCGCCGGTTCGTCCAACGGGTCGATCTGGACCAGGGTACGCGCATGCGGCAGCGCCATTTCCGGCTCGCTATCCAGGCGGCCGACGAGGGTACTCAGGATGCTGGCCCGCAGGGCCCTGGCTTCCTCGCGTTCGGCGACGCACCAGGCCTGATACTCGTGGTAATCGGCCAGGTCCAAGCCTTCCAGAAACTCGCCTCGATAGGCTTCCGCCGTGGCCAGCAAATCCTCCGTCGAGACGGCCTCGACGCCCGGGACGAGGCGCTTTCGGATATCGGCGAGATCGATCTCGACCTCCGTGGCGTCGAAGCTGACACTTTCGCGGTCGGCGACGATGCGCTCGTGCCCCGGCTCGTTGACGAGGGGGCGAATCTTACTGAGGCTCCATCGCAAGGCGCCTCTCGGGTCGTCCGCGATTTCCCAAAAAAGGGTGCAGAGACGATCGCGACGATGCGGTCGACCGGTCAAGGCCAGGTAGGCGAGGAGCGCACGGGTTTTCTTCGATGGCGGCAGCGGCTGCGGCGCGCCATCGCGCGAGACTTCGATGTCACCCAGTAAACGTAAACGGAGCAAGCGCGCTCTCCCCGAACGACGGTCTCCCCCGAATATGGCGCATTTCTCGCCCGCGCCTGCCGTGACCGAACCGGCTTATCGGTGGATATGGTTATTCCCGTGCAATCTGCACCTCTTTTCACCCCCGTTCAAATGAGATCGGATGGAAGACTGGTTAGGAAACACTCCGAAATCTTGCCGATTTCCAAGAATTCATTGGTTTCTTGGTCCGTGGAGAGAATTCCACGACCCTTCCAACGGCTATTCACACGCAGGCCCGCCATCTTTGTCTTCGAGAGCGAGACAGCATCGGGGAAGGGGAGACCGAAAAATGAGCCAGCAACCCGACAAGACGGTGTTTCAGGTGCTGCCGAGGGAAATCAGCCGATCCGACGCGCTCGTGACGGATGGGAACGATGGAAGGGGAACCGAGATGTCGAGTGTCTATGCGGATCCGCGCTGGATCAACCATCGTCCGACCGCGATGGCCGAGATCACCGCCCTGACGGTGGCCGGCATCCGGAACGCCATTCACTGGTACCGCCAGCGCCGCGCCGCGCAGATCCTGCAGCGTCTGTCCGATCACGAGTTGAAAGATCTCGGCATGCATCGCAGCCAGATCGTCTCGGTGGTCCACAGCGGCAACGTCGAGCAGTCGAGGTATCGCAATGCGAACGATTGAGGTCGATGACGCCCGGGTCGCCTACCTCGATACCGGCGATGGCGAGCCCGTCGTACTGCTACACAGCTCGGCCAGCAACAGCGGCCAGTGGCGCGATCTCGGGACGCGGATCGGTGATCGCTACCGTGTCGTCGCACCCGATCTTTACGGTTACGGCGGCACCGACGCCTGGTCCGGCAGGGGGCCGCTGGCGCTAGCCGACGAGGCACGCTTGGTGGCAGCCGTGACGGACCGGATTGAGGGACCCTTTCATCTGGTCGGGCATTCCTACGGCGCCGCCGTCGCCCTTAGAGTGGCGCTGGAGAGCCGGCATCGGTTGCGCACCCTGACCCTGATCGAGCCGATCGCCTTGCATCTGTTGCGGAACCGCGGCACCCGCGAGCGTGCCCTCTTCAGCGAGGTCGCCGGCATCGCGGCCGTCGTCAACGAGGCGGCGGTGAGCGGCGACTATTGGGGCGGCATGGAGCGGTTCGTCGACTACTGGAACGGGCCCGGCACCTGGCGGGGCCTGGCAGCCAAGACGCAGATGGCGTTGGCCCGCTGCACTGCCAAGGTATTGTTGGACTTCTGGAGCACGATGACCGAGCGGACTCCGCTGGAGGGCTACGGCGCCATCCAGGTGCCGACGCTGGTCCTCTACGGCGACCGGACTCCGGCGACGACGAGGCGGGTCGCCGAGCTGCTTTCGGAGAACATCCCCGAGGCCGAACTGGCGATGATCACCGAGGCCGGCCACATGCTGCCGCTGACCCACGCGGAGCTGGTCGGCGAGCTGATCGCGGGACACCTGGAGGCGAGCCCCATCGAAGGGACCTCCGACGTGGTGGCGGAAGCAAGCGCCTTCGCGCCCGAGTTCGAGCTTCTGCGCGGCCGGCAGTTCTAGGGGCATGGGGTTTCGACCCGGTGCCCCTGGCGGCGCCGACGGGGATCAGCGAAGTGGGTGGGGGGACCGATCATGTCGATCATGCTGCCACGGGGATTGCCGGCCCAGCACACCTTGCGGGCCGAAGGCATCAACGTCATCAACGGCAGTGCCGTCGAGGCGGGAGGGGGCCGGCCGCTGCGCGTCGGCCTCCTCAACCTCATGCCGCAAAAAGCGATCACCGAGACCCAGTTCGCGCGGCTGCTGGGGGCATCGCCCTTCGAGGTCGAGCTGACCCTCTTCGTACCCGACGACTATGCCTCCAAGAATACGCCGGCCGAGCATATGGCGGCCTTCTACCAGCCGTGGTCCAGGATCAAGGAGCGTTCCTTTGACGGCTTGATCGTCACCGGCGCGCCCGTGGAGACCCTGCCTTTCGAGGAGGTCCGCTATTGGCGCCAGCTCACCCGGATTTTCGAATGGACGCAATCAAACGTCGGTCGCACCTACTATATCTGCTGGGCCGCACAGGCGGCCCTGCATCATTTCCACGGCGTCCCCAAGCACGGCCTGGAGGAAAAGCTGTTCGGCGTCTATCGCCACCGGATGCGCGAACCGGGCTCGCCGTTCTTCCGGGGTTTCGATGCCGAGTTTCCGATCCCGGTGTCGCGCCACACCGAGGTCCGCGAGGCGGACCTGCCGGAGCATGCCGGCCTGGAGGTATTGGCGGATTCGCCTGACTCCGGCCTCTGCCTGATCGAGGACCGGGCGCTTCATGGCAGCTACATGTTCAACCACCTGGAATACGACACCGGCACGCTCGGCGAGGAATATGCCCGCGACCTCCGGGCCGGTCGCGACATCGCGCCGCCGAGGGACTATTACCCGGACGACGATCCGGCCAGGCCGCCTCGAAACGCCTGGCGCCCCTACGCGCACCTGTTGTTCCCGAACTGGCTCGGCGAGCTGCATCGGGAGGCCGCCTCGGGACGGACGGCGGGCGCGATGATCGACTGGATGTTGGCCGAACCGAAGTGCCGGGGGCAAGCCGCCGAGACGCTCTCGGACTTTCTCGTTCATGGCGAGGACCACCCGGATACGGTTCCCGACTTGTTGCGCGGCTTGGCCGCGCGAGGCCTGTCGCCGCTGTCGCTGAAGGTACATCGCCTCGAAGCCGCCCGCGTCCTGGTCGAGCTGCACACCGAAAGACTTTCGGAGCAGGCCGCCGAGCAGGTCTCGCGGATCTTGCTGAAGGGATCGACGGTGCGCAAAGTGACCTTCCGAAATGCGGACGGGACCGGCGGCATCTTCGTCGACCCGCGCGGGCGAGAAACGATCGACCACGGCCGGACGTTGCACTAGGAAACGGTGGGAGGGGGAGCGCGCGAGCGCTCGGCGGCGCGGCCGATCAGGGGAAGGCCACGCCGCCATATATTGTCTGGAATTGACAAACGGCTCCGATACAGCGACATCAAACATACATTTGTTTGGTGGATGGGTCATGATGCCATGAGCATTGCCGACGAGGCCGCGCTTCGACCGCCGCCCCGCGTCCTGGTCACCAAGATCGGCCTCGACGGCCATGACCGCGGCAGTCGCATCGTCGCCACCTACCTGCGCGACGCCGGCATGGAAGTGATCTATACCGCCCCCTGGCAAGAGATCGATGCGGTGGTCCGCTTGGCCCTGCAGGAGGATGTCGACGTCATCGGCCTCGGCTCGCTGGCGACGGATCACCTGCTGGTGCCGGGGTTGATGGCGGCGATCCGTACCGCCGACATGGATCACGTTCGGGTCATCGTCGGTGGTATCGTGCCGAAGCCGGAGCATGCCATGCTGCTGGAGGCTGGCGTCGCCCGGATCTTCGAGCCGGGCGCCTCGCGCGACGAGATCGTCGGCGCCGTCGCCGCCGAGGCCCTTCGGGCGAGGGAATTGGGAGAAAGAGGATGAGCGAGGAAGCCGTGCAATTGGTGCTGCCGGGCTTCGATCGGGCCCGCCAGGAATGGCGCCGGGGCTATCGGGCACAGGTCGACGAGGAGCGGGTGATCAGAAACCGCTCCGGCCTCGAGGTCAAACCGCTCTATACGCCGGAGGATTGGGATGGCAGCAGCTATCTCGATGGCCTCGGCTTTCCCGGGCAGCCGCCATTTACGCGCGGCATCTATCCCAGCATGCATCGCGGCCGGGCCTGGAGCCAGCGCCAGTTGATCGGCCTCGGCACGCCGGAGGACTACAACGAGCGGATCCGCAAGCTGTTGGACGCGGGCGCCACGGCGATCAGCTTCCTGCCCTGCAATTCGGGCTTCCGCGGCCTCGATTGCGACCAAGTGGACTCCGCCATATTGGGCACTTGCGGTACCATCACCAATACGATTGACGATATGGACGCCGGCCTCGACGGCGTGCCGATCGGCGAGATCTCGACGGCGATGAACGACCCCTCACCCTTTACCTTGCTGGCGTTCGTTTTGGGCGTGGCGAAGCGGCGCGGCGTGCCCTGGCGGCGGATCAGCGGCACCTCGAACCAGAGCGATTACATCTCCCACTTCGTCGCCAACCACATGTTCTACCGGCTGTCGTTGCCGGGCTCCAGGCGGGTGCTGCTGGACCACATCGCGTTCTGCCGCGATCGGGTGCCGAGCTGGAACCCGGTCTCGGTGGTCGGCCAACACATGCAGCAGGCGGGTGCGACGCCGGCCGAGACCATGGGCTTCACGCTCTCGACCGCGATCCAGTATGCCGAGGACTGCATCGCCCGCGGCATGGCGCCGGATACCTTCCTGCCGCGCTTCACCTTCTTCTTCGATATCTCGATCAGCTTCTTCGAGGAGATCGCCAAGTTCCGTGCCGGCCGGCGGATCTGGGCCCGGATCGCGCGGCAGCGCCTGGGTGCCGAGGATCCGCGCTCGTGGCGCTTCAAGTTCCACGGCCAGACCTCCGGCGTCGATCTGACCCGCCAGCAACCCTTGAACAACGTCGCCCGGGTGGCGACGCAAGCGATCGCCGGCATTCTCTCGGGTCTGCAGTCGATGCACACCGACTCCTACGACGAAGCGATCAGCACGCCGACCGAGGCCGCCGCCCGCGTCGCCGTGGCGACACAGAACATCCTGCGCGAGGAGGCGCACCTCTGCGACGTCATCGATCCCTTGGGTGGCTCCTATTACATCGAAACGCTGACCGACCAGATGGAAGCTGAGATCGAAGCGGTGATCGCCAAGATCGATGCCCAAGGCGGTATGTACAAGGCGGTCGAGGCCGGTGTCGTACAGACCATGATCGGACAGTCGGCGCTGGCCCATCAAAAGCGTATCGACGACGGCGAAGAGAAGGTGGTCGGCGTCAATTGCTACCAAGCGGAAGAGGACGGGGACGCGATCCCCTTCCAGCGGGCCGACCCCACACGGATCGCGGCGCAAGTCACCAAGTTCAAGGCCTTCAAGGAAGATCGTAGCCAAGCAGCGGTCGCCGCGGTCGAGACGGCGCTACGCCGGGCCGCCAACTCGCCGACCGAGAATGTTTTCGAAGCCGTCGTCGAGGCCGCGATCGCCGGCGTTACCCATGGCGAGATCGTCGCCGCGCTTCGGGCCGAACTCGGCGCTGGCGAGCCGCTGATCGTGGCATGACGACGAAAGCGCCGAATCCCACCGGCGCTGCCGCCCTGGTGGCGGGTCTCTTTGCCGGCGAGGTCCGGGCATTGGCCCGTGCCATCACCATGGTCGAAAGCGGCCGGCCGGAGGCGGCGGAGATCCAAAGGGCGATCCAGCCGCGTCTCGGCCGCGCCGTCTTGGTGGGTTTCACTGGCCCTCCCGGCTCCGGCAAGTCGACGTTGATCAACGCCTATATCGCCCAGCTGCGCCGGCGCGGGCGCACCGTCGCCGTCGCCGCCGTCGACCCTTCGAGCCCGATTTCCGGCGGCGCGGTGCTGGGCGATCGCATTCGCATGGGCGAGCACACCACCGACGACGGCGTCTATATCCGCTCGCTCGCTTCGCGCGGCCATCTGGGCGGGCTCTCGGCCGCGATCGCCAAGGTCGTGGACGTGATCGATGCCGCCGGCTGGGACGTCGTCATTCTGGAGACCGTGGGCGCCGGTCAGTCCGAGGTCGAGGTGGCCGAGATCGCCGACGTCAAGGTCGTGGTGAATGCCCCCGGTCTCGGCGACGACATCCAGGCCTTGAAGGCGGGCATTCTCGAGATCGCCGATATTCTGGTCGTCAACAAGGCCGACCTGCCGTTGGCCGATCTGGCGGCGAGCACGCTGGAGTCCATGCTCGGCCTGCGCGCCAGCGGGGCGGCCCGGGTACCGATCCTGAAGACCGTCGCCACCCTGGGCGAGGGCGTGGCGGAGCTGGCCGACGCCATCGATGCCGCGGTCGGAGCCACTGTCGACGCTGGCGATCGTCTGGCCCGGGCCCGGGCCCGCGTACACCGGTTGCTGGCGCAGGCGGCGGGCCACCTGGCGCACGCCCGGGTCGCGGCCTTGCCGGAGGCGGAGCTGGCGGTGCTGTCGGACGATGTCCTGGCCGGCGAGATCGACCTCGACACTGCCGCCGACAGGGCACTGCGTCGCGCACTCGGCGCCGGCTGAGAGGCCATCTCGGGGCTTGCCTCCCGTGCCCGGCCGCGGGCATCGTTGCGGTTCCGCGGATCCCCGCGACAGCAGCCGAGAGGAAATAGCCATGGCTTACGAGACGTTTGATTTCGACATCGAGGATGGCGTGGCGCGGGTTACGCTGAACCGGCCGGACGCCTTCAACGCCATGTCGACGCAGATGGCATTGGAGCTGATGCATATTTCCATTCGATGCGGCGAGGACCCGGAAATCCGCGCGGTCCTGCTCACCGGCGCCGGCAAGGCCTTTTGCGCCGGTGGCGACTTGGTCCAGTTCTCCGGCGTCACGGAGGGACTGGCGGCGCACTTGAAGGAAATGACGACCTATCTACACTCCGCGATCTCGCGTTTCGCCTGGATGGATGCGCCGCTGGTCGCCGCCGTCAACGGCGTCGCCGCAGGTGCGGGAATGAGCCTAGCCGTGGCCTGCGATCTGGTGATCGCCGCCGAGTCGGCGCGCTTCACCATGGCGTATACCAAAGCCGGCCTGACGCCCGACGGCAGCTCGACCTACTACCTGCCCCGGATCATCGGCGTTCGGCGAACCATGGAATTGGCCTTGACGAACCGCGTGCTCGGCGCGGCCGAGGCGGTCGAGTGGGGGATCGCCAACCGGGTCGTCGCCGACGCGGACTGCCTGGCCGAGGCCGGCGCCCTGGCCGCCGAACTGGCGCAGGGGCCGACCCGGGCTTTCGGCGGTGTCAAGAAAATGCTGACGATGTCGCACAACGACAGCCTGGAGGGCCAGCTCGAGCGCGAGACCCGCTTTATCGCCGAAATGGCGAACGGCACCGACGCGCCCGAGGGTATCGCCGCATTCGCTGAAAAGCGGGCGCCGAAGTTTGTCGGCAGGTGAGGCTGGATGCCGACCGTGCGCGCCGGACAATCGACACGGCCTTAATCCTCTATTAAGAATTTTCCATCATACCTCATTTATTACGGTCTATTTGTACTAGTTATTGTGCTTATAAGGCGATGACTGGATGACTGGCCAACTGGGGAACGGATAGGGGATAGAGCCATGACTTCGGCAATGTTGCGCAAGGGTCGAAGCGCGCCGCCGAACCTGCACGCGTTCCGACGGATGGTCGACGGCATACCGGCTAGCGGCTTTCTTCGAGGGGACTGATGCGGAGCAGGGCAAACACTGCCACAGCTTGACTTGGTGCGGGACGCGTCGACGCGGCACCCCCCTGTTGCGGACGACGCCGACGTATCACCGGCCATTCGCTGCCGAAGCGGCGAATGGCCGGATTATTTCAGCCCGAGGGTTCCTTGGAAGCGGTGCCGTGGACCTGGCCGACGAAAAACGCACCGGCCTCGATCGTGAGCACTTGGTAGGTGATGTCGGCATTGACCACGGCCGAGGCGGCCAGGGCCACTGTCATCGCTCCGATCTCGCCCTCGAAGGTGCCCGAGATCCGGACCTCCCGCGCCAAAATGGCACCCTTGACGTGACCGTGTTCGCCGACACGCACCTGCAGGGCGTCGATCCGCCCCTCGATCCGACCGTCGATCTCGATGTCGCCCTCGCTTTCGATGTTCCCGACGATACTGAGTTCGGCGCCGAGGCTGGATGTCATGGCTGGGCCGCCTCCGTTGTTCTTCGATCGCCGCTGTTCTCCCGGTTCGCCAGGATCAGTAAACCACGACGCTGCGAATCGATTTGCCTTCATGCATCAAATCGAAGGCGTCGTTGATCTCTTCCAACGCCATCGTATGGGTGATCAGATCGTCGATGTTGATCTTCCCGTCCATGTACCAGTCGACGATTTTGGGCACTTGCGTGCGGCCCTTGGTACCGCCGAATGCGGTGCCCCGCCATACCCGCCCGGTGACCAGTTGGAACGGGCGGGTGCGAATTTCCTGGCCGGCGCCGGCGACGCCGATGATGATGCTCTCGCCCCAGCCCCGATGGCAGCATTCCAGTGCCTGTCGCATCACCTCGACGTTGCCGATGCACTCGAAGGAATAATCTGCGCCGCCGTCGGTCAGGTCCACCAAGTGCGCCACCAAATCGCCCTCGACCTCGTTCGGATTGACGAAATGGGTCATGCCGAACTTTTCGGCCAATTCCTTCTTGCTGTCGTTGATATCGACGCCAACGACCATGTTTGCGCCAACCAGGCGAGCCCCCTGAATGACGTTGAGACCGATCCCACCGAGACCGAACACCACGACATTGGCGCCGGTTTCGACCTTTGCCGTGTTGATGACGGCGCCTATTCCCGTCGTGACGCCACAGCCGATGTAACAGACCTTATCGAAGGGGGCGTCTTCGCGAATCTTGGCGACCGCGATTTCCGGCAAAACCGTGAAGTTCGAGAAGGTGGAGCAGCCCATGTAATGATACAGAGG